>Ga0310690_10002393_pt1 | contig 30621 bp, 26 predicted proteins | sample AusTroGonzalo_MG_2_FD_207661 | JGI IMG/M metagenome (GOLD analysis project Ga0310690, IMG submission 207661) | Bovine rumen microbial communities from tropical cattle in Woodstock, Queensland, Australia - Gonzalo_04 (v2) (version 2) | ecosystem: Host-associated > Mammals > Digestive system >...
AATTGGGTACCGACTCTCTGAAGAAACAGCAGTTGGAACAGGCTTGGCAGCGTATAGGCACCACGATGGAGATAGTGCCTGGCGACGTGGCTTTCAGCATCAACCTGACGGGACCTGATAGTCAGTTGAAGCCTGCCTTGCAGTTGCTTGCCCATTTCCTGCGTTCTTCGAAAGGTGATGACAAGGCTCTGAAATATGCGAAGGATAACGACAAGGTGGAGCGTGAGAGTTTCGGCAAACAAAAGGATGATGTGTTGAGGCCTGTGATGCATCGTATCATCTATGGTGATAAGTCGTCTTACCTCACCCAGTTGAGCCAGAAAGACATCAAAGCCCTGAAGAGCGACGACCTGCTTAAGCTTTTCCGTGAGTTGCAGCAGTATGACTGTGAGCTCTTCTATAGTGGACGCCAGCCTATTGAGTCTGTTGCCATGTCGTTGCAACAAACACTTCCCCTTGCGCAATGTACCAAACCGCAGGCTGATACCTTCCGACCGATGCAGCAATATAGCGAACCCACGGTTTATTTCTTCAATGTGCCTAAATCGCGTCAGAACTTTGTTGTCAGCTATGATGCCGTTGATGCACTGCCTACCATTCAGGAACGGGCAAACTTCAAGTTATGGGGCGAGTATTTCGGAGGCAGTATGTCGTCGGTATTGTTCCAGAATGTGCGTGAGTTCCGTTCGTTGGCTTACTCTACGGGTGGCAATAGCTTTACAACGAGTCTGGTGCAGCACCCATCGGAACGACAGGGATACTATACAGCTACTGGCACACAGGCCGATAAGACTTTGGAGGCTATCAGCACCATTGACTCCCTGCTTCGCCAGATGCCTATGAAGGAAGAGAATCTTGACGCAGCCCGTCAGAGCGTGCTCAATGATATCCAGAACAGCTATCCTACGTTCCGTACGGTGGGCAAATATATTGCTAATCAGTTACGTGATGGTTATACTTCTGATCCCAATACAGATATAGCCCGTTTGCTCCCAGGTGTTACGACTCAGGATGTTGTGCGGTTCCACCAGCAGCACATCGCTCCCAACCAGCATCGTATCTGGGTTGTCATAGGCGATAAGAAACTTACGGATATGAAAGCGCTGTCTCGCTTTGGCAAGGTGGTGGAATTAAAGAAGGAGGATGTGTATAGATAAGTGACAATATATTTGCATTTTCTCCTGTTTATTAGTACCTTTGAGCTAAGCTCGAAGGTACTTGCGTTCAGAAATACTCAAATATATTTGGTATTTCATTCACTTAATCGTACCTTTGCACCATGAAATTGAAGGATTTTGAAATCATGGCTCCTGTAGGGAGCCGCGACTCGCTGGTTGCAGCCCTGAAAGCTGGGGCTGACAGCGTGTATTTCGGCGTGGAACAGTTGAACATGCGTTCACATTCTGCCAACCATTTTACGATTGATGACCTGCGCGAGATTGCTGCAACATGTAACGAGGCGGGGGTAAAGACTTATCTCACCGTCAACACGATTATCTATGGTGAGGATATCGAGACGATGCATCAGATTGTGGATGCTGCTGTAGAGGCTAAGATATCGGCTGTTATTGCCTGTGATATCGCTGTGATGACATACTGTAGAAAGGTGGGCATGGAGGTGCACCTCTCCACACAGTTGAACATATCGAATGTAGAAGCCTTGAAGTTCTATGCCCAGTTTGCTGATGTGGTAGTACTGGCACGTGAGCTGAAGATGGAACAGGTGGCCGATATCTATCGCCAGATTGAGGAACAAAACATTTGTGGCCCCAGTGGCGAACAGGTTCGCATAGAGATGTTCTGCCACGGAGCATTATGTATGGCTGTTAGCGGTAAGTGTTACATGAGTCTTGACAATGCCAACCGCTCAGCCAACCGTGGCGAGTGTGTGCAGATTTGCCGCCGCAGCTATACCGTTACCGACAACGAGACGGGCAATCAATTGGAAATTGATAACAAGTATATCATGAGTCCCAAGGACTTGAAAACCATCCGTTTCATCGACAAGATGATGAAGGCTGGCGTGAGGGTCTTTAAGATTGAAGGACGTGCCCGTGGGCCTGAATATGTCTATACGGTAGTACGTTGCTATAAGGAAGCTATACTGACTGTGCTCGACGGCACCTTTACAGAAGAAAAGAAAGATGCTTGGGATGAGCGACTGGCAACGGTGTTCAATCGTGGCTTCTGGGATGGCTACTATCAGGGACAGACTTTGGGCGAGTGGAACTCCAACTACGGATCCAACGCTACCGAACGAAAGGTCTATGTGGGTAGGGGGATGAAGTACTTCTCAAAACTAGGTGTCGCAGAATTCTCTGTGGAGGCTACAACCTTTAAACTTGGCGACAAACTGCTGGTGACGGGTCCCACCACTGGTGTGATGTACCTAACAGCCACTGAAATTCATGACAACGATGGCAATCCTGTAAGTGAGGCACCTCAGGGTACACGTATTGCCATCCCTGTTACAGACAAGGTGCGTCCTAGTGACAAACTGTTCAAACTCGTTTCTCAAGACACAAAAAACGAATAACTTATGCGTAGATTATTACTTTCCTTATTTCTATTGCTATTAACTTGTGGCACATTTGCACAGTTGAATGGAAAATTCTCAGTATCAGCCAGCAAGCAAGTACAGTTCTCGGAAGGCAATCTTGTATATAACGGCTCTAGCAAGACTTTCCAGTTTGCAACTAACCAATATTCAAGGGTTGGTTCCGGTAATCAGTCTATATCATCGACCTACAGCGGTTCTATTGACCTATTTGGATGGGGTACTAGCGGTTACAACAACTGCATGCCCTACGAGACTAGCTTGTCGGTAGCGTATGGTGGAGGCAGATCGTCGATTGATGGCACACAGTATGACTGGGGTATCAAGAATTTCTCTAATTATCGTACGTTGACTAACGCTGAATGGAGTTATCTTCTCAGTAGTCGCGCAAACGCTACTGATTTGCGAGGACCTGCTCAGGTAAATGGTGTGAATGGATGGATTTTACTGCCAGACAACTGGACTTTGCCTAGTGGCATTACGTTTAAGTCACTAAACGCTGGCGCTTCGGGGTATACGAGTAATGTCTACACATCCAGTCAGTTTACGACTCTTCAGAATGCTGGAGCTGTATTCCTGCCTGCTGCAGGATGGCGTTATTCATCGGGTAGCGCAACAGTGGTGAGTTATGTGAACTCTATGGGCTATTATTGGAGTTCTACCTCTGGCAAAGCTGTTACCTTTGGAGGTAGTTATTGCTATTCGGGTGAGAGCGCAGACACCTATTCCGGCTGTGCCGTCCGATTGGTTTATGATGCCAGTGGTGGCGGATCGACCACCAAATACACTATAACTACAGCAGTATCGCCAGCTGGTGCAGGCACCATCACAGGAGCAGGTACCTATGAACGCTATAGTCCTGCCTCCTTCAAGGCTACACCCGCCAGCGAGTATGTATTCTACCGTTTCGAGTTTGATGCAGACAACACCTCTTCGTCCAATAATCCTTGGTGGTTCAACGTGACGAAATCCGGAAAGGTGACCGCTGTCTTTAATAGAAAGTGCTATCATGTTTTTGCTGATAGCCGTAACAGCGCACTTGGTACTGTATCGCCCAATAGCTATTACGAGCCCAAAGGTACTGTTGTCACCTTTACGGCAACTCCGAAACCAGGTTGCCGTTTTGTGCAGTGGGAAGACGGAGTAACTACACCAACTCGCAAATATACCATCAAGGGCACTGAGGAAGATGCCAGTGCGCCCGTCTTATGGGCAGTTTTTGAATCAGTAAGCACCTATACACTTACCGTATCTTCAGCTCAGCCTACGATGGGATCGGTATCAACAAGTAAGAGTTCTAACAATTACAAAGCAGGAGAGTCTGTGCGTATCACGGCAACGCCAAAAAGTGGTTGTAAGTTTGTGTACTGGAACAACGAATCGAAAAACAAGAGCAATCCCAAGAGCTTCTATATCTATGGCGACAGCACCTATGTAGGCTATTTCGACGTGGCGAAGAAGGTACAGATTACTGCTCTGCCCGACGATGAGGGATACTGCGTCGTAAGTGGTGGTGGTGAGTATTACGAACAAGAACTCGTTACACTTAAGGCCATGCCCCAATCCGGCAAGAAGTTTGTCTGTTGGAGACGGTACAAGGCATCAACCGATACTTGGGAAAATGTCAGTTCAAGTAATCCCTATACTTTCAGTGCCACCACCAGCCAAACATTCAAGGCTGAGCTTATTGATGCCGCCCCCGTCAACGTCAACGTTACCTCAGCCGATGAAGAGCAGGGTACAGTAAGTGTCATTCCACAGAAAGGCACATATTATCAAGGCGATACCATCTATATTCAGGCATATCCCATTGAGCCATGTTTTAAGTTCGACAAATGGAGTGAAGGAGGCTACAGCAATCCACGCCAAATCATTTTATCTAAGTCTATTGAAATCCAGGCCATTTTCCAGGAAAACAAGAAACAGGTTTACATCAGTTCCGATAGATCATCACAGGGCTCTGTTCGTATCAAAGAAAGCGAAACAGGAAATGGATGGTCTGGGGCTGACTGGGTCTGGGGCTGTCCAGGTACACCTGTAACCCTTGAGGCACAGGGCAACAAAGACTATGTGTTCGACCACTGGAGTGACGGCAGTACCGAAAACCCGCGCACTTACCTCATACCCAGTGAAAGCATTAGTCTAAGTGCCTATTTCAATAAAATTACCTTTGGTGGCTACTGCGGCTATAGCACCACTAGCACACCCTCAGAGGAAGCATGGTGGACGCGCGATATGTATAATACTATTCGAATCGAGGGAAAAGGACCGCTGTTCGAATATGGCACAAAGTATGTGGGCAACTACCTCGTTAGCAAGGCTCCATGGTATGAATTACTGAAGTCGGAAGACACACAATACGCCCTTGTCATCAAGGACAGTATCACCACCATCCCTTCATCTGTATTTACGTGGTGCAAGGGACTAAAAAGTGTAGACCTCAGTCAGTCGGCCATCCACACAATAGGATCAAGTGCCTTCCAATATTGCGAGAACCTGAGCAAGGTACTCTTTTCTGACTCACTGTTGATCATCGGAGGAAGTGCTTTTGATGTTACAGGAATAGAGTCTGTCATACTACCTCCTCATTTGAAGGAAATAAAGAGTAGGGCATTTTATGATTGTGAAAAACTGAAACGAATCGTTTTAACTAATCCTACACCTGCCCATTTGGATTATAATTCTTTTATGATGAATTATCCTTGGTATTTTAAAAAAACTGACACTATTTTTGTTCCATCAGGCACCCGCCAGGCGTATATTGATGCAGGATATCAATACGGAGACAGATATGGAATCAAGTACATTGTCGAGTGGCACTTGTTAGACATTAACATCATCGGACAGGGCACCTGCAAGGCTGATACTACTACTTTCATTCTTGCTGGAGACAAGGTGCAGCTATATCCTACACCTGCAGAGGGCTGGTACCTCAAGAATATTTGTATGACCGATCAGGAGGGTAATGTCCAATATATCACGGAGCCCTATCAGTTTGAGATGCCAGAAAGCAATGTTGCCATAGTGGCGGCATTCGAGGAAATTGCTCCTTCGCAGATTCAGGAAATAGAACAGTCCTTACCGCCGAAAACTCCTGTAAAAGTAATCATTGACAAACGCATCTATATTCTGCGCAATGGAGATCTATATGACTTAAATGGTAAAAAAATATATTTGAAACGATAATGACAATTAACGAGAGACAAGACGAGATTATAGAGGAGTTTCAGGACTTCGACGACTGGATGGATAAGTACCAACTGCTGATAGACTTGGGTAACGACCAGGAGCCGTTGGATGAGAAATATAAGGTAGAGAGCAACCTGATTGATGGTTGTCAGAGCCGTGTATGGCTACAGGCTGACTATGTAGATGGAAAAATTCATTTCCAGGCAGAGAGTGATGCGCTGATTGTGAAGGGTATCGTGGCTTTGCTGATACGTGCGCTGAACGACTCTACACCTCAGGAGATACTGGATGCCGACCTTTATTTTATAGAGCAGATAGGATTGAAAGAGCATTTGTCGCCCACACGCAGCAATGGTCTGCTGGCAATGGTGAAGCAGATGCGAATGTATGCGCTGGCTTTTTCGCAGCGTTAAACGTTATTTTTGAAAATTGTCGATGCGCTGCAGATAGTATCTGCGGAAGTCATCCCAGTGATAATACGGGGCTACGTCTGTCTTCAGAGGCAGAGTGGCCTCGTTCTCGTTTAACAGTACCTTGATAAGCACATCCTTGTCGGCTGGGTTCTTGCGATAGAACACAATCTGCAGGTTACCTGCCATAGGAATGACTTGGTAATCAATCCAGCCTCGCTGTTCCAAAAGTTCTAAATCTGTAGTATCTAGGTCAAAACCATTAACACCCAATAGGCAGATGAGCGGTAAAAGAGCTGTGTCGTGTCCATAACGTAGGTTGGCACCAGGGTGGGGTAGTTGGATACAGCTATCGGCTTGTTCTATGATATTCCTGAGCAGAAAACGCTGAGAGAAGGGTATCTTTCCGCCATTTGTAGGACAGAAACTCCAGCCAAGATACCACTGTACATTATTCTTTTTCCAGTTAAGATAGAGCTCTTCCTCAGTGAAAAGGTCAAAGAGGGTGAACTGGTTGCGTAAGTTTGTGTCCTGTAAGTCGGAGGCCAACTGGAACAGGTAGGATACAAACAGGTCGGAGTCTATGTTTTTATCAATGAAAGTGGTATCTGTAAATAATGAAGAGAGTAGTCGTCTTGATGTAGGATGCTTTTGGCAGAAGTCCTCAAAGAAAGCCATGTTCTCATCGCAGAGAGCACTAGCATTAAGTTCTTTGTCAATATGAAAAAGATGGTTCATGTCACTCACGCTGGCATCTTGGTTAATGATGACGTTTGGACGCATGGCTTTTAGTTTTGTCATGGCATAGCTCATAGACAGGATGCTGCGGATGGTGGTGGTGCTCCTTGCGGTGACAGTAACGTTACCTTCGAAAATCTGTGGAAAACGTTCTACCATGCGATACATGATGTCCTCATGCTGCTTAGCGCCTAATGCTGTCAGTTCACCAAAGCGTTCATGGGTGTCAGCTTCCATTAAGTCGATACGTTTCATGACATCTTGGCCTAAGAGTGTCAGAACGTTTGACTGGTGGGCTTGTGTCATGATCTTCTGAAGATATTGGAAGACCTCGGGCTTGGTGATGTTGCGTGAACCGTGACGACCGTAATGACTGATGTAAAAGGGCTTCTTTCCATTGGGAGCAGGTGTTAATTGTTGTTGCTTCGGACCTTGGTAGGCCAAAAACGAACCACCTGAAAAAGCCTTGTTTATATGTATATCTTGCTTAGGTGTTTGTGCTGCCGTTATCAAGCATAGGCAGGCTATCCATAGCATAGAAAAAATACGTCTCATAGAATGCATGTTAGAATTCCGTAGGCAAAGATACAAATAATTGGGGGAAGAGCAAAGGAAAAACTGCATTTTTCCAATAAAAGTCGTGAAATTACTCTGTATTGGTAAAAAAAGAAACGAGTTTCTTTGTTTTGCGCTCGACTTTTCGTAATTTTGCCGAATAAATCACGATGATATGGCAAAGAATACTGTTTGGCAAGACGACTATTGGCTGTTGTTGATGCAAATATACCTGCATCGGCCTGTTGGCGTGAAACCACTGTATAGTCGCGAGATGATTGAATTGAGCATGGAGTTGCATATTGCTCCGCAGGTTCTGCGTAAGCGAATGTTGCAGATTGCCAGTCTAGAGACGCCACGCATAGAACGGATGTGGCAGACTTATAGTGAGAGTCCCCGTAAGTTGGAGCGTGCTGTGAAATTACTGAGAGAGATGAAAGGTTTCGGCTCAGTTGATAATTTCTTCCAAGGTGTAGAGGTACAGGAAACTTTTGAGAAAGATTTTCGTCCGCTTGCAGAAGATGGACGCTTCAAACCTGTGATGCTTATTCTGATACTCGACCTCTATTTCAGTCTGTCAACCATCACAATGGTTCCTGAGACACCGGAAGTGCAGGAGTTAGCCAAACTGTTGAAAGTGAAACCGTCGGATATCGTCTTGGTGCTTGATATCTATCAGACGTGCGATCCCTATTTGAATCGTGAAAAGACCGTCGTTTCTGATTTGCTGTTGCCATGTCAACAGATATGGCGTCGTTATGGCAATATGGAACTTCATGTGTTGGCTGCTTATGCCGAGGAGCTGAAAGAGTTTTTTAAGTCGTAATAACGGGAGAACGCTATAATAATGGCACAGAGTCAGATACAGGAGCAGAAGCAAGAACAACGGTTGCAGCAGGCGGTATCGCAGCAGCAGTTGTTGCAGTCGCATCTCATTGAGCTGCCTATTCAGCAGTTTGCTGAGCGCATTGAGACGGAGATGCATGATAATCCTGCACTGGAGAGTGATTCGGAGAATCCGGATTTACAGGAATATCCAGACTATTCGGATAGTTCTGACTCTACAGATGACTTTGATAGCCAGCGTGAACGTGAGGAACGTAATGACGCTTTGGATGCTGCCCTTGAGAATATTGGTCGTGATGATGAAGACCTACCTGTATTTCATGGTGGACAGTCATCTGTGGAAGAGCGCGAAGAAATGGTATATGGTCAGTCGGTTTCGTTCTATGATGAATTGTTAGAGCAGGTAGCAGAGATGGAACTGTCTGAACGTGAGCGATACGTGATGGAATATATTATCCGTTCACTAGATGATGACGGTTTTTTGCGAGCTCCGCTTGAAGGAATAGCTGATGAGTTGGCAATCTACCATAATATAGACCTTTCAACAGCGCAATTGGAGAGCGTTCTAAGGAAACTGCAGCAATTGGATCCGCCAGGTATCGGTGCCCGCACATTACAAGAGTGTTTGTTGTTGCAGGTTGACAGAAGAATCGCGGAGGAAAAATTACATTCAAATAATTCGGAGTCTTCAGCTTTCGGTCTTCTCCTCTCTTTGATGCGTCGTGTCATCACAGATTATTTTGATGAATTCACCAAGAAGCATTGGGACAAAATACGTCAGGCTATGGGATTGGGTGAATCACAGGCTGAGTCGTTGTTTCATGAATTACGCCGTTTGAACCCCAAACCAGGTGCATCCATGGGCGAGACTATTGGACGGTCTATGCAGCAGATAACGCCTGATTTCATCGTAGATACTTTGGACGACGGTACGGTGACCTTTTCACTTAATAATGGTGAGGTACCGCAGTTACAGGTTTCACAATCGTTTTCTGATCTCCTTAAGGAATATCAGAATAACAAGGAAGGACTGAGCCGCCAGATGAAGGAAGCGTTACTTTATACGAAACAAAAAGTGGAAGCGGCGCAGAGCTTTATTGATGCCGTACAGGTGCGTAGGCGTACGTTGACGCTTACAATGAAGTCAATCATTCAATTACAACATCGCTTCTTTGAAGAGGGCGACGAGGCTTTGCTCAGGCCTATGATCCTGAAAGATGTGGCTGAACTAACAGGACTGGATTTAAGCACAGTGTCACGTGTATCTAATTCCAAATATGTGCAGACACGATGGGGTATATTCCCATTGAAATATTTCTTTAGTGACGGATATGTCACAGAGAGTGGGGAAGAGCTTTCTACGCGTGAAATAAAAGCAGTGTTGCGTGAACTCGTAGATGAGGAAGATAAGCGTAGTCCCATGAGCGATGATGCATTGAGTGATGCATTGAAGAAGAAAGGCTATCCCATAGCCCGTCGTACGGTAGCAAAATACAGAGAGCAGTTGGGTATCCCCATTGCTAGGTTGAGAAAGTGAAGAAATCATGATAAATAGAGAGAAAAGCATCATCTATACTGCAAGGGTTGTCAGCTTGATATTTACCCCGTTTTATCTGCCTCTTGTAGGGTTGATTATACTATTCTTGTTCAGTTATATGAACCTGCTCCCGTGGGAGTATCGACTTATGGTACTGATACTTGTGTATTTCTTTACGATATTGCTACCAACATTCTTGATTCATTTGTATCGTCGTATTCAGGGTTGGACACGAATGGAGTTGGGACATAAGCGTCGTCGTATCATACCTTATATTATCAGTATCGCATGTTATCTAACTTGTCTGTATGTATTGGAGTCCTTGCACATCTATAATTTTGTGTCGAGCATAGTCATCGGTGCTTTGGTCGTTCAAGTAACGTGTGCCATTATAAATATATGGTGGAAGATATCTACTCATACAGCAGCTATAGGTGGAGTGGCAGGAGCCCTGTTCGTCTTTGCCGATATTTTTGGATTCAATCCCGTCTGGTGGTTCTGCCTTGTTTTTACTGTGGCTGGTGTTTTAGGATCTGCTCGTATGATTCTGCGTCAGCATAGCTTGTCGCAGGTGGTAGGAGGATTTGGTATAGGCTTTGCCTGTGCTGTTCTGGGTATGGTATTCTTATAATATGAAAAGATAAAAAAGTAAAAAGAGAAATATATGAAACCTATTGTTAGTATTATCATGGGCAGTACAAGTGATCTGCCCGTTATGGAAAAGGCTTGTAAGTTACTTGATGAAATGCAGGTACCGTTTGAGGTCAATGCTCTTTCGGCTCATCGTACGCCCGATGCCGTTGAGGACTTTGCACGCACAGCTAAGGAGCGTGGCTTGAAGGTTATCATTGCTGGTGCCGGAATGGCTGCTGCCCTGCCTGGTGTTATCGCTGCTTCTACCACGTTGCCCGTTATTGGTGTGCCCATTAAAGGAATGCTGGATGGCCTTGATGCCATGCTCTCTATCATTCAGATGCCTCCAGGAATCCCTGTGGCTACCGTTGGCGTGAATGGAGCGCAGAATGCCGCTATCTTGGCTGTGGAGATGCTGGCCCTCAGTGATGAGGCTTTGGCTCAGCGTTTGAGCGATTATAAAAGTGGTCTGAAGACAAAGATTGAGAAGGCAAATGAGGAACTGGCAGAAGTGAAATATGAGTACAAAACGAATTAGTAGTGTAGCCCACGTAGGTAATATTGCCATTGGTGGCGATAACCCCATCCGCATCCAGTCGATGGCGACTACCGATACGAATGATACAGAAGGGAGTGTAGCTCAGGCCAAACGTATTATAGATGCTGGTGGCGAATTGGTACGTTTCACCACTCAGGGTATCCGTGAGGCAGAGAATATGAAAAATATCTCAGCCCGATTGAAAGCTGATGGTTATCATGCTCCATTGGTAGCTGATGTGCATTTTACTGCCCATACGGCTGATGTGGCTGCACAGTATTGCGAGAAGGTACGTATTAATCCTGGTAACTATGTGGATCCAGGTCGTACTTTTAAGCATTTGGAATATACTGATGAGGAATATGCTGAGGAACTGAAAAAGATTGATGCTAAGCTCGTTCCTTTTATTAATATATGTAAGGAGCATCACACTGCTGTACGTATCGGTGTGAATCATGGCTCTCTCTCAGACCGTATCATGAGTCGTTATGGTGATACACCAGAGGGTATTGTAGAGAGTTGCATGGAATTTCTGCGTATTTTCCGTCGTGAGCAGTTTAATGATGTAGTGATTAGCATTAAGGCTTCAAATACAGTAGTGATGGTTACTACCGTTCGCCTGTTGGTAAAGACGATGGATAAGGAGGATATGCACTATCCTCTGCATCTTGGTGTTACTGAGGCAGGTGAAGGCGAAGACGGTCGTATAAAAAGTGCTGTAGGTATTGGCGCTCTTCTTACGGAGGGTATCGGTGACACAATCCGTGTATCGCTCTCAGAGGAGCCTGAATGCGAGATACCGGTAGCTCGTAAGTTGGTTGATTTGATTCCAGAGTGTACGAAGTTGCGAGCTGAGGCTGAGGCCAGTATCAAAGATGATACCATTACTCTTGCTGTTGATGCTCCAGATTGGGAGACACTGCAACTTAAAGCCTCTATGGCTGTGGGTGCCTTGCTTATTGATAGAAAGGCTACGAAACTGGTTATCACAAGTACTGCTAGTTATACTAGTCCTACTAGTTTGATTAGTCTTTCCGACAGCATCCTTCAGGCTGCGCGCATTAAGTTTACCAAGACGGAGTATATCTCATGTCCTGGTTGCGGACGTACGCTCTATAATTTGCAGGAGACAATAGCAAAGATTAAGGCTGCTACGAGTCATCTGGTAGGCTTGAAGATAGGTATTATGGGCTGTATCGTAAACGGTCCTGGTGAGATGGCTGATGCTGATTATGGCTATGTAGGTGCCGGGCGTGGAAAGATTAGCTTGTATAAGGGCAAAGAATGTGTTGAGAAGAATATCCCTGAAGAGGAGGCTGTTGATCATCTGTTAACGCTGATTCAGAATGACAGGAGGTAAGATCCTGTTGAAGTGGTAATAAAAAAGCATCGGTTTCCAATGGAAACCGATGCTTTATGTTTTCGAAGGGGAAAATTAGTCTTCCACTTTGATGGCCGAACGCTTCTCCTTGATGCGGGCTGCCTTACCAGTGAGCTTGCGCAGGTAGTACAGCTTAGCGCGACGAACCTTACCAACCTTGTTCACTTCGATGCTGTCGATATTGGGCGACTCAATTGGGAAGATACGCTCTACACCAACGGTGCCAGACATTTTGCGAACAGTGAAACGCTTCTTCTCGCCATGACCTACAATCTTAATCACAACGCCACGATAGAGCTGAATACGCTCCTTGGTACCCTCGATAATTTTGTAAGCGACAGTAATGGTATCACCAGCCTTGAAGGTGGGATGCTGCTTGCCGGTTGCAAATGCTTCTTCAGCAACTTTAATTAAATCCATTTTCTTTATTGATAATTAAATTTGTTGTATCGTTCCAACGCAACATAACAGGCAACTCTCCTATCTTCCTGCCAGCGATTACGCGGAAAGCGGGTGCAAAGGTACGATAATTAATTGATAATTGATGATTTGTAATTGATAATTGTGATTATTGTTAACGTTTTTTAGGAATAAAATGTCGGATCTAACCCTCTGACTATGAACTTTTTTTCCTATTTTTGCAGAAAATTGTCTAAGTACTTATGAAAAAGTTTTTTGTTTTGGGGGCTACGGCAACAGTGTTGTTGCTTACGGCCTGTACGACTCATTATCAGTTGTCTGGCGTGAGTCAAATGAGAATAGTAGTAGATAACACCTATGATGCGCAGCCAAATGCAGCTGCAGCTGCTTTTTTGGCTCCTTACAAACAGAAAGTAGATTCGGTTATGGGGCCTGTGGTAGGCCAGATAGCCCGCGATATGGAGGCGAAAAGGCCAGAGAGCGACCTGTCTAATCTATTGGCAGACATTTTCTTATATATGGCTAAGGAGTATAAAGAGACTCCCGATTTCGCAGTTTATAATATGGGAGGAATCCGTGCTGCTTTTTCTAAAGGTGATGTGACCTATGGCGATGTGCTTGACGTAGCGCCTTTTGAGAATAAAATCAGTTTTCTGACATTAACAGGCGAGAATGTTTTAGAATTGTTCTCTCAGATAGCCAAACGAGGGGGCGAAGGTGTCAGTAAGGGCGTCCAGCTGGTTATCACAGAAGACGGGAGACTCGTCTCTGCTCATCTTTTTGGTAAGGAGATAGATCCGCAGGCTAAATATCGTGTTACGACTATTGATTATCTAGCGCAAGGTAATGATGGGATGCCGGCTTTTAAGAATGGTACTAATCTGTATTCTCCTAAGGACGATAAGAATAATGCGCGTTATGTGATTCGTGATTATTTTCAGGAGATGTTACAAAAAGGAGTGGTCGTAGATTCAAAGGTTGAGGGACGTATTATTATTGAGAAATGATTATATATAGGTGATGATTATGAAGCAAGTTGTATTTATTATAGCACTGATGCTGGTCACGGTGAGTGCCAGTGCAAAAGGACCGAAGAAGATAACCGTACTGCATACTAGTGATACTCATTCATGTATTCTTCCTTTGAATAGTAACCTGGCTGATAAGAACGTGGCAGGGCGAGGAGGTTTCCTGCGTCGTATAGTTATGCTGGAGAAGGAAAGGCAGAAAGATCCTAATCTGCTATTGTTCGACTGTGGTGACTTCTCTCAAGGTTCTAGTTATTATACGATGTTCAAAGGTGATGTGGAGGTTGGTCTAATGAATCAGATGCATTATGATGCCGTGACTATAGGTAATCATGAGTTTGACTTTGGACTTGAGAATATGATTAGGCTCTTCAAAAATGCGAACTTCCCTGTGGTTTGTTCAAATTATGACTTTGCTGATACAGAACTCAACAACATCGTAAAACCTTATCTTGTGTTGAAACGGAAAGGGGTGAAGATAGGTGTCTTTGCTCTCTGTCCACCTTTGGAGGGACTTGTCTCGGCAAAAAATTATGGCCCATTGAAATTTCTTGATCCGGTAGAGGTTACTAATAAGATGGTAGATATCCTGAGGAACAATAAAAAGTGTGATGTGGTCATTTGTCTGAGCCATTTGGGCTGGGAAACGACAGAGTATCCTGATAACAAGGTGATTCAGCAGACTCAGGGAATAGATATCGTCTTGGGTGGGCATAGTCATACCTATCTGAAGGAGTTGGGATATGAGACTGATAAGACTGGAAAACAGATTCCTGTTGACCACGAGGGAAAACATGGTGCCTATGTGGGAAAGATAGAACTGACCTTAGACAGTTTTGCTAAATAGATGTGTTTCGACAATAAAAAGAGTAGAGGGTGAGCCAAGAATTTGACTCACCCTCTATTGGTTTATGAAGCTAAAGGGAATTAGCCCAAGCTGATAGCCTCAGAAGGACAAACGCTAGCGCAAGTGCCACACTCTGTGCAAGCATCAGCGTCGATTACATACTTGTCTGCACCCTCAGAGATTGCCTCAACGGGGCACTCACCTTGACATGTACCGCAAGAGATACAGTCGTCACCAATTACATATGCCATAATTCTAAAAATTTAATGAATAATACTGATTTATTGTGATGCAAAGGTAGCAACTTTTTTCTGACCTACCAACTTTTTGGTATTTAATTTTCTAATTTATACATTGTCGAAATAGATGTAAATATAATATCCTGCTGAAAATGCCGTTATTATCATAGTAGATGAAGAGAATAACGATTACAGTGGTCATGGCTCTTGTCGCATTGGTGTCGATGGCGCAGATACGAAAGGTGCAGAACAAGCCTTATATAGACTTGCGACCTCTGCATTTTGGTATTAGTTTAGGCCTGAACCTTCATGATGCCGAATTTAGAAACGTGGGGCCGCAGGTAATGGATGATGGTACTACGCGTTCTATTGTCTGTGATGTGGATAACTGGAATCCTGGTTTTAGCATAGGTGTGCTTGGTGATTTGAGGTTGAATGATAATTTCAACCTGCGTTTCTCTCCAACAATGCATTTCGGTTCAAGACGTCTAAAATTCTTAGACCTAGATGATTTGAACGAGGCTGGGATGCCAATACATTCTACTCAAGATTTGAAGAGTTCCTATTTGGCAGTACCTATTGATTTGAAATTCTCTGCACCGCGATTTAATAATTACCGTCCTTATGTGGTAGCAGGAGTTTGCCCAATGGTTAACTTGGCAGGTAAAGATCAGGATTATGTGCGCTTAAGGCGCTTTGACAGCATGATTAATGTGGGAATGGGTTGTGATTTCTATCTGCCTTTCTTTAAGCTGATACCTGAAGTGAAGTTTTGTTATGGGTTGACAAATACATTTGATAAGAATCATGCAAGTGAACTGGAGAATGCTGCAAGTATTCCTTTTGCAAAGAGTGTTGATGATTGTCGTACTAAGATGTTCCTCTTTACCCTTTATTTCGAGTGATTAAGTAATAGTTTGAGATAACAGATAAAAATAGTAATGGCCGGAACAATATGTTACCGGCCATTACTATATATCGGATAATTTGCCTTTTCTTAGTTGGCTGCTTTTGCCAAACCTTCTACTACCTTCTGAATGTCGGCATCATCAGGCTTCAGTTCCAAAAGCTTCTTGGCATATTCGTATGCAGTCTTACTGTCCTTGTTCTTAACATTGTAGCGCATGAGGAATCGATAAGCATCAAAAAGGCGAGACTTGTCGGAATCATCGATGGTCTCATGCTTATTAATAAGTTCTGCCAGACGCTCGAAATAGGGCTTCGCAAGACCCTTTGACAAGTCACTGTCAATCTGGTCGTTAATACGTCCACGCTGCAAAAGTGCATATTCCTCTGCATCAGTAAACTTCTCTGCAAGTGTGGCAAAGGTTTGATCTGCCTGTGTCAGAGCCGCAATTTTCTCTTCGCCTTGTAAGCTGCGTGCCAAGTTGTTCTGTAATTGTCCCAGACCAGCCCAGTCAGTAGCGTCAGCACCAGACTTAGCCTCGAGGAACTGTTTGTAGCTTTCAATGGCCTTGGGGAAGTCTTTTAAGCTCTTATAAGAGTCTGAAATGCTCTTATAGAGGTCTGCATGCAGACTCTTGTCTTCTGCAGGTTGTGCAAGTGCTTCGTTGAACTTTGCAATAGCCTCTTCATGCTGTCCATTACCTTGCAGCGCCTTTGCATAGCTCTGATAGTCGATATCTTTCAGCTTTACGCTATCTTTGTCAACCTTAGTGAACAGTACCTCAGCGAACTTCACGGCCTCTGCATATTTCTTCAGGTCATTGCAGTTCATCAGAGCAAAGCGGTTGAGTGTACCGTTCAGAGGTTCTTTTGCCAAACCAGCCTGTACAACACGCTGAGACTCCTCAAATTTCTGAGCCAGTTGTAGGGCGCGTGCATAATTGATAATGTCAATGCGTTCCAACTGCTCGAACGGAACCTTTGAATAAGCTTCGATAGCACTGCTGTAGCGCTGTACGTTGTAATTCATACGTCCCTTAAATGCATCTACAGCAACATCTGGGCGTTGAGCTCGGAGTTCTTCCAGTTTCTCATTAGAGCCCTCGGGGTCAATCTTACTGTAAACGATAGCGTATTTGCGGTAAGCATCTGCATTCTTCGGATCCGCATCAATGGCAAATTGATAGTTTGAAGCAGCATCACCACCACCATTCTCTCTTTGAGAGGCAATATCACCTAAAAGAATGTATGCGGGTGCATAGTTCTTCTTGCTACTTAGTGCCTGCTTTGCAAAGACAGTTGCCTGTGCAGTGTCTCCTTCTTCCATCAATGCGCGACCCATTGCGACAATGTTTTCTGCATTCTTCTTGTTAGCCTTGATAAATGCTTTCAACTGCTTGTCGTAGTCGGCAGGCTTACTCTTTGCTAAATTTCTCACGGCTTGAACATCGGCTGGTGTGCCGTCTTGAGCCATAGTACCAACGCTGCATCCAAACAGCAGGGCACCCATCATAAAATATTTCATTGTATTCATAATCATTGTCATATATGGTTAGACATCTGTTTATTTGATGTGTTAATTTCTTTTTGGTTTAATCAGTTAATTACAACATCACGGACAGAATAGTCTGCTCGTGCAGGGAACAAACCTGCATTCCAGAAAATGAGCTGACCAGGATTAGGTAACCAACAGAAGTTTGCAAATCCACGTGGTACACCCCTAGAACGTGGGTCAATACTGATAGCATAGATGGTACGTATCATGGGGTAATAAGCGTAGGCGATATTGTACTGATCTGGGGTATAACTATTCGCACGTGTTGCTTCGCTGGCACGACTGACGCGCATCACTTTGATGGTACGGTTGTAAATTAAATTAGTTGTGTCACGTTGGTCGTTGAGCCAAATACTGCCTATAACACCTATCGCATTCTCGTGATCCTCAACATACTTAACAACCTCAGCGCTTGTCATAGCTGCTTGTACGTTGCCGTCTGTCTTAACCATCTTGCCTTGCATGACAGAGTCAATGACAAACTTAAGGGTAGCTGATTTGGGGTTATCGAATACAACCTTTATATTCTTTAACTTGCTATCAGGGTTTAGCTCTTTCCATGATGTTACTTCTCCAGCCATAATCTTGCGGAAGTTATCTACAGTAATCATCGAGTCTGGATTAGCCTTGTTGACAATAAGAGCCAATGCATCATAGGCCAAAGGGTAGGTAAGTGGCTTATATTGATATGCTTTAATTGTTTCTTCTTCTTTTGGGGTCAGTGTACGTGTGGTAAACACAAGTAGCACTTCACGGTTGAGCAGCTTCTCTATGGCATCTTGTTCGTTAGTATAGATTGCATAGATGGAGTCGCGCTTGTTCTTCATATTGAAGATATCCAGTTCTTCGTCAATGACGGGACTGAGACTTTCGTCAGCAGCAAAGTAGCGAGCCTGCTGCTTGTATGCATCATCAGAAGGCTTGTTCCCCCCACATGCGGGGAACAAGCCTATTGAGAGTGCCAATCCAATAATTAAATTCTTGAATTGAGTTCTGTTCATATTAAAAAGATGTGCTTACTGCAAACGGAAGGTTACGGGGAGTGTGAACTTCACACGTACTGCAGAACCGTTCTGCTTACCAGGATTCCACTTCGGCATTGACTTAACAACGCGAACGGCTTCCTTGTCAAGAGAGGGGTCAACAGATTTGATGACCTTAACGTCGGTGATAGAACCATCGCGTTCAACCACGAAGGTGGTAACAACGCGTCCCTGAATACCGTTTTCTTCGGCAATCACAGGGTACTTGATGTTCTTGTTCAGATAGTCCATCAAGGCAGCATCGCCACCCTTAAACTGAGGCATCTGTTCTACTACATCGAATACCTTGGTCTCTTCAACCTTTGGTGGAACCTCGTCCACCACTTTCTCGTTAACTTTCAGCACGTGCTCAGCCTCGTCACTACCTTGGTCGTAGTCGATGGCACCGATAGCGATATCACTCTGTGCAACTTCATCCTGTGTCTTAGTAATCTGATCTGGAGCATCATCCTCCATTTCATAAGCGGTGAATTTCTCAGAGTTCATCACAGTCTCTTCTGCAACGAGCTGATCAAGTTCCTCTTGCTCGTAAACAACTTCTTCCTCGTCCTTATCTTCTTCCATCTCTTCCTCGACAGCCTCAAGTGCTACCTCTGTTTCGTGCTCAGCCTGAGCTGCAGCGATAACATTCTGTGCGACATTAACACCAAGGAAAGTTAAGACGATAAAGGCAAGTCCTGCAACCAGTGCCAGCATAGCATAAAGGTTACGCCTACTGGTATTCTGACGAATGGTATAAGCACCATAAGCCTCGTTTTTGCCTTCAAAGACGAGGTCAATCCATCTTTGGTCTAATAGATCTATCTTTGACATAGTTCTTTCGTTTTAATGGGTTTATTGGAGTTTTATACCGTTACCTTCCAGAATTGGCATATCTTTGTCGTTGACCTTATCGATCACGTACTTACCGATACAGCAAATCTGCATTTCATCCAAGATGGTTACCAAGTTGTCATAATTAGAATTATCTAGAGGTTTGATGTTCACGGCCAGCGTGGGTACCATGTTTGTCTCTTCGTAATTCTTCATGTCCTTGTCAACCTTCTCATACCTAGACTTGTTCAACTGACCGTTCTCAACAATGTCCACGTGACCTTTCTTGATCATGATCATAGCACGGTTGTAGACAGAGTCATTAGCCTCTTGCTGAGTCTTTGGCAAGTTGTTGAACCAAGTGTCGAGTTGGTTCTTAGCATCCATCAGCACTTTGGTAGGAGCATGGCGGTGATTACGCAGTACTTCGCGGATACCTTCCTTACCCCATGTGGTCTCTTTCAGGAGTTCAGGCTTACCGAAGTCTTCTTTGTGATCCACAATGTAGTAATAGAGCTTATTGTCTGCAGCCAAGTAAAGCGTAATGGTATTCTCCGTCTTAGACTTATCCTTGTCCTCAGCTTGCATGTTGTCGTCCTTTGCAGGCATCGTCAAGTGCATGGCCTGGGGCTTTTGCAGTGAACCTACCAGCATGAAGAAGGTAATAAGAAGCATCATCATATCCACCATCGGCGTGAAGTCCACGCGGGTGGTCATCTTTTTCTGCTTGCTTTCTTTTTTCTTAGCCATATCTTATTCCTCCAATTTCTTTGCTTGTGTAACCAACTTATAACGGCTCTCGTTGATATCCTGCAATTCAGCGATAACAAGTTTCACAGCACTGTAAGGAGTGTCCTTGTCGGCCTTGATGTTGATTTCAAGCTTAGTAGCTGAAACCTCAGTCTTCTCGGCGTCTGACAAATCGTTATACCACTCCTTGTAACCATTCTTCATGGCTTTAACCCAGAGCTGGAATTCACTCATCTTGTCTTCGCGGTTCTGCAAACTATCAGTGGGAATACCCGTCACCTTCATCAGTTTGACCTGATCTTCGTGACTCTTGCTCAGGAAGTCGGGCATGCTCTTCACAGGAATACCAATCTGATTGAAGTTGATAATCTCCTGCTTCTGTTCTGCCGAGAGGTTAGTCTCACGATCCTTGAGCATCTGATCGAGTGCCTTCTGCATCGTCACGGTCTTGTCCGTGCTCATCAACACGCGGCCCTCAGGGTCGATTGTGATGTCAAGCACTGCTGATGAAGATACCTTAGCCTTGGTTGTAGAACCTGGCGTTATGACCTTCACCACTTCGTTCTTCGTGAAGTTCACTGACAACATGAAGAACGTCAGCAGAAGCACCATCACGTCCGACATGGGCGTCATGTCAATCCAGACATCGTTTTTCTTAATTTTTATCTTACCCATAGTAGTAAATTGATTAAAGGGTTAGACAAAATTAAGCCTCGTCTGCGTGTGTAGCGTTGTAGGTCTGAGCAAGTGAATAACCAATCTCGTCCAATGCAAACGAAATCTTATCGATGCGGTTGGTGAAGAAGTTATAAGATACAACGGCGAGCCATGATGTACCGATACCGAATGCGGTGTTAATCAGAGCCTCAGAAATACCAGTTGACAACTCTACAGAGTCACCACCACCACCAGAAGCCAGAGCCTGGAATGACTTGATCATACCTACCACAGTACCGAGCAGACCAGTCAGAGTACCCAGAGTAACGATGGTAGCAATCAGAGGAAGGTTCATCGTCAGAGTAGGCATCTCAACGGCGATAGCCTCTTCGTGAGCAGCCTGAATGCGTGCAATCTTAACCTCTTTCTTTACACCCTGTGCAGCGTCAGCCTCTTTGTAAGCCTGTACGGTAGCACGAACTACGTTAGCTACAGAACCACCCTGTGCAGCGCAGTGCTGAAGAGCAGCGTCAAAGTTCAGAGCCTTCAAGTCGCCCTTAATCTTAGCCAGGAATGTAGCCAGCTTCTCTTTACCAATACACTTGCTCAGAGCGAATACGCGCTCAATAGCCATGAAGAGTACGGTGAGCAGCAGAGTGTGGATCACAGGCACGATAACACCACCCTTATAGATGGTACCCCAAATGTTCAGAGGTGCACCAGCAGGATCACCACCTTCGAAGTTGCTTCCAGAACCGAAGTTGAAGAAGAAGTTGCAGAATGCAATAGCTGCACAAAGTACAATTACCCAGATAGCATCTTTGATACCAACGCTACCAGACTTTTTTGCTGCAGGAGCAGCTTTCTGTGTTGTTGCCATAATTTTTTTGTTTTGTTTTTAAGTTATAAGAATTAGATAAAATGTAATATCGAATTAGTATTATTCAGCCGATGAATGCCCATTGGCTATAAGCCACTGGGCGAATTCACCTCGCAAAGGTAACAAATAAAAGTGTACTTCTACCTGTTTTAACTACATTTAACGCTTAATTTAATGATTTTAGCGCCTCTCCGATGCGGCGCATAGCCTCACGGATATTGTCATCGCTGGTAGCATAACTCATACGGAAACAGTTTGGATCACCAAAGGCATCACCTCCTACGGTAGCCACGTGACCTACTTCAAGCAGGTACATAGCCAGGTCGGTGCTATTCTCAATAGTTTTTCCTTCTGGTGTCTTTTTGCCGTAGAAACTTGAGCACTTGGGGAATAGGTAGAAGGCACCTTCGGGCACGTTAACTTCCAATCCTGGTATCTGGCGAGCCAGTTCTACGATGAGGTTACGACGGCGTTCAAAGGCCTGACGCATATCCTCTACGCACTGCTGACTCTGGGTATATGCAAACTCTGCAGCCTTCTGGCTCATTGAGCATGGACCGCTGGTATACTGGCCTTGCAGTTTGTTGCAGCCTTTCACAATCCATTCGGGGGCAGCGATATAGCCAATGCGCCAACCAGTCATGGCATATGCTTTTGAAACACCATTGACGATAATAGTACGCTCTTTCATGCCAGGGAACTGGGCTATTGACTCATGATGACCTACGTAGTTGATGTGCTCGTAGATTTCATCAGCTAACACATAGAGGTCTTCATGTTTTAAAATAATGTTCGCGAGCGCACGCAATTCCTCTTTATTATATACAGAGCCAGTAGGATTGCTGGGTGAACAAAGTATCAGCAATTTTGTTTTTGGTGTAATCGCTGCTTCCAGTTGCTCTGGTGTCATCTTGAAGTTCTGCTCGAATGTTGCCTCCACAAAGACGGGAGTACCGCCAGCCAATAAGGCCATTTGGGGGTAACTTACCCAATAGGGGGCGGGAATGATGACTTCCTCGCCAGGATTAACCAGTGCCATCACTGTGTTGCAGACGCTCTGTTTGGCACCATTGCTTACCAGAATTTCGCTAGGCTGATAATGCAGTTGGTTCTCGCGTTCCAGTTTACGTGCTATAGCTTGGCGTAATTCGGGGTATCCTGGAACGGGTGAATAGCGTGAATAATTCTCGTCAATAGCCAGCTTTGCCGCATTTTTTATGTGGTCAGGTGTGTTGAAGTCGGGCTCGCCGACACTCATGTTGATCACGTCAATACCCTGAGCTTTCATCTCAGAACTCTTTTGCGACATAGCCAGTGTGGCCGATGGTGCAAGTCGTTGCAAACGGTTAGATAATTGTGCCATAATCTGTACAGTATGTTTCTTTTCAGCGTGCAAAAGTAATCAAAAAGTTTCTTTTTGCAAAGGAATTATTTCTAATTTTTAGTTTTTACCTGTTATCTCCTGCTATTTGTTAAGTTGTTGGACGTACTTCACCTTTTCCCCGTCCTTTTTGAGAACATCGGCAAAGGATTGTGGATTGATGGTAACAGGTCCCCGCATGAATTCGGGAATGTTGTAACTTTTCATGAATTGACGATGATAATCCGGATCGGCACACGGCAGTTCGAAGGGTTTTGTACCTTGTCCGTTTTTGTCGATATGTGCAATGAATGGGCGTGTGAAATTCCCGTCATATCGGCGACTGCTGAAGACAACCCATCTTCCGTTGCTTGACCATGAATGATAACTTTCCACATCTGGTGAGTTGATTTCCTTCATGTTGCGTACCTGTCCTGTTGCGAGGTCTAGAATATACAAATCTGCATCGCGATGCCAAATATGGAAGACACCGTATTTGCCAAGTGTAAACATCAGGTAGCGACCGTCTGGCGATATGCGGGGTAGGGTGGCGCTTTTGTCCAAAGAGTCAGCTTCAAAAACCAACTCACGGGGACCAAATCGCATGTTATCTGGGTTAAAACTCTTCTTGTATATGTTGTATTTCACTTCTTTAAAGCGTTGGATGAGCTCTATTCCAGGGTCAATGCTGTCTTTGAACTCAAAATGCGCGCTACAGTAATAAAGCGCCTTGCCGTCTGGCGACCAGAAGGGGAATACCTCAAACTCTGTTGCGTCTTTTTCTATGTTCGTCACCTCATTGCGTTCTACGTCATAGGCAATCAAGTCACTCTGAATGTCGTACACCTCAATCTTATCGGGATTGGTGATGTGGAAGGTCTGTACGGTCTTGTTCGTAGAATAGACAATCAGGGGGAGCCAGGGGTGCCAAGCAGGATAAACGCCAGCAGAAAGGATAGAGTCGGATGTCATGTTGATTTTCCGCACGTTGCCGTCATAGGCTATAATAGTGCCGCCTTGATACTGACGGGCGTGGAATTGCATCCTCTCAGGGTTGTACTGCTGGTAATTATGACAGTTGATGCACTGTCCGTCGGTATATTCCTGACAGAGCATATTATCATAAATCATTCCCTCCTCGTAATTCTCCAGACACCGTTGGTTGATGGTCAGGTCTTCGTAGGTTACATACGATGGTGCTATCAAGCGGTAGCTGATGTATGGGTCGATGGAGTCAGGTGATACATAGATGTTAAAGGGTTTATACTTCGTCCACTGGTCATTAGACTTGACATAAACTTCTACGTTGATGGCATGACCCTTTGCGCTCTCAGCCAGTCTTCGCCAGTCATCGTTATCTGGTTGTATCTTGTCTCCACCGCAGATCACCTCATCACTGCCAACTGTTAGGCGAGCCACGATACCATCGCTCTTCTCATCCGTCTCAAAGGTCAGTGGTGCCATGTTGATGGGCACGGTGACGTTGGTGTAGTCAGGGTAAATGTTGGGTAAATCCTCCGACTCAACGTACGTATCAGGTATTTTGTTGCCGCAGGCTGTAAATACTGCTGCGGCTATGATGATAAGCAGTTTCTTCATATCAATAGTATGTAATGTCTCTTAGGAAGAAATATTCAAAGTAGTAGGTTGTACCGTATCTCTGATAGAGGTATTTCCTTTGTTGTCCGTTGGGTCTTCCCTGGCATTGTTGCATCATCTGCATGAAACCCTGGAAATTCTCCTTGACGCTTCTGTCGATGGGCAACTCCTCTGTGAACGACAGTTGTTCCATGTTACCAAAGAGATAGGCAGCCTCTTGGAAAATACGTGGCACAGGTCTGTTAGGATGCAGGTTGAGGTATTGCTCAAAGCGAGCCCAGAAGTTACTTGTGTTTCTGGTCCACATGGCTCCCAGAACGGCTTGCTCTTGGAAATAGGGATCGTTAGAGTTGGTTTCCGACAACATGGTCATCAGGTTCTTCTCCACATAACTGTCGCCTTGACTTTGAATGTCTGCGTAATTCAACATGTGGGTGATGGGGCCCGTCTCCATATCACTGGACAAGAGTTCTGGATTATTAATGAGACTCTCCATGTGGTCGGCCCAGTCGCCGTAATATTGTGTTTTACGGAGTAGGTTCAAATATTTCTTTGCAACCTGTTTCTCGTTGGTGAAGATAGCATTTCTGACCATGTACTGCAGCAGTTCCACGCTCCAGCCATACTCTACGCCTTCCTCCATACACATACGGTGACACTCGTTCATCACGCCATAGTGATAATAAATCAGTCGGCCTGCTGTGTTATACATATAGACAGGCACGGATGTGTTGGTCTTCTTCGAGCCCTTCGGAAAACTGTACATATTCTCGCACTGAAGTCCCAATCGGCTTAGGGCTAGGTTATGCATCATGACGATGGCTCGTGTGGGTTCACCATCTTGTTTCTTGCCTTCTTCCAGCACACCCTCCCAGTCGGCCTGTTCAATACAACGCTCCATCCGCAGCTCGTGGTGGAAATTATCATCTTTATACCAGAAATGCCACACCCCGACAGTGATGGCTGCCAATATAGCTCCTTGCAAAATCCAGTTCAGAATAGGCTTCTTGCTCTTTTCCTTCGTTTTTGAACCCTTAGCCTTTTGCTTACCCTGCACATCCTTCTGTTCTGTGTGACTCGTGGGATTGTAAGCCACTACAAAACCCAGGAAGCATACTGCGAGCAGATAATAGGGGATGTGGTAAGCGTGTAAAGTCTCTGTGATTGTGAAGATTGGTAATGCCGTGTAGTAGATATCATGGATATTCGTCTGAAAGTACACGTAGCGATAGTAAATCAGAGGAATAGCCGCGATAGCCAATAAGGTGATAGCGGAAAGAATGATGTTAGGTGTGACCTTATGTGATAGTCGCCACGCCCATATCCCCATCAGTAAGGCTGCTGCTAATGCGTAGATGCCCATCAACGGATAACCTGCAGCGATAACTATGGCTATATAACTGGCACGTATCCATAGCTTTTCTGGAAGTTTACGAAATACCCATAACAAGGCAACACCTGCTGTTGTACCGATGGTAGATGAGAAAAAGTATCCATGCAGTTTCATGACGTAGATCCAGTATCCCAAATCCATATTGGCAACCAATAGGAGGGCTGCAGGTATCAGTGTAACAACTAACCACTTTTCAGATACGGCGAATGTGCGTTTCACCAGCCACATCAGCAGCAACCACCAGCTGCATAGCATTATTACACCTATCCATGGGTGGTAGAAGAACTGTGTAAAGAATGTGCCGAGGTAAGAAAGCATACCTCCTGATACGGTCATCATCTGTTTGAAAAACAGGGATGAGTAGAGAAACAGGTTATATTGTTGTACCTTCCATAGGAAGTCTGACTCGACGTATAGCAAGGCTGTGGCGACAACTATCAGTGCGCCCAGCCATAATGCTATCGGTTTGAATCTTTTCATCTAAGTTGTAAGTTATTGGTTTGCGGTTTTAGGTTTCAACTTGGAGGATTATAAGTGCAGTGTGTGCCCCATGCGATCCTGTTTGGTCTTCAGGTAGCGGAGATTGTATTCATTTGGCGTTACCTCAATAGGTACGTTCTCAACGATTTGCAGTCCGTAGGCCTCTAATCCCACGCGTTTCACAGGATTATTGGTCATCAGGCGCATCTTGTGCACCCCTAAGTGGCGTAGCATTTGTGCACCACAACCATAGTCGCGCTCGTCGGCCTTGAAGCCCAGACAAAGGTTGGCATCTACGGTATCGTAGCCTTCCTCTTGAAGTTTGTAGGCAGCCAATTTGTTCATGAGTCCAATGCCGCGGCCTTCCTGCTGCATATAGACAATGACGCCTTTGCCTTCTTCCTCAATCTTCTGCATAGCCTTATGAAGCTGTTCGCCACAGTCGCATCGACGTGAACCAAGGATGTCGCCTGTCATACAAGAAGAATGTACACGTACCAGAATTGGCTCATCCTCTTTCCATTCGCCCTTGATGAGCGCAAAATGCTCCTGTCCGTTGCTTTTCTGACGGAAGGGGATGATGCGGAAATGTCCGTAACCAGTAGGCATATCGGCTTCGACGCCTACCTCAATCAGCGATTCCTGCTGCAGACGATAGGCTATCAGGTCCTTGATGGTGATAATCTTCAGATTGTGCTCCTGGGCGAAGGCTTGCAGTTCTGGCATACGGGCCATTGTGCCGTCATCATTCATGATTTCCATGAGCGCGCCGGCGGGGTAGAGGCCGGCCAGACGGCAGAGGTCTACGGCTGCTTCGGTGTGTCCGCTGCGGCGCAGCACACCATTGTCCTGAGCATACAGTGGGTTAATGTGTCCTGGACGACCAAAGGTCTGCGGTGTTGACGTGGGATCGGCCAATGCCTGAATGGTGGCGGCACGGTCGTGGGCCGACACGCCAGTGGTGCAACCTTCCAATTTATCTACGGTCACGGTAAAGGGGGTTCCCAGTACGGACGTGTTCTCGCTGACTTGATGAGGCAGGTCCAGTTCCTCGCTACGACTAATAGTGATGGGTGCGCACAGCACGCCACGTGCATATTTCAGCATGAAGTTCACCATTTCGGGTGTGATCTTCTCTGCTGCGCATATCAAATCGCCTTCGTTCTCGCGGTCTTCATCATCAACTACAATAACGAACTTGCCATCGCGAAAGTCGTCAATGGCCTCACTTATCTTGTTCAGCTTGAATGTCTCCATCATTTTGTTGTATATTCAGTTTTGTGAAATCGCTATATATCTCCTGTGTGATTGGGTCTTTCTGTTTCTTTGCCAACTCAAGGGCGTGTGGTATCAGCTTGTTGCTAGTGGTGCTTATCTCGCGCAAGTCGCGGTAGAGGCGTAGGCGGAAACGCAACATGCGGAAATAGAAGAAAATGCCAAGAGGCAGGAATAGGCCTGTGGCCATGTTTAGCCATTTGCGTCGGAATGGACGTGTATGTGCATGGGTTGCCAGGATGGGATAGTTATTCAACTCATGGAGTACCATCTTGTCGCGTGTGTATCCCAAGTCTTCTATCGCTACCTCCAGCACTTCGTTGATATGCTCTATCTCATGGTCGTCACCAGCACGGAAGAATACCTTGATGGGCGACGGCCATCGCAGCAGTTTGTGGCTCTCAGAATAGATGGCAATATCCTCGTTAATGGTCTGCAGCATGGTTGCATCCATACGATATTTGGGCTCCTCTATAATCACCTCCTTGCGTACGATGTTTCGTTTCATTCGCAGGCCAAGCATTCGCATAATGGTTAATCGGTAGGCATCAATATTGAATACCGTAGAGTCGCGGTTGGCTTTGTAGGTAAAGAATATAGCCATTGGCGTCAGTACCATAACAGAGATGCTGCGTCCAAACCATACCGTCCAGTTGTCGTCACGTGCCATACGCATACCCGTCATGTCCAACAGATAGAAAATCAGGAACACGATAACCGATACGATAACGGGTACGCCCAATCCGCCCTTACGGATGATGGCTCCCAGAGGTGCACCTATGAAGAAGAAAATGATACACGAGAGTGACAGCGTGAATTTTCCGAGAACTTCCAGAAGGTGCAGACGCTCTACGCGGTTCAGGTATTTGGCATAGTCGCCTTTCATTTCCAAGTCGTTCAGGGCGCTTTGTGCCTGTCGGGCCGCATTGCGTGTAATGTCGCGTTGTTTCTCTTCGCTCATTTTTAAGTACACGCTGTCTAGTACGGGTATGTCCTCAGCTGTAATCTCATTCAAGCGGGTTGAGTCTTGGGGCGTTAGCTCTACGGCACGGAAAGTGTATGCCTGTGCCTCGTGGAAGAACTGTCGGCCTACGGAGTCGTTCGCCAACTTGATGGAATCCAAGTCATGTAGCAGGCGGGGCACGCTCTTGGCACTTGCATCTCCAGAGAAATTGTTAGCATCGGCCAGATTGAAGTCGCCGTCAAAATCTAGCAGAATCTGTTTGTGTCCGAATGATTCGCGTCGATAGGGCACTTCCGCCGTTCCGCCCATGTCCTGAGATCGCATATTCTCAAACCATTCTCCGTTCCATAGGGTCAATAGCAAATGCTTCTTCTCGGCTGTTGATTGTAACATGCCAGAGTCCGCCAGTATGATAGTCTGGTCTTCGTATGATCCTGTCTGGCGATAAATCATGATGCCGTAGAGGTGGCCAGTTTTCAAGTCTTTCTTTTCAACATAGAGGTTTGAGTTGGGAATGCCGTCATAGAATGTGCCCTCAGGAATCTCCAGTTCCGGACTCTTCTGTTTCATGGATACCAGCAATTGCTTCAATTGCATGTTGGCACTTGGCACCACTACATTCTGGAAATAGAATGAAATGCCTGCAATCATGATGACTGCCACGATGAGCGAGCGCATAGATTGCATCAGTGAGATACCTGCAGCCTTGATAGCTGTTAGCTCAGAACTCTCGCCCAGGTTGCCATAGGTAATCAATGATGATAGCAGGATGGCCAATGGAAATGCCTGTGGCATCAGTCCAAGAGCCATATACCAAAAGAACTGTGCCAGGATTTCCATGGACAGTCCCTTACCGATAAGTTCGTCTACGTAGCGCCAAAGGAACTGCATCATTAGCACAAAGAGGCAAATGAAGAATGTTCCTACGAAGAGCAGCCCAAACTGTTTCGTGATAAATATGTCTAATTTCTTTATCCTAAACATAAATCAGGCTGCAAAGGTACTCATTTTTTTTGAGGTTTGAGGTTTGAGGTTTGAGATTTCTCGTGTACCTTGTTATTTTTTAACACATCTCAAACCGCAAACCTCAATTCTTACATCGCAAACCTCAATCTTAGAATCCTGTTGACTGATGCAGTCGGTCTAAATTGTCGTCCCAAAGCTCATGAAGATCTTCGATATCTTCTGCAGGGGCATAGTCAACTACGCACAGGCATAGGTCTTCTGTTAGTTCGCTCTTACCTATTCGCATTTCCCAATAAGCTTCGGGCTCTTCCTCGTCAACCCATTGTAGGCGTATATGACTGTTCTTTTGTCTCTCTACGATATTGGCGCTTAATGTGTGGTGCTCTCCGTAAGGATTGCCCCATGTCAGTTGCATCACGCCGTTGTCTTCCACTACGCGGTCGGCTAGCCATCTTTCCAGTCCATGGTCTGTGCTCAACAGTTGCCACAGTAAATCAGGTTTCCCTGCAGCCAGTGGATATTCTAAATCAAGTCTTTTTTTCAGCATATCGTTACTGGTTAGTATATTCCAATAAGGAATCGGTTTTCGGCTACAAAAGTACAAAAAAAGACGGAAAAAACATACAATGAAACGGAAAAAATACGTCTCAACTCATAAAAAATGTTAAGTACAGCAAATTTCTTAATTCTTAATTCTTAATTCTTAATTTTTCGGAGTACCTTTGCACCCGCTTACAAGCAGATGGCGGGATAGCTCAGCTGGTTAGAGCGCATGATTCATAATCATGAGGTCGCCGGTTCAATCCCGGCTCCCGCTACTGAAAAGGCGAAACGCTGGATTGTGCCGAGGATACACTTCTCGGCATTTTTTTTTTAAGGTATTAGTATTATGCAAGACATTAGGAACATTGCAATTATTGCACACGTAGACCACGGAAAGACAACATTGGTCGACAAAATGATGCTGGCAGGAAATCTCTTCCGTGAGGGACAGAACCTGAGCAACCAGGTACTCGACGCTAACGACCTGGAGCGCGAACGCGGCATCACCATCCTTTCCAA
>Ga0310690_10002394_pt1 | contig 30619 bp, 44 predicted proteins | sample AusTroGonzalo_MG_2_FD_207661 | JGI IMG/M metagenome (GOLD analysis project Ga0310690, IMG submission 207661) | Bovine rumen microbial communities from tropical cattle in Woodstock, Queensland, Australia - Gonzalo_04 (v2) (version 2) | ecosystem: Host-associated > Mammals > Digestive system >...
ATTTCGTTTTTTTTTGCTTTCAATTTTGCACCCCCTACCGGTTACGCGCCCGCGCCGCCTGTTCCTGTTGTGTCTTCAGTCTGTGACACTCGCGGCATAGCACCATGATGTTTGCTTTATTAAAAGCTAACTCCGGGTGCTCGCGAACCGGCTTAACATGGTGGCACTCAAGGTGCACAACACCGCCGCACCTCGCGCAATGCCCGACTTCTTTTGTCAGTGCAGCCGAGAACTTTTTCCATTCCGGCGACTGATAGTTGAAATAACGCCGCATTCTTGTGTAGCGCTCTTTGTCTGATTCTTGCCGGCGCCGCTTGCTTTCGGCCGTGTGCTGTTCGCAATAATATCCAGTTGTCAAGCGGGTACACCCCGCCCAGTGACAGTAACTAGCTTTCATCTTTGCCGCCCCTGTTTAGCTTGTGAGTGTCTGCAAACAGCACTACCCAACAGACAATTAAAAACATGCAGCCAAAAGCTACAACACCAGCCAAACATGCAAGCGCAATGAACACCGCCGCAACAGTTCCGGCATGTGTACTGCTTGCCACGCCTAAGCACCCCGCGCAAGCCGTGCTTATTATCAAACAGATACAAAGCACAACAAGAGCTGCAACCCGTTCTGTTTTAGCTTTTCCTTTTGTCATTTCATCTCCTTCTTCTTTCTGGTCTGCATTGCTCCACGTCGTCACATAAACGCATGAGCTGATCAAGTTTGCGCGGGTGATATATTACGTTCCGCATACAGTCATAAAGCACCGCACAAATAGAGCCGTGCACCCTGTATGCCGAATTGCGCTTGTATCGCCGGAACAACTGGCAAAGCATTTCATGCTTTATGTCGTCGCGGTTCTGCAAGATTTCGGCAACTCCATATTTTGTGTATTCCTTGCTTATTAGCCGGTCTGCCACCTTATCGCAAAGAATCCACGCGCTATTCATCGCGCCCATATCACCGGCAACAAAGCGCGATTGCAACTCTAAAAAAATTGCTTTGTCACTGGTCTGCCTGTTTGTTTTTTTCAGCACTAAAGGCGCGTCAAAATCAAACAGCAATTGCCCGCTCTCGTGCCGTCTGGTCAACCAGTTTTTTTGTTTTCAAAGCGCAACAAGTGAAGCTTTGAAAAAACCAGCTCCACTGCCGCCGCATCTGCCCTTTGATATTCTTCCGGTCTGCATGAATAATCATAGCCGCAAGAATAACAAAAGCTCTGATTGCGCTTAATCATGCCCCCGCAACATGGGCACTCTCTAGCCGATTCTTTGTAAGATACGCAAGTTTTTGAAAGCGCATCTTGCAAGATTTTTATATCAAGTTTGAAAGTCGCCGGAACGTTACAGACAAGCCACTCAAACACGCTATCAACGCTTTCCGCTGTCATTTTGTTTGCAGCTTGAAAAAAGCGCTTTGCACTAAAGTCATTCGCAAAGCCGTTGAAATATTCTTCAAGCTGTTGCATGAATTGCTCTGTTGTCATGCCGCACCCCCGTTTTCACCGCCTTCAGCTTTCCACCGCTGCATCTTTTCGCTTATGCTTTCCGCGGGGGGTTCTCTTGTGTTTGCCATTTTGCCGTAAGCTATAAAGTTTTCATGCCGGAATCTGTCTGGCAAAAAGTCACAAAAGTTTTTTAAGCCTACAAAGCGGTCAAAGCTGTAAGCCTGTTTTAAATAACATTTTGGATCTTTGTATACGGCAATGTAATTTTTTAACGCCTGAATAACGGCGTTGCTGTGAATGCCTTGAGTTTCTGCTCTTTTGTGTAGTGTCTCAAGGGCAAACTTAAAGTCCCTGTTCAAAAAGCTGATATCATTGCCGTTGCAACATGGCAGATTTTCAGCTTTTAAGATTTCAAAAATTGAAACTGCATAACGGCGTAAAGCCGGATTGTTCGCGGTTTCAAGATTTTCTTTTTCTTCTCCCTCTCCCTCTTCTTTTACTTCTTCATCATCTTCTTCATCTTCATTGTTTGTTTTTTTGAAAACAACCCTTTGTTTTGTGGTTGTTTCGGGGTTGTTTTCAAGGTTGTTTTTTATGTTGTTTTCGCCGTTGTTTTCGGGTTGTTTTTTGGCGTTTGAATTGCCTTTAGGCGCGCCGCCGTTTTTGCGGTTTACGTCTGCATCAATAAACGGCTTTATGGCTGTAAATGCTAAATCAGCCGCAAAAGGCAAGTTGTCCGGCTCAATACCTTCAAAGCGGTAAGCGTCTAAAGCATCGTAAAACGCTAAACGGCTTTCCGGGTCTTTTATCTTTTTTGCAGTTTCGTAAAAAGAGCGATACTGCGCCGCCTTCTGAATCTCCATGCTTTTAGTCCTCAACTTGCACAAAATGCCCGTTTTTGAGCATATACCATGTATCTGCAAGTAACTTCTTGCCGTCAACTTTTGCACATCTGACACAATCAAGAATAACTTCGTCATTGTCGTCTATGTGATTTTCTGACAACACCAGCCACGCACCAACCGCGCCACGCGCTCTTGTCTCATAGCCAACAGCAACGCCGACACCTTGAGCGGCTGCGGTTGCGCTTGCGTGTGTCCCAACAGCCAAAGCCCCGGAACATCTGCCCGAAGTGCTCGCGCTGCTATAATCGCCCGAAGTGCTCGCGCTGCTATAATCGCCCGAAGTGCTCGCGCTGCTACAATCGCCCGAAGTGCTCGCGCTGCTACAAATGCCCGAAGTGCTCGCGCTGCTTTTATCGCCCGAAGTGCTCGCACTGCTACAAATGCCCGAAGTGCTCGCGCTGCTTTTATCGCCCGAAGTGCTCGCGCTGCTTTTATCGCCCGAAGTGCTCGCGCTGCTTTTATCGCCCGAAGTGCTCGCGCTGCTATAATCGCCCGAAGTGCTCGCGCTGCTATAATCGCCCGAAGTGCTCGCGCTGCTATAATTGCCCGAAGTGCTCGCGCTGCTTTTATCGCCCGAAGTGCTCGCTTCTTCTGTTGTGTGTTCTTTTATATATTCACGAATCACTAAATGCATTTCGCGCAAAGACAATTCTTTAATAATTTTGATGTCAGACACGGCTGTTTTGCTGTCTTCCGGCTCGTTTGCTTTGTTGAATGTGCCGCTGCCTTCGACAAGGCAAAAACGATTTTGATCGCCGGGCGCGTAATAGCGAAAAACATCGCGCGGGTCTGTGCATAAATGAAAACCTGTTCTGCAACACTCGATTTTTCCGTCCATGTGGTATTCTTTCCCGATTTCGTATTGAAAACCCCGGCACTTTAAGTCTTTGTCAAAGCCTTTATATCCGATTATCTTTTTCATTGATCACCCCTCCGCCTGTACTGCTTTCAAAGCGTCTATCAACTCGTCCAGCAAATCGCGCGTTATGCGCATTGTATCTAATATTGAATTGTCTTCTGCAATGTTTGTTTTTTCCATTGCAAGAATGCACGTCTCGTTTACTGAATAAGCTTTTTCAAGCTTGTCTATTTGAACTTTCAAATCCATGCGCTACTCCTTAAAGCATTCCGGCAATGCAGCCGGGAAAAATGCCGTGCGCAAAAAGCGCGCATCTTTTACAAGCGGGTGCAGCTCCGCTTCTGCATCTGCTTTTAGTTCAACCTCATGCGCCTTGTTCAAATCCCTGCGCTTCTGCCATTTTGCCTTGCGCTTCGTTTCTCTGCTCGAATCGCAAGCACTGTCCAGTAAATCCATAAAGCCCCCGCCTTAAATCCGATTCAAAAAACCTTTTTCAGCATTAAAGAAAAAATCTTTAATGCGCTGGTCTGTTGCCGCGTGTGCTTTTTTGGCACATGCCGCCGCCATGCGCACGCAATACTTTTTATAGTCCTTAATGATTTTGATTTTCATTTTTCAGCCCCGCCCGAATTGAAAAATTAAACGCCATTGCTTGCCGTTTGGAACATGCCCCGGAATACAACGTATTCTTAGCACTTTCACGCAAGCCCCCCGGCGTTAAGGGCTTAGAAAACACTACTACTACTTTTCTCTGCGGGTCTATTCCCCGCCGCCATATTTTCACCCATACCGGGCTACTTGCTGTAACTAAGCGCACCGGCCTTTAATTGTTTTGAAAACTCAAGTATGTCTGTCTTGTGATAGCGGATTAAATGACTGCTCCACTTGTATTCTTTAAGCTGCCCTTTGACGTGCGACTTAAAGAACGAGTAAGACACATTGAGAAACGTGCAAACATCGTTTGCGCTGTTCCATTCCCTTAGAGTTTCCGGTGTAGTTGCCGGTGTATTGTTTTTCATGGATTCCCCCGAATTCATGTGGTACAAGCAACTTTTGTTGCTTTATGTATCATATATTAGCACTTTTTTTTTCTTTGTCAAGCCTTTAAAAGCAATATATGTTGCTTTTTTATGTTTTTTTGTGTTTTTTTCGATAATCTATAAAAACAAGGGGCTATGAATGAGTGACGTAGTAGACAGAATCGACGCTTTGCTTGCGCAACGCAATGAAACGCGCAACAATCTCAAAGCTTTAGGAATCCTGCATCAGACTATTTCTCAATGGTCAACAAAAAACAGAATGCCGCGCGCCGATGATTTATTGAAAATCGCCGGTTATCTCGGTGTGTCTATGGAATATCTTTTAACCGGGGAAGTCAAGAACTTGGCGGCGGACGAAGTGAATATCATTTATAAAATCAGAATGCTGACACCCGAACAAAAAGACATATTGCAGAATCAGCTTGATTACATGGTGAGCATAAATCTTGAAAAGAAAAAAAACAGTTCCGCCTTATCAGTATAAAAAAAATCCCGCCGGATAGCGCAAGGCAAAAGCCCTGCTTCATGCTATGGGCGGGTGAATTCAGGTGTTTGTATAGTATAATACTATACAAGATTTTGCAAGCATGTTTAAAAAAAGAAACGCCCGGCGGGAGAGGATTGCCGGGCGTTCGGGCTGAACCTAAAAAATAACTGGAGTTTGAGTGATACAATGACTATATAAATATATACTACATTTCTGAATAAGTCAAACTTATAATATCAGAAAAAAGCAGTTCTTCGGCTTTCTGGATTATCTTCAAATCTTCTTTTTTCGCATGGTTTGCATAGTGCTGCAACATTGCGAGCGTCTTGTGCCCTGTTGCCCTCTGCAATTTTCTTTCGGGTGTTATGTCTGCCATTGTTGCCGCGTAAAAATGCCGCCAGGCGTGAAAACAGATTTCCTTCGGGTTTTCATATCCGATTGAGCGCAAGGCGCGCCGCAAGGCTGTAAGCCACGGCTTGGCGTCCATCGGCTGCCCCGGAATCAAGCCCCAAAACACAAAAGCTTCGTCACCCTCTTTGTATGGGTTTGTAAAAACCTGTTTCAACAGCAAGGCGCGTAAATCGTTTGTTATCGGGATTTCCCTTTCTTCTCCGTTCTTGCATTCTTTCAAGCCCTCGGCGTTCTTGCTTACGTAGTTATGGCGCACAAAAATGCAGTCGTCGCCGATGTCGCACCGCCTTAACGCCTGAATCTCACCCATGCGCATTCCCGTTGCCATTGCGACAAGGTTCGCCAATTTGCTGTAAGTGCTTCCAAAATCGCCGCTTTTGAAAAGTTTCTGGACCGTCTCAATATCCAGTATCTTTCTTTCTTTGTGTGTGACGGCGCAAAAGCGCAAGCCTGTAAAGCAGTCATTTTGCGTCAAGCCGTTATGATATGCCCATTTCAAGGCGGTTGTGGCGCACCGCGTTATCTGGTTTATGCTTTCCGTTGACAAGTCAAGCCGCATCAAGTGCATCTGAAAATCTTTGATTTTTTGGCGCGTAATTTCAGAAACGCGCAAATCTTTGAAAAATACAAAATGCTTCTGAACAAAGCCGGCGTTTCTCTTGCAGTATGTCTTATGTATCGATTGTTTATAAAGGTGCTTTTCTTTGACGTATTCAGAATTGTCATAATCCCAAAAATCAAGGCAAAACTGAAAAAACGGCTTGTTGTTCGGCGCGTCCGGCATGGTCACGGAAATTACAAGCCCGGCTTTCTGCATCTGCTTGATAAGCTCCGACAATCCGGCGCGATCTAGCTGTGGCAACAATCCGGCGATTTTTTCGGCGGGGGTTTGTTGCTGCTCTTTCTGCTTGAGCATAAGAAACGCGGCTTTTTCGGCGTTTTTGAAAACGGTTTCACCAGTCGAAACGGCATTAGACAATGTGCCGTCCGCTTCGACAAAGCGCACATAGTAGCGGCCGTTTTGCCGCTTGTGCAAATAAAAAGGCTTTTTCATGTGCTTTTTTCTCCTGAATCCATGCAAGAAAAACACATAAAACCGGGGAAATCTGCCTTTTTGTGTCAATTTTGTTACATCTGCCTTTTTTACGTCTCCGGGGCTTTCGGGGCTTTTCCGTAAATCGTTAAAATATAACAAAATGACTATCGGGACTGGAGGGACTCGAACCCCCTACCTACTGCTTAGAAGTGAGCTAGACAGCGATTTTATCAAGTTTTATGCGGTTTTCTTTTGTCTTGATTTTTATATATTATAATGACTTAGCTTTTTTGTCCACTTAAAACGATGTAAAAAAAAGAGTTATGAAATTCTTATTTTTTGTTACAATTTTGTGACACCTAAGCCGAAACTGTACTATGGGGGTTTTATGAAAAAATCAATTCTTTTACTTTTGGCTTCAGCTCTGCTTTTGAGTTCCTGCACAAAAAAATTAAACATTGAAGTTGTGGATAACCGCAAGCACGTATCGACTGAACCGATTTATTACTGGGTAAACAACAGCACCGGCGAAACACTGAAAAATGTAGAGTTTTCAATAAACGACACATACTTTCATGCTATTGATATTCCGACTGACGGCAACAATTTAGATTTATATGACTTTGCCGCCAAAGACGGGAAACGCTTTGACTATCTCGAAACAAAACCGCTGACGCTCAAAGCAAAATCAAAGCAAGGCGTTTATTCAATCAGCTTTGAAGATATTCCGACAAACTTTGAAGCCCCTGAAGGCTACACGCGCACAAGCAATGTATTAGACTGGATTGAGCTGCCGCCGCTTGAAACCGTATGCGCCGACGGCGGCAGTGTCAAGATCAGCATTATTTGCGCCGTAACGGATAAGCAGAAAGCAGAAGCCGAAACGGAAGACATTCAAGCAGCGTTGCTAAAGATTCTCGCGCTAAAGGCAGAAGACGATTTCAACGTGCTGAAAGAAAAGGCACTTGAAAAAGAATTAAAAGCCGCCCTGCAAAGCTTCAACGTCAAGGACGTGAAATTCATGGACGTTGTATACGTGCCGGCTGAATAAAAATCAGCAGCGTTCTTGCTGCCTTTATATGGTACTCCGTATCGCATGCCCTTATAGTTACCGATAACTATAAAGGGCATGACACATGCAGAATTATTTTCATATATCAAGGCAAAGACAGACTGGAACAAGGTTGAAAAAGACAAGATTATAGCCGAATACAAAATCGAGAAAATCGAAAACAAGCCCGCCGTTTTATTCCAGCAAAGCAGCGAAAAAACTGACTGGATTAAAAATCTTTCCTACAAGCAGAAAAAATATAAATGCGAGGACGGCACGATCTTGCATTTTCATCATGGTTTTTATGAATACTATGAACTGATGAAAGATGATATTATTGAATCGCTTCTTGACTGGCTCAAGCATGAACCGCCCGAAGTTATTCTTGTTTCCGGCTGGTCTTTAGGCGCGGGCGTTTCTGAAATTGCCGTGCAAGATATATACTATCATACCGGCGTAAAATGCGAGCTTATCAACTTCGGAACTCCCCAGGCGGTTTACTGTGAACCCACGCGCAAAATATGCGCCGATTCATGCACATTAATAGCTGAATACTGCAATAATAATGATGTTGTTACTCACATGCCGCCGTTTCTCGGCTGGACGCACCTGAACCGCGTCAAAGTGGGAACTGACACCGACCCGATTAAACTGCTTAACCCCTGGAAATATCATACAAATTACGACGAAACTGTGCCGTATGCGCTTGTTTAATTCAGTTTATACAAGCAGCCTAAAAGGTTTTCACGGCTTCTAAATGCAAGCTTTGCGCCGTCCTGTCTGAAGCCGTCCTGTTCAAATACAATGAAGTATTTTGTATTGTAGATTGCAACAAGAATAGCTACATGGCCGTATTTATTGCTTTTGCTTGCGCCCCATATAAGCACATCGCCGGGCGTATAGTCTGCCAATGCGCTTTCTTTTGTTACAAGCAGATTCCCTGGCGCGTTTATAATGTCTTTTGCGCCGTCCACTCCGGGGCTTTGCGGCAATTTCAAAACATCTTTTACATACTGCCTGTATAAATCCACGCACTGAAAGCCGTGAGCGCCGTCAAAGTCTATTTTTTTTCCGATGTTGTTTCTGATAAACTGCGTTAAGGTCATTTGTCTGAAATAGTTATTTTTGACAAAAACGGCAAAGCGGTTTTATAATATTTCCGGGGGTTGATACAATGAAAAGAGTTTTTATTTTTATTCTGTTTTTTTCCGCTTTCGTTCTTTCCGCTCAAGACAATGCAAGCTTCAAGACTGTCTATGATGATGTTGATGATGTAACGACAATTACACATAAAAACATGGAATACAACATGGGCATGTACAATTTGCGCGACAACATCTTAGGCGAGCGCGAAAACGTCCGGCTTTATATACGCAACAATGTTTTAGTGCTTGCCGCTATATATCAATATAGCAGCTGGGCTTTTGTTGAAAAGCTGACATTCTTAAACGACAACGGCGCAAGATGTGTCGTAAAAATCGGCAAACACGACCGCGAAGTTTTAAGCGGCTCGGCTGTGCGTGAATACTTATACACCGCTCTAACAGAATCAGAAACCGCCGCACTAAAAGAAGTGCTTAGCGGTTCTAATCCTGTAGTGGTTTACAGCGGCACAAAAGCCCGATCCGAAAAGCTCAAAATAAAACCCAAAGTTTCAAGCGCCATGCTTGAAACTATTGAGTATTTCAAAAACATGGGGGAATAAAAAAAACCGGCTAGATTATTTTATAAATAAAAGATAACCTATTAATATTTCTGTTTGATTGTTTCCTTCAGTGCTTGTTGTTATTAAATCTACAGAATCGCCGGGCTGCACATTTAATGTTTTATGAAAAAAACGCCTTTGTCCATCGTTCGGCACAGATTCCCCGGCTATTTTTATATCATGTGTAATAAAATTTGTCCCGTTTGGCGTCGTTTTCGCTGAAAAAATTAGTTTTCTGTAACCCGACGGCACTATCGCATATATACTTCTATCTACTAATCCATAGTTAGATGTGCGTATCCCTATATTTGCATTATTTGCAATAAATGCACCGCCGCTGTAGCCGGAATAGGTAGTTTTAACTATATCACCGTTGAAAACCGGGTTAGTAAAACCCGATGATGTAACGGTTGCGATACCGTTTACACCGTCCAATACATCTAATATAGATGTCTTACCACTTGCAGCGTTTGTTTGTCCTGTCATTTATTCCGCCGCCGTTTTTGTGTATTCTTTAATTACGACATTTCCGCTTTCGTCGATAACTTCACAAAGCGAATATGTCACATTTGTATTTGCAAGAGCTGAAGCTCTGGTCTGATGATATACCATCAACGCTTCTTCTCTTGTGTCTTTTTCTGTGATAGCTTTTGCGATTGCTCCATTGTTGACGCTTGTTGCTTCGATTACAAAATATTTCATTTTTTTTGCTCCTTATATATTTTTTTATGCACTCAATGGAGTGCAAATAATAACCGGAATTGTTATGTCTGCCGCCGGAACTTCACTTGCATAAATAATAACTTTGTCTGTGTCTGTGTCTGCAACCGGCGCAAAAATGCCGCTTGTGGCATCTGCAAGGCTAAAACGAACATCGGGCGAATAATTACTATCTACACCCGGCATAGATATTTCTGCTTTATAGCCATAATCTGTGTATGTTGAATCAACAACAAAATCTGCAACAGCAACAGCAACATTAGAAGCTGTTAGAGCGTCGTCAAGCTGTCTTTCAAACTGCCATGTTGTGCCGTCGTATACAAGGCGGTACAAGCTCATAGCATTAAGCGTGTGACTTGTTGCGCCTATTAAAACGGTTGCGCTGCCGCTTGAAAACGTCGTGATAATTTTCAGCTCGCAACCTGTGAAAGAAGCCGAAACCATTGTCAATGTGATTGACGCTGTATCAATTTCAATCAAGCCGTTCCGCTCGATATTGTCAGAAAAAGAAGAATTCTCACTAATTGTAAGCGGTCTCTGGTCTAGCCACGGCTTCGCGATATTCTGACAGCCTTCGCCGGTTGTCAAGCCGACATTTGCAGCTTTTTTTGTGCCAAACGGCGGAGTATAAGTTTCAAGCCCCGGAAACTTTACAGAATCTAAAGTCAAATCTAAAATCATGCTTTCTATCCTTTGTTTTTATAGTTATTCGCTGATTAATTCATGCTCCCGCAGAATTGAATCAACAGCATCTTTGAAATTTGGAGTGTCAAAAAGGTTTGTCTTGACTTTGTTCACATCATGTGCCGACAAGATAAACCAGTTCTGACTTTCGTCAAGCGTGCCAAACGGAATGCGCTTAGTCGTATTAGAAAAGAATGCTTCTTTTGTCAGTGCCGCTGTTGTATCAATCAGCAATTCGTCAAGCATAAAGCTATTCTTGTTTTCAGAAAGATTGACACCCAACGCCCCGGAAAACTCGGCGCGGTTAAAACAAGTGCTTGTATGCTCAATGCAGACACATACTTTTTCATCGTCTGCAATAATGCCGAAGTGCATCCAGGTATTAGCAAGCATTTCAACGCCGGCATCTTCAAGCGTAATCCTGTCAACTATGTTGTTATTTACAAGGTGCTGAATTTCTTCATAAGCGCCGCGCGGTTCATTGAATTCACATGTGCGCGTCCATATATTGTCAAGATTAGCATAAAAACCGCCCTCGTCGATTTCGAGCAAATCAAAAACTTCGCCCTCGTCTGTGTCGCGCTTTGCATAATAGTTCCATTCATTATGGAACGGCTCGTCCGGCTCGCGGTTGTCGAACATTTCATGTGCAGAATCAAACATCGGGCAGACACCTTCTGCATCTGCATACATCGGGCAAATTGTATGATATGTAAGCTGATAAAACAAACGGCTCATTGTCATTTCTTCAAACATCGGGCAAACGCCGTCCTCAAGCTCATATAAATAGCATTCGCCGTTAGCCTGTATCAATCTTACCTTTTCATTTGGGGTGCCGACGTTAAACAAAATCTGGTTTTCAACAAATATGTATTGAATCCAAAAATCTACAGTGTAATGTGTTGCAGCTCCCGCGTTAAAGCTCAAGGCATACTGCCCATATAAGGCGCGCCCGACTGTTGCATAAGGTGAAATAGAAAGTATTGCCGGTGTGCAGTCTAAATCGTCGCTTGAATCATCTGCACCAACCAGTAAATGTTCGCCGTCTTCTGCGTCTGTAATTACTAAGCCGTTAACGCCATGCTGATCCAGTAAGTTTTCATCAAAATGGAAAACTCTTGCATTTGCGCTCGGCATGGCTGCACCAATATCGAACCCCGCCAAACGGCGCCCGCTCATGCTCTGGTTTGTAAAGAATACGTTTTTATCGCTGAAAAACTGGCTTGAAAAATGTCCGTTTGTATGGCTGTATGCAATGTTTTTCCATTCGCTTTCTGTTGTTTCTCTGTGCTGAAAGAATGTGCCTTTTGGCGTTATCTTTGTACGGTCAAGGGCGCTGTTGTTTGTCTGGACTATAAGCTCGCCGTTAATGTTTGAAGCGGTTGCGCTTAATTCAAAAGCACCTACAACAAACTTAATGTTATAGTCTGTAATCTGTCCATTTACGACAATCGGCTCTACTTGCAAGTACTGGTTTTCGCCGCCGACACGGAATGCGCCTTCATAGTGCTGATGGGAATAATCGTCTACAAAAGTCGACAAATCCCAAAAGTTAAGATTGCGGCCAAAAGCGCCTTGAAAGATTGTGCCGACATTTGCAGACAGTGCCGACAACTGCGAAATATAGCTTTGTTTGACGGTTTCATTTGCCTTTACAATATCGCGGATTGATGTACATAGCGCCGTTGCTGTAACTTCAACAGCTTGAGAAGTTGACGCTTCTGTATAGCAGATAATGCGGAAGCTAAAGGCAGTATCAAACATGTTGTCGGGCTGCCCTTTTAGCGGCATTGTCTGTGAATAAATCTCATCGCTTTCGGCGTAGCCGTGATTATTTTCTACTTTGTAGTTTAATTCATTAGAATTACCTGTAACCGGGTAAGGGTTCCCGCTCGTGTTCGGCTTAAACCATTCGCTGTCTATATCCGGGCGCTTAACCTGGACTTTATAACGGATAGTGCCGTAAACTGTCTTATTGTCTCCGCGCGGCTGTGGAGACATTATCAATGTGATTGTTCTATCTGAAACGCGGGTTAAAACGCTCGGGCTTGTTAATAACCATGTGCCGTAGCCGGCGGTATTAATTCCGCTGTAGCCGTAGTTTTCTGAATATTCGCCGTAAATGTTTTTGGCTTTTGCTCTTACGCTCCATGTCGCAAGCTCTGAAGCTTCTATAAATCCGTCCGTCTGTCTGTCAAAAGTATAAGTTGCAACAAGCCCTGTGCCGGGGACGCTTTCCCATTCTGCATTTTCACCGCGCTGTATCTCGTATTCAACATGGTCTATTGAATTGCGCAAGCCTAAAGTAAACGCACCGCAAGAAATTTCTATAGTGTCTCGGTTTGCAATTGCTGAAATGTTTGCAACCGTGTCCGGCGCGCCTACTGTCTTTGAGCCGTCTATAAGTGTAGCTGATAACTCATTCACAAGGTCTATTGCATCGCTTGGCGGCTGTATCTGCTGCGGGGGTGTCCGGGGCTGTGTCAGATTCGGCGTATAAGCCGGAATTGTGCCGGGGTTGTATATGGCTTCATTATAATTGACACATGTCATTTTGTAGCCGTTCTTTGTCGGCTCTAATGACATAATCAGAAACGGCGTAGTAATTTTATTAAAAGCGCCGTTATCAAGATAACCATATGAAAGAACATCGCCCGCATGGGGAATAGCTGAAGCATTTAACGGTATCGGCTCAACAAAAAGAATTTCGGTGTTTCTGCCGTCTGCCTGTGCTGTGTATGCTTTTGCAAGCGGGGTGCAATAGTCTTCGCCGACTGCATTAATAACAACGCCGAAACCGTTTTCATCTGTTGAATCGTATTCTATCGGCTCGTAGAGTTCAAGCCCGATGATATTTGCCCCGGAAACAACAACGGCTTTTATCTCGGCATGTCCTAAACCTATTTTCAGCTCATTATTCTGAACCAATATTTTTGAAAACGGCGTAAAATATACGCCCTCTTTTCCGCATTCAATTGTAACCTGTGTCGGTCTTAATTCCGCTGTAGCCATTAAGCGCCGGGCATTTTTTACAACATGCTCATGCGTGGTTATGCCTTTTAAGTTCATTTCACGCAAGATGCTGTCGGCGTTCCGCGTTCTGCCGTCTTTCATAACCAGGTAAGTGTCTTCAGCAAAATCGGCTTCCCGGTTGATGTATGTCATTTTGATGCCGTCTGTGTCGCGGGCAAACTCTTTTGTATATTCTATGTTTATTATGTTCTGGCTGTTGAAAAGCGCAACGGCGTTAGGCTTGTATGTATCGATTGCGACGGCGATTTTACCGTAAATATTCTGGTAAAGCATACAGTCGCAAACATTGGCTATATCTTGCAGCAAACTTTGCTTTGTCTGCCCCTCTGTCAGCACCATATCAATTCTATAGTGTTGCTGTTCGCAATATTCATAGAGTTCTGCAAAAGAAGCAAAATCTATTTCATCATCGTCGGTCTGGCTCGGTTTATGGCTTTCTGAAGTCATAACCTCGATAAACCATGCCGCCGGGTTTGATGTTGGGACTTTGTCTTCTGTCCATTCGCCGCTTTCACTGTCATAAATGCGGGCGACACCTGTTGAGATAAAATTGATTTTTTTTAGTTTGTCTTCGTTATTTTCTGTCGAGCGTATGCGTAAGCCTATGAGCGTGCTCTGCGCCGCTTCATGCTCGGCGATAACTTTTTCTTCTACAAAATCCTCGGTTGACAAGTCAGCGTTATAAACGCGGCTCTGCACCCATTCGACATAACAATCATCATAAACGGAGCCGTCATAGGCGTTAGTGTCACATTCTACTTTGATTAAAATGGGGTCTGTCAAATCTTTTACGGCTTCAAACGCAAAATCAATGTGAGCTACAAAGCGCAACTGGTTCAAAGTCTTGCGCTCAAACTCATTTGACAGTGTGCCGTTTTGGTTGAATGCAAACGGCGTCCAGGTGGTGCCGTTATCAAGTGAATAGCTCGGAATAACTACAACTTTTCGCGGGCGTTTATAGCCTTCGTCTGTGTATGCCATTAAGCCGTTAAAAAGAATTTCTACATCGGCGGCAAATGTCTTTTTTTCAAGAGTGAAAATTAACGGCTGATAGTTTTCAGCGTCTTTCTTTAATAAGTTGCTGTTTGTCTGTTGCTCGACAATCTTATAGTTTAAAACATCAATTTCAAACGGCTGCCCATCCTGTGCAATTTCGATCTTGCTTGCTTCATCATAAAATACTGAAGTCTCGTCAAAATCATAAATACCTTCTTGCGGGGTATTGTCGGAAAAGGTTTTCAAAACTACATCGTCACAAAATATTTTTCGTATCACCTGTTTGTTAAAACCGCCTTCAAGCACTACATTATAAAACTGGTCTTGTCCGTCTGTGCCGGATATTGTCGAAAAGCCCTTATAGTTGTTGCCGCCGGCGTTCATAATGTACGGCGTGAATAAGTTTTCTCCGATAAAATAAGGCTGTGTTTTAGAAGTTGCAACGCTGTTTTGTGCGCCTTTCAAATATGGGCGATTCTGTACTTCGTCTTTTTCGTCTGTGGTGTCTTTTGTCTTTTTCTGTGCCGCCTTTTTCTTCATGTAAAGGGCTACACCGACAACAACAGCAACAACGATAGCAACTACTATCAGCGCAACCAAAGCAGCGGTTGCACCCGCCGGGGTGTCTCTAATAATGATATGATCTGTATTTGAAATTATGTGGTTTTCGTCTTTTTTCTTGCCGTCAACTAAAATGATTTTATGTGAAAAATCTTCGTCTGGCAGATTCTCTTTTATAGTCTTTCCTACTTCAAGCCAAACAGTAGAAGCGGAATCAGACATATCTTTATATAAAAGTGCGTTTATTTTCATTCTTCGATAACCTCATAAAACTTTGCATCTGTAACAGCAAAAACCGGCGTAATTCTGACACCGTCATATGTCATATGCAGCATATGCACATCATTCAGCATGTAACCGGCGTGCATGTGCTTATTGTAGTAACACTGGACTAGAGCACCTTTCCGGGGCTTCTCTATCTGTTTTATGTTCACATGCAATGCGGCTGCATCTACAAACTCGCTTTCGCATTTTGTTGTTTCATAGATAACATCGTTTAAGGGGGTGCCGGCTCGCTTGCAGCACTCAATTATTAAACCGTAACAGTCAAGCCCCTTTTTCGGGTCTCTGCCAAAGTCTGCATACTGGCATTCGAGCAGATCTTCATAAACAAAATCAGCGGGTTTCATGCGTTCCCCCTGTTGTTTGAAGCGTTCCATATTAAAGCCGGAAATGTCATTTCTAGCCGGTCGTCTTTTGAAAAGCTGAATTTTGCTTTGCCGCGGTTTGCTGTTAATGTGCCGTATGAATGGTGATAACGTGAATACGGCGTAACCTCTCCGCGTTCGTTAATAACGCCGACAACATCAAGCTTTATCTGTTTGAAGCTTTCTGCTAAGTCTATTATATTGTTTCCGATATACGAAATTTCTAAGCTGCCGCCGCCTGTATAGCCCGATTCTGCGTTATTCGGCTTGTACTCAAACGCGCCGCCGGTGTATGTCTCATCGTTGTATTCTACATCTGTATTATTATTTACAAAGCGCATAACGATTGTATCATCCGGGCTTGAAAGTTTGATTAACCAATGCAGACAATAGCCGCCGTTGCGCTGAATAAGTTTTTCAAAGTTTGCATTCATACATCTTTTATAGTTAAAAAAACGTGTATCATTAAATGATACACCATAAACGAAAAAAGAAAACCCGCAAGCCTCTGCCAAAACTTGCGGGTTCTCCATGTGAAAAAAATGAATACCTTAATGGATTGCTTATATATTAACAGTGTGTTTTTTATCTGTCAAATATTAAAGCTTACATTTCAATCACTGAAAAAGATATTTCTTTAAACTTCTGCCCTCTTGCGCTCGGTGTGTCGGTAAACTTATATTCTGCGTTTCCGTTGTGCGTTATCAGATTCGGGAATGCAAAAGACTGAGAACCCGACAAACACACGTTTTCATACCATGCAAGAAATTTCTTATATTCTGAATTTTCTCCTACGTCCTCAAGCCTTAAATTAAAAGAAAACTCTTTTTTTGGGCTTGAGTTTTTCAAATATGTGCGTTCTTTTCCGCTGTCGAATTGGATTTTAACCAGGTTGTCTTCATATTCTGTTGACATGCCATAGGCTTTCTGGTTTACGTCTTGCGGCCATGCTACCATGATATTTACTCCTATTTAAGCCCGATTTTTACAGCAATAAAGCCGATAAGGATAGTCAGAAAACAGCCCATAGCCATCGCAAGCCATTTTAAGGCAGTGTCGCCCGGTCTGCGTTCAAGGGCTTCAACCCGCGCGGCTAATGTCTTCACCTGGTCTTGTACTTCTTTGAGCTTATATTCTGAAAGTTTAGTATTTGAAGTCAGCTTCATTAACTCGTCGATTTTGCCTTCGATATCGTCCAGGCGTTTTTCTATCAATTCTTCGTTAATCATGCCGGCCCCCTTAATTTGTATATCTAACGCCGTTTGCGGTTGTCTCGGCTTGTTTCATCTCGCTGTTGTAGACACCCGCCGCCATGTCTTTTTTCACTTGCTTAGTTATCATTATGCGTATGTCGTCTTGTGTGACTTCTGTGTCTGTGTTTGTTGAATCGGCTGCATAATTATAGATTTTTATGTCACCGGTAAAACCGCCGCGCCCTAAGTTGTTCGAGTTTATTGCGTCAAACATGTTTTTTTGTTGCTGTGCGTTTAGAACCATTTCGCCCTCTCGCAAGCCGACTGAAGCGCGCACGTTATCGCCGCCCATTGTTGCGCCGCCGAAACCGCCGACAACGCCGCCCGCCGCAAATCCACTCGGGGGAACTGGTTTATTTCCGATAACGGCCGCAAGCTGTGCCGCACCTGCCGCGGCAACTAATACGGCATTAATCCAGCCGCCTTCTTTAAATGCTTTGATTGTAGCACTTGCCAAATCGGCGGCCGCCTGTACACATTGCGCCGTCCATTCCCAAAGTCTTATTTTATATTCTTCTTCAGCGGCTTCTTTTTCAATCTGCTTTTTCTTTTCTTCGTATTCCTCAAGGCTGATTAATCCGTTTTCGTACTGTTCCTCAAGGGCGTTGAGCTGTTCTTCTTTTTCTGCCTGTACGAACTGCATGGCAACATTTGCCCATGCCTGGACGGCGTTTGTAAAACCGCTTGTTAATTGCTGAACTTTCCCCATTGTGCTTTCAAGCTTTGCCATGCGCTGGTCTTCCGTAGACTGTGCAAGCTCGACGGCGGTTTCGCTTTCTTGTCTAAGGGCTTCTTCTCTTTGCTTGCAAAGCTCGGCATGTGCCGCCGTGTATTCTTCTTCAAGCCGTTGGCGCTCTTCTACGCTCTTTTGTTCCCACATTATGGAGTTGTCTGTCAGCTCGCTCCATTGCTGCTCCATCTGGTCTATTTGCTGGCTTAATATTTCTGACGGCTTCAAAGTGGTTTCAAAGATTTTGTTTACATCTTTTGCAAAGTCTTGATACTTTTGCTCATACTCGGCAAGCGTCTTTTCAAGTTCTTCAGTTTGCGCCACTTCATCGAAGTTTTGCTGAATGTCTGCCATGATTTCAAGGGCTTTGCCCTTTGTGCCGCTGATTGTGCCGTCTGCTTTTTCGAGCATCTGAAACCACGCATTCAGCTTTGTTGTCGCCATTTCTTGCGCTTCGGCTTCTTTGCTGATTTCTTCCCCGGCCTGTCTGCGCCATTCAATTTCAGCCTGTTTTTTTGCGATAGTTTCATCATACTGCTTGTATGCTTCTGCGGCCTTTTCGTCGGCGGTCTTTTCGCGCTTCTTTGTTTCCGCGATCTGCCTGTCAGCCTGTGCGTTCTTTGCTTTTTGCTCGGCTTCTTTCTGCTCGGCGGCCTGTACGCGCTGCCTATAATTCAGCTCTTGTTTTGTCAACAAGAGCGCGTTAGATTCTTCCTGTGAAATGTCTTTGCGGCTTTCAAGAATTGATTTTAAGATTTCAAGGTCTTGCGTTTCCATCTGCGCAACACCGTATTTTGAATCACCGTCAATGTCTGAAACATAGCGCTCATTCGCTTTTTGTACCCATGAATCAAGCCCCATTTTCATGCCGATTTTAGTTAAGGCTGTTTCAAGCTTGCCGATTGTTTCAATTCCGTTTTGATAAAAGCTTTTCCATAAATTGTTCCATTGGTCTTGCGCTGGCTTTGTGAATTTGCCGATTGCTTCCGCAAAATCGCCCTGCGCGTTTTTCATCTGCTCATAGCTTCCGGTTGCGTTTGCGACTTCTTCGGCCATGCCTTTGTATTTTTCTGCAACGATTTCGACTGCTTTCCCTTGTGCAAGCTCTTCTTTTGTAAGCGCCTGTAATTCTGGCAAAGTCTTGGCTAATTGTCCGGTTGTTCCGGCGTATGTTTTATTAAGAGTGCTTACAGCCTGGTCTAAGCTCATAACGCCGCTTGCTGACATATCAAGAGCAGCGCGCATTACGTCTTGTATTTCTGCTTCAGTGCGTCCGGCGGCTGCAAGCTCTGCCATAAGCGGCAAGAGTTCTTCATCGCCTACGGTTGATATATTCTGCAATTCCCCTGCAAAAGCTTTTAAGCGTGTAACGCTCACATTTGATAAATACGGGTTGTTTTGCGCCGCTATTTCAAGCTGTTTTTCTGCCTTTGCCTGATTTTTATACGCCGCCGTGCATTCGTCCATTGCAGACTTTACGGCTTTAAGTGTGCCGATTGCCGCCGAAAGTGAAGCGGTTACGCCTGTAAAGGCTTGACCGATGTTTTTTATGCCTTTAACTGTGCTGCTGTTGCCTAATTTATTTATTTGTGAAGCTACTTTGTTTAAGCCGGTTTCGGCTTCTTTTGTGTCTGCTCCGATTTTGATAGTTGCTTTCTTTGCCATACTTTTTATAGTTATGGCTTTTTTGCGTAGCTCGGTTTTTAGTTTTGATATACAACTATTCAAAACGCTGCGCAAATAAATATTTTATAAGCTGTTGAAATGGTCTAAAATTGCTTTTTCTTCGTCTGTGGCGGGTTCGTCTATGCGCCATGCTTCGTGCATCTTGCGCATATAGTCTTTGTATGTTGATTTATCGTTCGGGTTGTGTGCGCGGAAACTTAAAACTTCGTTAAACTTTGTATCTTTTAGGCAAAAGAAAAGCGCCTGAAATTTCCACCAATGCAATGGTGTTTCAAGCAAATCAATGTTGTATTGCTGCATAAACGCCGCATAAATTAAATCAGCGTCAAGGGCATAATCCATTGCTTTTCCGTCTGGCTGGCTGTCGTCTGCCGCTCTTGGCAGTTCGTGTTTATCGAGATAAAAATTAAAAAGCTCCCGGAATCCGTCAAGGCGTTTTTCGGGCTTTTCGTCGATATAGATAAAATCAAAATCTTGCACTGTTTTGCTTTTATCATTTATCTGTTTTGAGAAATTAATCCAGTAAGTAAAATCCGTATGAATGCGGTATGTTTTGCCGTCAACCTCAACGGCATCGGGCAAAACATGTTTTGTCAAGTCAAGCATTAGCTGATTGTAACGGTTGCCGCTGTTGCCGCTTCGGTTACATAAGCCGCGCCGACGGCGGTGTTTTTCTTTGCTGCAACGGCAAAAGCCGCATCATTCAAAACGCTGAAAACAGCTTCGCCGTTTTCGTCTGTTTCTTTTGTTACGCCGTTAATTGTAACGCTTGCGCCCTCAACTGGGTCTGAACCGGAATCTTCGACGGTTACGGTTAAGCTGATTTCAGCCGCGCCGCTTGTCTCTGTGAATGCCGGTACACCGTCCGAAACTGTTGCCGTTCCTTTTTTGGTTGTGCCGCCGAAAAGAATGTCAAATGTGAGCGTTGAATCTACGGCGTTCATTTCAGAGATTGAAATAACGCATTCAGACTTCCACGCTTTGAAAGTGTTTTCTGCTGTGTCTTCTGCCATAAACACGATTAAAACTTCGGTTTTGGCATCGTCACCGACTGACAGATTGAAAAAGCGCTTGAAAACTTCTTCATAGTCTTCTTCGCCTTTGTACATGGTCAAAGCCTGGTTAATAGTCGGCTTGTATTTGTCCAATTCAGTGGTCGGGCTGGTATCAACTATATAATCATAATCCTTCGTCTCCGGATTTAAAGCCAAAGACAAAGCCGTTGATTTTTTAATTCTAAACCACTCCGGGGTCTGGGGTGTGCCTTTATTCAGATACAAAGCAATCAAATGCTTTTTGATAATTCCCTGCATGCTCTATTCTCCTATACAGATTTATTTACTTGTATAGTTATTTCGCAAGCTGTCGCTTGATTGTCGATAATTCCGGCGTCAAGATAGTATTCAATGCTTGTTATTGCATAATCATCGCAACAGCCGTTTAGAGAATTGTCTGAAAAACAAAGATTCTTGAACCCTTCGGCATAGCGCATCATCTGGCGCATGAGTGTTTCGCTTTTGTAGCCGCGGCAAATAAAGGTTGCCACGATCTGGTATTGCGCCGATGAGCCTTCAATGTATTCGTCTTCGGGTGTCTGGTTTTCTGGAATTAAAGACACAAGCACTTTTGATTTATTTTTTAATAAATCGACGTAGCCGATAAAAACGTCTGTCGGCGCGTTCATCGGTGTTGCTTCGTCTGCAAGGTCTGTAAAAAAATTGGGATTGTGCAAGATAAAATCTTTTAAGCCGTCCAGTATTTGTTCCATTTTTTCAGCTCCAGTATTTTGTCAATTCTTTATCAATCATCTTGTTAATTTCCGGCACATAAGCCCCGGAGTCTATATACTGATTGCCCGCTTGAATAAATCCGACTGCCTTAATGGGGAAATTCTTAGCGCGTTTTGTTGCGCCGTTATGCCCATAGCTTAAAACGGACGCTTTCGGGAAAATCTTATCGCCGGAATTAAAGGCTTTCGGGTAAATTGTGGCTGTGCCGTCTTTTTTGATTTTATAGCGGTATGCTTTCAAAAGCTCGCCTGTGCGCCGGTGTGTGCCGCTTTTTATTACGGCTTTTATCTGCTTTATTGCGCCGCGTGAAATGACACTCAAAGTTTTGCGCTGAATACTCGGCAAGCTTTTCTGTGTGCCGCTTAAAGCTTTTTCAACTGCTTCAAAATCCGGCTTAATGCTGATAATTGGTACATCTGCCATATTATGCGCTCGGTTTCCGGAAAGTGCTTAATTTTTGCAAATACTTCGTAAAGTCTGCAACATTCAGATATGTGCGTGAAACGCCCGCTTCTCCGCTTGTGTTTACGCCGATGTTTGAGCCTTCTTCAGCCTGAATCAAAGTGGCGATTTCTAAGCATACAAGCTGAAAAACTTTCGGCACTTCAATAACAACAGTTACAACTGAATAAGAATATTCATTTTCTTCAATTAATACCGGGGTAACGCCTTCTGGGATTTCGGCGGGCTTCGTAAGTTCTTCATCTTCAAAAAAGTTTATGCCGTCCTCAGAATAGACAGTGAAGAATTCTTGATGTTCTTTTTCAAACTGCGGGGCGGTTTCTGGGTCATAGCCGACATAATCTTTGATTTTTTGTTGTGCCGTTTCGATGTAAATGTCTGCAAGTTCGGCGTTTGTTTCAACGCCTGAAAACTCCTTCAGCAATGCTTTATCAATCAACATAAACAGCCGCCTTTGAGCTTATAGCAGATTCCGCAAACAAAGCCGGAACGGTTGCTATCTGGTTCGGCATAAAAACGCCGTAAGTGCCGGTGTAAAGCGTCTGAAACTTGACTTTACGTGTTGCGCTGTTTGTCTTTGTTTCTGTTTTTGCTTCTGTTGCCGGTTTGATTGCTTCTGCTTTTGCTTCGGTCTTTGTTTCTGCTTTTTTTGCTTTTGCCATGTTTTCCCCCTTAAAAATAAAAGGCGGACTTAAATCTAAATCCGCCCTGTGTTTGTCAGTCAGTCAAGCCGCTTTACGCTTCGACGATTGCGTAAAGGTCTTTGTCGCTTGTCTGTCTACCGCCGAAGAAGTATTCAGCCTGAATATAGGTGTGAGTGTCGCCTACTTTCTTGATTGCGTTCAAGTTGATTTCACCCGCAACACCGATAGCATAGCGCTCAAGTGGTACACCGACTGCCAAAACTTGGCCGGTTGTCTTTGTGTACGGAGCGTATGGGTCAATACGAACATACACATTCTCAATCATCTTGTCGCGGATAAGACCTTCCTTGTAAATCTTGACATCTTCACCGGTTGTGCTGTCAGAAATTAAATCCTGATATGCGCTCTGAGCGATAACGATTTCGTATTCGTTGTCGAGACCGTTGAGCTTAACGGCAAGGCCGGCAAGGTCTGAAATTTTCAAGGCTGCGTTTGTTGCCGCAAGTGTGGTTACATGACCGCCTGTAGCTGAAACGAAAAGACCTTTCATGTTCTTGCTTGCGCCGTCGCCGCTAATCATGCCTTTGTGCATTTTTCTGCGGAAAACTTTAGCAAATACGTCCGGCAAGATTGTTTCCAAATCAGCAAAGCCCATAATGAGCTGTTCGGCTGTAACCGGCAATACTGAAGCGTAACATTTCGGCTGAATTTCTGTGTAACCGATTTCGGCTGTTGTATCAACTGAAACGTTTGTAGCGCCCTCGGCGTAGCCGTCTGGGTCTGCCGGCGGGGTCAACACGGGAATGATTGTAGAAGCGTTTGAACCGTACATTACTGTAGCTTTGTTCAAGATTTCATCGCGGTTCTGGATTTCTTCGACAATCTTTTTAATCTGATTGATTGTGCCGCCCATTGTGCCAATCTGGATTGAACGAATTTCGCCTTTAGAAAACTTCAAAAGCGTTTCCTTGTCAATCATCGGCATTGCGCGCTCTTCCGGCTGCTCTGGTTTCGGCGCGTCAAGCTGTGCAAGTTCAAGCTTGAGCTTGCGCAACTCTTCTTTTTTGGCTGCAAGGCGTGTTTCTACGTCTGCTCTGTCTTTTGCTGAATCGAGAAATTCATCTGCGATTGTGCGCACTTCTGCCGATACATCGGCGATTTTTGCAAGAAGTTCTTCTCTGTTCATAATAATTGCTCCTTAATCAATTAATGCAAGAGCGTGCAAGCGCAAGCGCTCGCGCTCTTCTTTTGCTTTTGCTTCGGCTTCTGCTTTTTTGGCTTCTTCTTCTTTGCGCTTCTGCTCTTCAATCTCCTGTGAGCGTTTAGCGATAACTCCATCTACTAAACTACGCGCCGAAACTTCCGTGCCATCGTTAGCCGGAATAGAAACGACTGAAACGTCGTAGAGCTTTCCAATCTTGCGGATTGTCCGCAAGTAGATTTCTTTGCCGTCAACGTTTCTGATAAGTTCTTCATCTTCGGTTACTGTGAAACCGAAAGACATTTTAGTTATCAAGCCTTTTTTGATTTCTTCATAAAGCTCGCGGGTTGCTTCTGTGAGTGACAAATCAGCTTCAACAAACAAGCCGTGATTATCTACGCTTAATTTCAAAGTCTGATTGCTTGTGCGTGCAAAAACGCGGCCTTCATGGTCAAACTGCAAAATAACGTCCGACATATCGGCGTCGTTGAAAGCGTCCGGCGCTACTTGCTCTTGGTATTCAAAATCTGCGCTTTTATAGAGCGTGTACGGCTCATTGAATGTTGTAGCGTAACCGCGCACAAGATATTTATTTTCATTGTCGGGCTTATCGTCAACCATAAGCCGCATTTCGCGGTATTGTCTGCCCTGTTTGATTTTCTCTTCAAGTGTTTTATTTGCCATTCTGCAACCTCGCTTTTATAGTTATATTTTCACGAAAGAATTGATTTTCTTGATTATGAAATGCATCTCTTCTTTGCTGATTTTTTTATTTGAATAAAGCCGGTGAGCGGTTTCAACGCTCATGGGATTATCAAAATACTCGCCGATAACTTCTTTCATGTATTGCGGTACAAGGTCTTTTGATACATTCAGAATCTTTTTAACAAAGTATTCATTAGCGCCCCGGAACAAACTAGCCGTGTTTATGTTTGCCGATTTTTGCCGTTCTTCAGTAAAAGCTGAATGAAAAACGCCCATAGCCTGCATCATGCCTGCCGCGTAACGCTTCAACGGCGTTATGTCTGTGTATTGTTCTTTTGTTGTCATGCCCGCGCCGAAAGCGTAGCAATAATATACTTTTTGAGTGAATCTAATAGAATGTGTTTCTGCCAAAGCCAAAAGACACAAGAGCGTGTCTTCCATAAAGGCAATGCGCAAGCCGTGCGGCAATTTTGCATAAATGCGCATCAAAAGCTCGCGCTTGAAAAACTTGTTCCATGTCATATTTCCGGCCGCCCGCCGCCATGAATCGTTGAAAAAATCTGTTTTGCTTGCCGTGTAGCTCATGGGGTAAGCATTTTCACAAGGGTACATTTTTTCAAAGTCCGGGTCCCTTGTGCCGAAATAATTGCAGCAGATTTCTTCTTCATCATAAGGAAAATCTAAAATCGGCAAGATTAAATCATCGCAATCAACTAAGAAGCAATATTCACCGGTTGCCGCTTCAACGGCAAGCCGCCGCCCCTCGAATGGCAATACATTTTCGCCCGCCCGGATTATTTTAACGCCGTCGGCTTCCGGCAAACATTGCGCCGTTGTGTTGTCGGTCACTATAAGCTCATGCTCAATTTTGACGGCTTCTCTTGTCTTTCTCACCCATGTTAGAAAAAGCTCTTTATTGGCATCATAGAACATTGTGCAAATTGAAAGTTTCACTGCTTGTCGTCTCCCTGTGGAATGTGCTGTGTGTCCGGGTCTGTAGGGTCTGTCACATCGCCGCCGGTTGCGTTGCCGCTCTGCGCAATCGTGTTCTTTTGTTTTGCCATGTAAGCGTCTTTAATCTCATTGTTCCACGGCATGAGATTAACCGGCATAAAGTGTGAATCGCCCGCTTCAATCGGTTGCAAGTTTTCTTTTGTGCGCACTTCATCAAGTGACAAAATGCCGTTGTTTATCTGCTTGATGTAAGCATCTATGCGCTGTGAAAGCGATACTTTCAAAACGCCGTTATAGTCAAACTCGAAATAATAGCGTGATTCATCGAGTAAAGAATTAATTGCTTCCTCGAATTGTGTTGCGACTGGTCTAAGCGCAAACTGCAAAAACAACGTGAAGTCCGCTTCAAGGTCTTTTGTCGTTCCTTCGAGCAATGCAAGTGGAATGCCGAAAACCTGTGAAACAAGCTTTTTCTGCTCTTCGCGGTTTTTCGCAAGTTCCTGTGACTGGTTGTCACTTGTGCCCTCAATGCTTGAAAACTCAATACCCTTTTGCTTTATGAGCGGCCGTCCGGCATTTGTCGCGCCCGCGTATTCTTGCTGAAACTTTGACTTTAATTCTGCAAGCTGATCTTCTGTGATTTCGGGGAATGCGCCCGCAATGTCAATAACCGGGCGTTTGCCAACAAAGCCGTTTTGAAAGCTTGCGTTTGCAAATGTTTCAATGCTTGCGGCCGTCTGGAAAACGCTTGAAACTGCGTCAAAGATTGAACCGCCGCCGGTGAGCGTTGAATAATTGAAACGGCTCGGAATGTAAACTACATCGTTTGCGGTTAATTCCTTGCCGTTATACATATAAACTTTTCTGTTTGTTTCGGTGCGGGTAATTCTTACGGCTTGCGGCTGCAACCTAAAAAGCGAAATAACTTCGCCTTCAAAGCGCCGGATTAACCAAAAGCAGCCGCCATTGAAATAGTCAATACATGATTGATAAAAGAAATTGAACTTTCTTTCTTCTAAGTTTGGCTCTTTAAGCACTGAATACAAAGAATGCGCTTTTACCTTTTGGCGCGTCTTTGTGCTGTAGATGCCGAAATTGAGCAAAGCGAATTCACTTGCGATTCTATCAATACATGAAAAAGCCGTGCTATTGTTGTTTGTTGCTATTGTGGGAAGTGCTGAATAATCACGTGCAAAACGCGGCCTTTTTGCCGCATCTTTATTGATTTTTCGCTCTTTTTTAGTCAAAAATGGAAAGATTTTCATGCTTTTTATAGTTATTTGTCAGTTTTTGAGCTTCTGGAGAAAAAAGAAGCCCGGTCAAGTTGCGGTTGCCGGGCTTTTCTGCGGTTGTGTTTAAGCGGGTAATTAATAACACTATACAGAATAATAGTATATTTGTCAAGCTAAAGTATTGCTTTGAGCTTCTCAAAACTAATGGGCGTTATAATCTGATTGACTTCGGGATTTATTGAAACGCCGTGCGCCATTAATGAACTGATAACGCCGTCAATGCGCTGTGAGCTGCTCTTGCTCGATTTCTTCAATTTTATATTGCCGTTCGGATCTGTATAACATTCCGTGTTATTTATCATCCATAACATGACGGGGCTGTTGTCTACCACTAAACCGTCTTTGATTGTCTTTTCGTAGTCTTTTGTTATCGGCGATAGCTTCTTTATACTCTGCTCAATTTCAATTAAAAGAATGTCCGGCCGTTTTTCTTCGATTGCGTTGATAACGTTTTTACTCTGCCATTTATCATAGCCGATTGCTTTAAGCTTGAAACGCTCGGCATCTTCAAGAATGGATTCCACGATAAAATCATAATCAAGCGTCTTTCCCGGAATCGCCTGAACAATTCCGGCATCTACCCATGCCATCATGTTGATGTTTTCGCGCCTGTAGCGTTCTTTGATTGTTTCCGCCGGAATGAAAAAACGGTGTTTGTAAAAGTGTTTGTTATTCCTGATAAACTTTAAGCTGAAAGCGGTCATGTCGTCCACCTGTGACAAGTCAAGCCCGCCGAAACATTCAGCGCCGTCAAAATCGCTCCAGTTTACCTCAATATCTTTGTTGTGCTGCCATGTCTCAACCGGCAGCCATGTTTTTTCACCGCCGCCGCCCCAAATGCCGAAAGTCTTTGCTTTAAGTTCCGGGATTTTATGCGGAGTTAACTCTGCGTCGTCTATATCTGCCTGAATAACCGCCGGGTCTATAATGTCGTAAAGGCTTGGGTTTGCTTTTTGCCATGTTTTCGGGTTGTGATAATCATCTGTATCATCAATAGAATAGATGATACAAAAAAAATCATCTTGCGATTGTGTGCCGTTCAAGATTCGCTTTGATTTCAAGTTTTGCTCGTAGCATGGACGGTTGATGTCGGTGTCAGCGGTTGTAATGATTACGCCCTGCGCGTCTTTCTTTGAGCGTGTGCCGTACTGCATGGACGAGAGCATCTTTTCATTCTGAAATGCGTGAAACTCGTCTATACAGAAAAAGCGGGGTTTGAAACCGTCGGCATCTTTGCCGCCGTCACAAAAAAAGCTAATGCGGCTTGTTTCTGTAGGGTCTCGAAATGTGATAGCCAAACTTTGACAATTCAAAATCTTATCCAGTGTTTTATCTGCTTTGACAATATGACTGATTTCTTTGAATGTCTTTTCTGACAAATCGTCACGGCTTGAGACTAGATAACTTTCTGAAGCCGGATATTTCAAAAAATTGTATAAAATTGACGGTAAAAGAATAGAAGTTGTTTTAGAGTTTTTGCGGTTTACCTCGATATAAGCAAGCCTAAAACGCTTTCTATCTGGCTCGGCTTTATGCCGCCACCCTTCAAGGTTTGCAAAAACAAAAATCTGCCACGGTAAAAGCTGTATCGGCTTTCCGTTCAAATCGCTCGGCTTTAAGCTTTCGGCAAACTCGCAAACTGTAGCCGCCGCCGTCCAGTCCATGAAAAAAAGAAAATCTTCATCTTTCGAGCGTTTCAAATCGGTTTCAAAGCGTTTGACTGCTTTCTTTGTGTAGATTCCGGCTGTGATTTTGCCGCTTTTTATATCGGCGCAATATTGCAAGCAGATTGCTTGATAGTCTTTCTCTGTCACTCTGCGGCCTTTTGGCGGGTTGCCTTAATGCAGCACGCCGCCACCTGTATCAATTCTTGAATTGCGCCGATTGTGTATTTGTGCAGCATATTCCAGTCGGTTTCCGTCGGCTGATTCTTTTTTACGGCATTCCATAGCCGCTCTTTGTGCGTATCAATTAAAACGATGTTGTCGCGCGCTTCTTCGATTTCTTCTTGAGTAACTGCAAAAGCTTCATGCTCTGAATTGAATGTGCCGCCGTATTTTTTGCACATTTTTTCAAGCTCGTCTTTTACAAGGCTGTCAATAATTATTTTTTCGGTCATGCTTTCCCCTTCAGTCTTTCAAGGCTTCAAAGTCTTGCGGCTTTTTGTCCATTGCAACAAGCAAGAGTGTGCAATAGCCGATTGTGTCGGCAACATCATTGAAACGCGGTAATTCGTCCTTGTTGTTTTTGATACGGCTGATCTTGTCGTTAAGCCGTACAAGAATAGCTGTCTTTGCGTCGCCTTTATAAAAAATCTGTTCTGGGTTAATCGCTGAATCGCCGTATTTCTGATTCTTATATAAAAGCAAATCTTTCATACTGTCTAAAACTTTGCAGATTTTATCCTGCGTCGTCGAAAGTTCACCAATCATTTAAAACCGCCTTTTCTTTTGGATTCAAAGCATAATCAAAGCACCATGTTTTGCGGTATGCTTTGCCGTCTTTGATATAATTATAAATTGTGTGTGCATCAGTTCCGGCAATGCTTGCCGCTTCTTTTATGTCTTTAACTGTCTGCTGCTCGCCTGTCTTGATGTTCAAGACAAGCACTTGCTGTGAAATTGTGTGCATTGCCGCGCCTTTAGAAACATTCGTCCCACAATGGCGGTTCATCGTCTACAAGTCCGGCGGCTTGCAAGCTGTTGAGCGTGTCCGGCTGTTGCTGTTGCGGCTGATATGCCGCGGGGTTGCTCTGGCTGTAGCCGTTGCGGTTTTGGTTTTGGTTCTGATTCTGCGTACCGCCCAAAAGCTGAAGCTGTGAAGCAATCAAGCTGATTTTTGTACGGTTGTTTCCGGCGTTGTCCGTCCAGCGGTCTTGCCGCAAAGCCCCGGAAACTGCTATCTGCTTTCCTTTTGTGAGATATTGCGCAAGGTTGTTTGCGCTCTGGCCGAAAAGCACAATATCAAAATAACTTGCGATATCTGTCCACTGGCCGTTCTTTTTGATTTTCTGGTTGTTTGCAATAGTGATTTTCGCAACCGTTACGCCGCCCGGCGTACTCTTGATTTCTACATCTCGGACGAGCCGCCCGATTAAGTGAAATTGGTTTAAGTCCATGATTTATGCTCCTTTTATTTTATGCTATATCGCGTGTTTTGATTATTTTTTCCAGTCCTGTCCGCACATTCTTTTCTATGATACGTACACCGCCGAATTGCTTATAAGCCTGCAATGCTTCTTTTTCATTGCAGTTGTAATAGCCCATTCTAAAAACTCTCGGAAATAATTCGCCGTCGACTTTTGTCTCATATTCAATATAATAAATGGGCTTGAAATAGTTTTCTAACTGCTCGCGTTGTATATCAGTCATTCTTTACACTCCTCTCTGCTTCTGTTTGTCTGTTTTGATTCCGGCTTTCAATTCCTCAATCAAAATTGCTTTTATCTGCTCATAATTTTTTGAGCCTTTCGGCACTTGCTCGGCAAACTGCCATAGCGCAACTAGTATTTGTCTTGTCATGTTCAGCCCCCTGTTGTGTTTGTCAATCTTGACAAGTTAATTCAGTTATACACGCCTCTACTACGTCCATTGCTTTTTGCGCATCATACAGCCGTTGCTTATTGCGGCTGTTCCAATCGGCGGCCGCTTCTTTCTGCAACAGCCGTCCGATTGTCAGCGTTAAACTTTGCGCTTTTTTCAGCAAACATGCTTTGTCTTTTGTTTTCATAGTTTAGCTTTCTCCCTTCATCTGCTTACGGTTTGCTAAAAGCAAATCTATTGTGGTCTGCTTATCAAGGTTCTGCTGTTTTTCTTGTATCTGCAAATCTTCTAAATGCAGCTTGCTTCTATCGCCGGGCGTTAAGTAAAACTTCGCGCCCAAGCGGTCAAATCGTTTTAAAAGGGTTGAATAACGCTTTAGCCATAAATCGTAGTTTTTATCAAAAGGGCTGACGGTTTGCAGCTGTTGCGTAATTGTGCGCAACTGTTGCAAGGTTATGCACAAAAACTCAATGTGCGGCAAATCTACCGGCGATAAAACACCGATTGAGATAAGCGCAAGTGTCAGCTTTTTGAAAAACTTGCGCGTGTAAGAATCAGTCAAACTTTTCGGTGTCGGCACTTTGTCGCCCGGCTGATAAATACACGCCGGAACAGTTGCCAGTTTTTTTTCAACGTGCTCGGCGTTTTTTTCGCGCGTCGTATTGAGCGTGCCGCGCAATTTTTTCAGTTCGAGCGGCACTTTTCTATTTGCCACTCCGCCGCCCCCTCTGAAATGTAATTCTCGCGCGTAAACTGGGGGGGGTGATTTCGTTTTTTTTTGCTTTCAAT
>Ga0310690_10002395_pt1 | contig 30611 bp, 31 predicted proteins | sample AusTroGonzalo_MG_2_FD_207661 | JGI IMG/M metagenome (GOLD analysis project Ga0310690, IMG submission 207661) | Bovine rumen microbial communities from tropical cattle in Woodstock, Queensland, Australia - Gonzalo_04 (v2) (version 2) | ecosystem: Host-associated > Mammals > Digestive system >...
TATTCCTGTAGCACTTGCCGTTGTAGCCCACGTAGGAAGTGGTAAAGCCCACATTCCACGAGTACGTTGCGCCATACTCGGAAGAAGAGCGATGAATCGATGCGGTCAAATTCGCAAATACGCCTTGAGCCGGAACGCCAGCAGTATCAAGCCTCTTTAATACTTTGGCGAAAATAGGATTCCAGGCATCGACACCTTCCTTCCCATTAAGTACATCGTAGTTATAATAATCCTTATTCGGAGTATTTGAATTATCTGATGTATTAACGGTTGTCATAGGATTTTGTCGTGAGATATTAAAATGATGATACAACCTTACAAGCTCGCCCAATGCCGGCAAATACCAATTGCCTTTCGCAAACTGCTCGTCAACAACAGAACTCCTGTTTGGTTGAGGTTGATATAGTTTGCAGGCATAAGCTGCCGGATAAGCAAACTGATAAAATTTCGTACTCACGCCATCGCCTATACCGTTCAACAATATATCATACATATATTCTGCAAGCTCGGCAAGCGTGGTAGGAATATTAATAGAATAACCCTTACCACCTGCACTGACAGGCTCGTTTATCCACGCTTCAATAATTTTATTAGCATAAGATATTATATCATCTGTATTTTTCTTTCCGTCCCAATCCTGCATAGCATAATTGACATTATTTTCGCCAAAAACATTACGCTTGTTAAAACCTCCATAACAATAATCCTCATCTGAAGTCAAATTGTTCTGAATGACATCTGCATAAGCATAATCTACAGTAGAACTATCATTCTTATATAATCCTCTTGTTCCTCTATTTGTTAATGCCGCAAGGTCAAAAGACGATGTATATAGAGTGCCAAATTTAGAATTTATCAATGACAACATATCTGCTAATTCCGTAGCAGTAAAACCATTTGTTCCACCACTATTGTCATTATACAACCCCCATTCAAGGTCGTAATTTATTGGAGTGGCAACATCATAAGTCTGCTGTATGAACTCCTTTGACACAATAAACAGTTTCAGGTAGTGTGCATTATCAGGGAAGACATAAGCACCATTGTCATTGACATACTGAAGCAAAGGGTTATTTCCGCCCATAGAAATTCTCGGATCAAATTCAAACCACATACGCGCATATACTACACCGGCAAGATCTTTTGTCGCGTCATAGATGTCGTCGAAAGTTCCATCCAGGTAGGCAAAATCACCGAGTTTTGGTATTCGCCTATAAAAACCTATCACACGATCAACTACGACTGTAGTACCATTTGTCTTTGTCAAAACGGCATGAACTTGATAATTAACATATTGAGATGAGAATTGAGTAATATGAAGTATTCCTGTCATACTCTCAATACTTGCATACGGATTAGAATCTATAGACCATGCAATATCAAGACGATTGCCGACTATGCGTACATCATTAGCCGTTGTAGCCAATGGCTGTGCATACAGCCCGTCATATTCCCAATTTCCCTCTGTTCCTGAGCACTTATCCTGCGATACATATTTTTCACCATATATACCCATATCTGTTATGTTCACGACACGATACCTCAAATACAAAGGATTGCTTGACGAGTCTATATTTCCGAACTTTTCCGCGAGAGACTTCTTATCGACGAAACCAAAAGTACCAGTTGCGCCAGTGCAATTTATAACACCTGAGAGTTCACAAGTGTTACGATTTACAAACCACATAATCATGGCAGGCTGAGGAACATTAACGCCATTACCCCAATCAACACCTAAAAACCTTACCATGTCTAATCCTGAAGGTTCCGCAGCATACACAGCCTGGGCAAATGAAAGGGAATCAAAGTTTCCATTGCCTGCACCCACATAGATTTCCTGAAGAGAATTATATCCCTGCATTGAAAACGTGGCAAGATTTGGCATTCCTGCTATACGTACATCGGTCATATACTCACCAAGCCTTACCTCTGTCAAAGTCTGTGTTTCTGGCAGACGACAGACATTGATGGATGAATTTCTCAAATCCACCTTCTTCAGTCGAGTCAAACCTGTAAGATTAAGGTTTGAGCCGACATCCTGACACTTGATGGCAACCTCTTCCACAAGATTAGCCGCTATGGTTATAGACTGCGGACGGAACTCGCCTGGCCCACTTGTCGGTACTGCCTCTATCTTAGTGAGTCTCTTACCACTTATAGTAAAACCATAATTAGGATTTACTGATATATCACCAAGATTACCGATTTCGGTATAATAGTCTATGCCGAACAAAATAATTGTAGTGTCTTGTGCACAAGAGTCTGTAATCAAGGCCTGAAAAGAATCACCAGGAGCTAAACGGACACGGGGATTATAATACCTCGATCCCTCCGCATACTGCTTGTAAATGAGATTCGTCTGTCCGTAGGCGGCTGTCGGGAAAATATACTGATGCGGTTTAACGGTAAAGGATATAGTAGCTGCTGTTCCGTCACGCTTTGCAACACCACGGAAACCGAAATTATTACCACCACCACCAACGGCAAATTCTCCGTATGCTGCATAGCTTTTGAAATATACAAGTCGCCTCTCCATATACTGAAGCTCACTCTCAAGTTGCGAACCGAGCTGCTGAGTAATCGGAGATACAGAGGTTATCACTATAATACCATTATTTACCTGTATCTGTCGCTTCTCATACCTCACCTTTGCCTGCTCCAGATATGCTATACAAGGAATTTCCCTCTGAATGCCGAAGAAATAGTCCTCAAAGAATTTATCCACAGAACCGCTTATTGAACCCATAGCAGTAAAGATGTCCTTCATCATCTGCTGCTTCTCTGCCTCATAAGCAAGGTCGAATGTGTTGAAGAAGAAGTTATGAGTACCGGAATAACACTCATTACCATTTTCATCTATATGATAAACACGATCAACATAGTAAGGCTTAGTCTGCCATCCTACATTATCCGTCTTGAATATTGTATCAAGGTCATCGGCATGGAAGCATATCTTATGAGTCACCGGATCTACTACGTAGTATGTGTTCTTGGCACAATTGTCTGATCCGGCAATAAGATTCTCCACAAAGCAAGAATGGAACAGCTTTGAACGCACATTATAATAAGTAGAACCATTTGCCTTGAACCTTGCAACAATACTTGCCTTGAGAGCTTCATTGTCAACTGCATAGTCACCCGTCATAGTAACACCTGGGTTCTCAGTAAAGATATTTCTCGGCAAATCAAGTGGATTGATACGTGCATTCACCCATGCACCATCTACAGGCGACCACGAATACAGATCACCTACGTTAGCCAATCCGTCCTGTGTCGTTATCCAATACTGCTTATGCACATTTGCCGTACCTGCTGCCGCTATGAGCGACGTTGCCGTACCACCATTGGAAGTCCAAGGCAATATGTCCGTACAATGCAGATAGCCAAAGTTGAAGAAAGCCTTGATTGCTGTCACGGCAGCTCCTATAGGCACTTCGTTCTCATCCGTTGCACCAGCGTCGAAATCTATATTGCCATTTCCATTATATTCAAAATATTCCTCACCTACATTATATGTCACGTCATCATTCCACGGACGCTCAAAGTTTGTCACAGGCTGGTCATTGTCCGAACCCTCGAACATTCCGAAATCAGGATATGTGTCGCTGTCATAGCCCCAGCACTTTTTATCCATCTTGCCAGCACCGAAAGTCATCAGTCCTTCATAATGAGGTGTGGACTCTCCTTCTTCCTGGACAAAGAACAAGAAAATATCCTCCTTTACCGTGCATCGTGCCTTTGAATCATTTGCCATAATAGTATCAAGGCTATCATTCATCAACGCACGATAGAGGTCATTGTAGGCATTAGTAGCACCCATCTTATGCGACTGCATGGAAGAAGCATAGTTTATCTTACCTACGAGCTTCTGCCACTTGGCATCCTGAGTACTGAGATAGTAATATTGTCCCTTATAATTACCATTGCCGTCAATCCAGCCGTCTTTTACGGTCTCACCATTCACGACGATAGTACCTGTAGTCTTCTTGCAATCATACTGCTGATTCCAGTCGGCGTATGTCTTTGCCGTTGAACCCTGTCCTTTTACGGGAAGAGTTTTTGTCTCACGGCAAATGTCACCGGAGGTCGCAGGGTCATATACACCGTTTACACGATGGTCTATATGAATCCAGCAAGTGGTACTGTCTGGATGCTGAATGCTTGTAGGTGTGCCATGATGTACTATGCAAGAATACTTCTGACTTGCAAGCTCGTATGATATAGTTCCATCACCTCCGAGAATATCGTTTGCGTCGGCAAAAACAAGCTTCTCCGCACTCGTAGGAAGTGACGATTTGTAATTCTGCATCACATCCTGAGCCGATAAAGCACGACGATACACCCTCAGACCATATATGTCAATATCCGCTCCGGCCTGTCCTATCTCTATAGTATAAGCACTCCTACCCCACTCATACTGCTCAAGGGCAAACATAAACTCTCTATAAGGATTGGCATTGACAAATACACGGACCAAAGGGATTGTCAACTGACTTGAATCCACATATATAGCAGAGCAGATATTGATGGCTATGTGTGTACGCACTCCCTCACGAATGCCAAAGTTCTGCTGACCTTCTACAGTCTGGCTTGCAGTCATGACAATACCTTCAAGCGGCATGAGCTTCAGACCCGTAAACTTACCTACCGTACCTGCAAGGGCATTGGCTATATTCACTATAGGATCTTCTTCGTTTGTTATATTAGAGATCTTCACGTCAAGCTCAATAGTAACATTTGCCTGATAGTTGCTCAGATATTCCTCATAAGGATTATACTCAATGCTAAGATGCTGACCTGCAAGCAGACGAAGTACACGACGACCATCAGAGGCAAGCACCCAACCGTCATTAGCGTCAAATGACAGTCCTGTAAAAGTAGAACCTATAACGACATTTCCACGAGCAGCATTTAGGATTCTCGCAGGATTTGCCTCGCCATTGTTTCGACTTGAAGGATTAATATACAAGTCTGCTCCTATTACTGGAGAGAAATTATACTGATTATGAACCGTGAGAATAATAGAGCTGCCACCGACAAGCAAGTTGTTTCCATTCTCGTCTTGGGCATGGAAATATGCGTAGGTATCGACACCGACACTTGCGCCCTCTATTTCCACAGTCCCAGGCTCAGAATACTGTGTTTTATTCTTTGCCATTACCTCAGTACTCATATAATAAGTCGTGCCTTCATAGTCGGAAATGAAAAAGGCTACCTTTGTGCCGTCAATGGAATTGTCCTTCTTATATACGGCAAACTGGAACAGAGGATTAACCTGAACATAATTATCCACCTCCATCTGTACCTGCTGTATCATAAGATGCAATGAAGAGTCACTGCTGTCGGCAACAACCATAACCTGATTCCTGACATGCTCACTCTCACGGGCAACATTGTCTGCCACACAGCTAACCCATGCCTCTATAGTATGAACGCCATGTGTCATGATCTTTACAAGGTCAGTCGTGGTGTCATTAGGATTAGTAGAAGGCGACCACGGATTTGCACGAGGGAATGTTCCCGTACCTATGGTATATTCAAAATCTCGATACTGACTTCCCTGATTGTCATAGATACGAAGGTGCATGGTCTTATTAACGCCTGTACCAGTAATTGCGTATGCCACGGGGATTCCTGCTACAAGGTCAGTCACGGGCACATACCACTGGAATGTAGGCTCTACGGAAAGCGTAGCCTTTACTACACTGGCAAAAGGCAAACGACCTGTTGCCAATGTCTCAGGATCAGTAGCAGAAATACGCACCTGGGAAGCTCCATCAGGCAAAGCGTCATCAGGAAGCTCAAGCGCATACCATGAAGTAGATGTCGCCGGAACTGACTGTATCTGTGTTTCATAGATAGTTGTATATCCACCATTGGCATAACGCTCTACAATTACATTAAGCAAGTTACCTGTATCAGCTCCACTGTCGGTACTCACGCAGCGAAGATGAAACACTACCGGCCCAGATGTGACCACGTAAGAAGTAGTATCTTCTTGCGAAGTTATGCCGACACTTGCCTCCGTTGAAGGAAAAGTCAAAACTCCATTCACCGGCTCAAAAACCTGAGCTCCACGAACAATTTTCTTGACATTGGCTCCATCTGCCTGTTGCAACTCAATTATAGGCTTTACTATCTTATCCACGAACTCTTCCGCCGGAAGGGTTTGTTCTTCAGGAATACCCTGTTCCTCGATATACTGTTGCTGTTCGGCATTATCTTCCTTGTTCAGCAAATCACTTATGTCTATCATATAATTTATTTTTCGGGTTTTAACTTAATGGGACAAACTCTCGTGCTATGACCTTAGCGTAGTCGCGCCAGTCCTGCATAGCTTCATACTCTATAGTATATTGCTCTGTTTTATCGCCTGCCTTGCCATCACGAACTCTGTCATAATTATTACGCACAGCATCCATTTCTGAACGCGGATAACGGGCATCAATTATATCACTAACCAATTGACCATACTCCACCATAGAACAATTATCGGCTATTGCCTTATGCTCTTCAGAAGTAAAAGTAATATCACGGGCGATATAAGGTGGGACGACATCGCAAAGCGTGGGACTTATAACAGAATGCGAAAGGCACGCCCACTGATGCTCACCTTCCTCAGAATCCTCCACCTGATGAATGCCGATATTAAACGTCCGGCAATTAGATAGTCCTACCTCACATATACGAGGTCGGGATGTAGTCTTGGTTTCAACCATAATAATTATTATTAACTTAATATGGTCACAAAGATAGGAGAAAAAATAAAAACACATGTAACAGACTACTCTTGACGATTAAAAATTACTCAAGGGGAAAAGTGGAATTTTTGTTTTTGGGCAGAAATACAATTTACACTTTTAGGCAAAATTTACACTTTTGAGATGATTTGTAAATTTTACAAAGTGCCATTTCGCACGCCGAGGGCAGTAGTGCAAATTGCTATATAGCCGTTTCCCCTAAGTCAACTTCTTGATTTTCAATATAGAATCTTCTTAAAAGTGTAAATTTATTTTTTTTATAAAATTATTACGCAGGGGTGAAGAAAAAAATACTTGGGAAAAATTAAGAAAAAAAGAAGAAAATGAAACTATATTTCCGCAAATCACCGTGTTATCTCATTTTCTCCAACCAATTCTTTTATAAAGTTTTAAGTGCAAAGCACGTTATGTTGCTATCATTAATTTTGAGAGGTGCGGAGAGATAAAGAGGGGGAGAAAAATAAAAAGACAAAAAATTTTTTGCAACAAAACTAATATATATGAGCCAAAAATTTCCACTTCACGTTAATGAATCTAAAAGCCTACCCCATACTCTTCGCAAATTCCCGAACACACATAAAAAACTGGAGCCGCAAACGACTCCAGCCAAATAACTAAAACATATAAAATGAAAAGAAAGATGCTATCTTATTGCCTGCTTCGCCCTCTGATAATACAGTTTCACCGCAGCCAGTCCGTTAGTGCCTCCATTTACTTTTTTACGGATGGCGCGGAAGACATCATCAGTACCGCCACGGTCTGCCATTTCGTTGCATCCTCGGCTCTCGAAGTAATGGCACGCACTTCGGGTAGCACCTTTAGGCTGTGAAAGCAAGTCCGGCTGTTTCTCTACGTCAAATCCGCACCACTTTGAGTATTCCTTGTAATTATCGCGGAAGGTATATTGTATCAATCCACGGCCACGGAAACGCCACCCGTCGCCTGAAGCCTCGTTGCCGTTGCCATAGCGGTTAGCATACACGCGATTGGCAATCTGCTGTGGATGACGCTCGTATGATCGTGCGACGGCCATTGTCTTGAAATACTTTGCAAAGGTCTTTCTCAAACCTTCAGCCGAATAGTTCAGGTTCTCCTCCACGGCACGAAGTTCGGAACTCTCCACCGCTATTGTGGCAAGGAAATGACACACACGCTCACGGCTTGTTATGCCGCATTCATTCATGTGAGTATTGAGATAAGGCAGATACTTATCCACCACTCTCGTTGCCATTGGCATGATAGCCAAAATTTGCTGTCTGGTTATTTGCATTTTCTTTTTAGTTTAGTAATTAGGGTTTAGAGATTGACAATATTATTTATTACCTGTCGATTGTCTCTTGGCGACACGGATTTTTGCAGTAGGAATCTTTGTCATTTCGTCCCAAAGATTCTGGTCGTAAGCATCAGGAATCTGATATAACATAGCGTGATTCACCATACGGAACGGCTTCTTGCTATCAGAAGGCGATACGAGGGGGAAATAACCCGTGAGGGCAATGCGTCCACGCTGGCCGTCCATGACAAGCATCTGAGAGGATTCTGTTACCTGAAGAGAAATAACCTCGAAGACATCAGGCACTTCATCCAACTTAGCCGAATTAACGGCAGAAAGAATATTGAACTTAGTCCACCATCCGCGCTCATGCCCGTGCTTCAAGACTTGGGCAAGACGGAAATTCACCTCTGGCAAGACGAGCGTGACCTCTGAGGGTCCGCAAAGATTACTGACTGCACGGAGAACATCTTCAAGAACGACATCCCCGTTTGTATGAAAAGGCATAACTCGTCCAAATGACGCATCTGCAAGATTCGGGAGCTGCTTAGGCACGCAGCAAGTTTCGATGATCATCTTCTCATTTACAATTTACTATTTACCATTTCTTAATTACCCGTTTCCTCTGTTTCAGAACCGTGCTCGGTTTCGCTCGGCTCTAGTGGGTCGAGCTCAATCGGTTTTAGAGTCTCTGGGTCAATCTCCCTAAAGTTGCCCCTATTCAGGCACCCAGGAGGCAAGAGTTGCGGCACGGAGAAACACACACCATGCCAACCGTTAAAGCGTTCCTCCATACCGGCAATGACGGCATCGTCAAGCAGAAGATCACGAAGAACGTTATGTTCTCTTCTCTGCATCCTGAGAAAATCACGAAACTCTAAAGCATAGAGACGAAGCTGACGGCGAAGCTCCACAATCTGCTCATCATCCTGCTTTTGGGTCTTACTCATGTTTCCATTTACCTTGCCGATAAAATAAATGTCACGCATACCAATGAGCTTCTTGTCTCGCTCAAATGTTTCAACCATATCACGCATAACGATAGCCGGAGAATGAGCCAGACTGAAGTTTCTCACAAATTCATTATCTTTCTCAAAGTATGCCACGGCATAATATGCCTTCTGAGAAGTCTTTTTTGCCTCTACGTCATGTAAAAAATCTTTATGCGCACAGGCAAAATAGAGGGTGTAATATTCAAGTTTATCCATAAGTCTTTGTTTGTTCAAGTTACTAGTTGCCTATGTTCTCTTCTGTCTCTGAGTCTGCACGGCTTCATTTGTTAAAGTCTTACTTGCTATATCCACTCCCAGATGCCTTTGAGTCTTGTCTGCTACTACATTCTGAAGCACCTTCGCCCATTTAGCATTATTACATGTACTGACATTCTCAAGAATACTGACAAACTGCACCACGCAATATATTGCACTTACGTACTGAGCCAGATATAGATTTCCCATGTGGGCAAGCAATCGGGTGTCGATGTAATATGCAAGGACTACGCATAGCATTACTTCGATTAAGTCACCGATCATCTTAAACATCTTATTACTCCGTAATTTGCCGTCATAGTTAATAGGAGGTTTTTTACCTTTAGCCTTTGCTCTTGCAGCAATACGACGATTACAACGCCAAGCTGTGTAACAGTCACCGGCAATAGCCACCATACAGATAGCCAAGAAAGGCACTGTAGGCTCTACATAACACCATATAGCTCCGACAATCACGGAGAAAGCACGAGAGAGATAATAATATAAGTTGTGCATAGTCTTTTTTTTATATGTTGCCGCAAAGGTAGTTAATTAGAATAATAACGATGTTACAAGATTCTCCCCCACTACCCTCCACTTTTACCCACTTTTCCACTTTTGTACACACTTTCCCACTTTTTTACTTTTATATTTATATTCTTATTTATATAACTATTTTTATATTTTCATACACACATATTTATATATATAGGTAATAAAGAAGTTTTTTAGGTAAATATTTTTATAAACACTTTCATACGTATTTTAATTGTTTAATTAAAACAAAACAAGGAAAACACATAGAAAAATACAGAAAATTCCACATAAACTGTTAAAAACATTTCCACTTTTCCACTTTTTGGGGAAAACATTTGGATATTTTCCTAAATTTGTGTATATTTGCATCGTAAAAACTTAATAATAAGTCATTTTACATAAAAGAAGTTACATTAATCTGCAATAGAATGAGAAATCGAGAGAATTTAGAAAGTGGCAGGCTCAAGGAAGTCATTGCCATTGTCAACAACAAGGGTGGGGTAGGGAAGTCAACGACTGCTGTTACCCTGGCATCAGCACTTTACCGGCGAAATTATAAATGGCGAATCTTAGTTATTGACCTTGATTCGCAATGCAACGCTACAGATTTACTGAGAGCAGAAAAAGAGGAATACCAAAGCACTGTCTATGACGCTCTCAGTACTCAACAACCGTTGCCGATTTATGGTACCAAGGTAAAAAGTAATAGTCAGGGGAACGGGGTTTTCTTATGCCCAGGACACAAGTTCATGGCACAAATAGACACGGCTCTGAGGATGCAAAGACCGGCAGAGAAAGTTCTTCTGCGGTGTTTTGCCAATGACATCAAGGATTTTACGGAATGTGAATTGTCAAGCGACATCACAGAAGCTTTTGACTATATTCTTATAGACTGTCCTCCTGCACTTGGTGACATTACGTTTAACGCTATGATGGTCGCGGATTCAGTTCTGTTCCCATGTGAGGCAGAGAGGCTTGCCATTGATGCACTCAGCAAGTCAATTAGCGCATTCCGCGAATGCCAGCGTGATCTAAAACCCAATCTGAAGTTCCGTGGCATCCTACTTACGAAGGTTGATGAAAGAAATACCGTGACACGGGAATACATAAAGTATGTACGTGATACCTACGGAGAAACTGTCTTTACGACCCAAATACGCCTGACGGCTAAATGCAAGGAGGCACAGGGACTGGATAGAGATATTTTCGCCTATGCTCCTAAATGCAATACGGCTATTGACTATGAGGAACTAGCGAAGGAACTCACAGCATAGACATTCATAAACATTATATAAACGAAAATTCATAAAGACTATGGCAAACAATAAATTCGGAGCAGCTCTTGCCAAGAGCGAAGAGCGTGTGCAAATGGCAATAAACGGTTCTCCAGAGCAAATGATAAAACCGGAGAATGGTAACATAACAGAGATCCGCAACAAAATGGATGACACTTTAGGTCGTCTTCTCACACTTGGTGGCGACGTGAAAGGTGCAAGGCTCGACCTTCCCAGAAATGCGCATCGAATAATAGAGGAAATCCAGTATCGGTTATCTGTCCGTGGCCGTCGTGATCTCAAAAAAGACGATCTCCTTAAAATCGCACTCATGGAGTTCATCGACAATCACCCAGAACTTTGCAAGGAATAGGTAAACAAGGGGAGAACTTTGCAACCTAAAAGGCTCCTTGGAACAAACATTCTTTTAGTTTCCTGCAAAGTAGGGACGTTTTCCCTATAAAGTAGGTCCCAACTCCCTACAAAGTAGGGACGTTTTCCCTACAAAGTAGGGACAATTAACACTATAAGTAATTAATAATTAAAGAGTTCTCTTTAAATTAAGGATATGATTTAGATTATTTATAATAAGAAAATTCTATATATATAATAATCTTATCTATATCTTATCTAAAGAAATGGTGTTGATTTTCAATAAGTTATAAGCGCAAATGTACCTACTTTATAGGCAAAACGTACTTACTTTGTAGGCAAAACGTCCCTACTTTATAGGCAAAACGTCCCTACTTTGTAGGGAGTTAGCAAAAAAGGGCCTACTTTATAGGGACTTATATCTAAATCTTCTAATAAATTTATATATTATGGAAGAAAAGCGTGAAATAGCAAAACAGGAGTACATTAACACTCCCTTTGCGTATCTGAGATTACAGACAGGACTGTCTCTGCTACAACAAGACATAATGACCCGTGTGTCTGCCCATTTGCAGAAATACTTCAATGAATATTGGAGTGACAATGAGCTGCGTTTTTCCAAAGAGAATCCACGCACTTTCCTGACTGATGAGCAAATAGAGAACTTAGGACCTATCCGCATCAACTTCTCCGAACTTAGAATTTCTCCTGACTCTTACGAAAGACTTGATGAAGCCAGAAATAAGATAATGGATATAAAGATCAAGGGACTCGTAGAAACGGAAGGAGGAAAGAAAGACAGAAAATGGAACGTGTTCACCTATGTTGACCTTCCTGTGACAGACACCGGCACAACGGTTATGAAAAAAGACCGTGAAGTTGACGAGGACGGCAAGATACACAAGGTGGGAGAGGCAAAAAAGACCGAGACTAACCGGTATCGTGGATATATGGAGGTCTATCTTGACAAAGACCTCATAAAGCATACTTTCAATATGATTTCGGGATACGTGACACATCCTGAAAAAATAGCACAGATGGGCAGAGTTCCAAATATGCCATCAATGTATTATTTCATTCGTCACCGTATGAACAACTTCAGACCTGACAAGGACGGCAAGGAAATAACAACAGCAACAGTCAGTATTGAAGACCTTCGAGAGCATTTGGCAATGTATATAAGGGATGCAAATGGGAATGTTGTCAAGGTGAAATATCCGAAGTATTCCAGATTCAAGTCACAAGTATTGACTGTCATACTTGACGAAATAAAAAGATGCTTTGATATAGGTATGATAGATGCCTACTTTGAAATGTCTGAAATTCGTCCACGAGGGAAAAAAACCGGAGAACCTACTTCGCTCACTTTTACGAAAAAGACAAGAGAGGAACAGATGCAGGAAGTATCAAGCGAACCTCTCAAGACAAAGAAGTCACAAGCTCAACAAACAGAGCTCCAGTTTTCTGATGAACCTCAAAAGGAGGTAAAGCCTTCAGGCGTTTCGTGGCTCGACGTAGAGCGAAACAAGAAAAAACGTAAGGAAATGGAATGCTGGCTGTCATTTCTGCTTCATTACAACGGGAGGGCCAAGGAATTGCTTACGACGGCACAATTCCACGGTTTCCAAAAACGTGACGACGGATATTACAATCTCATACTTTCCTATGCTGATGACTTTGAGGATAAATGGAAAAAACTTGAACTAACAAGAGAAGAAGCTATTGATACATGGAAGGAACTGATGAAACATTTTAAAGACATCAAGTTAAGGCAAATAAAAAGATTTGTCCCTAACAAACAATAATCCTCAACAAAAAGGCTGTAACATTTGGTTGCAGCCTTTTGTTTATCTTTGCCATTGATTATAACAATCATAACTAAAAATTAAGACAATGGCAAAATTCAACTATTCATGTGCCGAAGACTCTGAATTAGGGCAGGCACTAAAGAAGATTCTTGATGAATGTAATGAGGCTAACCTTGCTGCTGACGCATGGGCAAAGAAACACCACGCAATAGCTTATGTTGACTCTGGCATTCACATGGCTGGAGGCGTAGCACTCTGCGAGTTCGGCAAAGAACCGCTCCCTACACTATGGAAACGAGCCGAGGACTTCATTGATGCTAAACTCTATGAACCTAACGTGCCTGACGACCTTGACCTTCGTGAGCTGAAGCAAAGGCAGAAGGACGGCAAGCCTGTCAGCGAGGCAGAACGCCTGGAACTTGAGCGTCTTGCCCTGCCTACTGTTGACGGTGCAGTGCTGCTCGGTGCTCTCGGTGCAGAAACAGGAGACATGAGAGGTACAGACATATTACCGGCATTCTTCCTTAGTGAAGGTAAGTGGTGGATAGGTGCAAGTTACCAGTGCACGCATCCTGACCTCTCGCCCACGACAATGAACACTTATATGAAACACTTAACGTCAAGTTTATGAAAAAGGCATTACTACTACTTACGACAACCTTGTTTTTCATTTCGTGTAAGACTCAAAAAATTAGCACCAGCGACACTAAGGTTGAGACTACACATTCCGAGGTCGTCATCAAAGATTCTGTAGAAACAACTCACGTTGAACATAATGTAAAAACTGATTCCGTGGTAATCGAAACTACTATTGAGCGAGAGACAGTCATTACCGTGGATCAGGAAGGCAACGAACTAAAGCGTGAAACGAACACCTCTACTAAAACTAACAGAGACCATTTCCGTGATACAACGAAAATGGTCGAGGAAAAGAAGCAAGTCAAACATGAGGAAAGCCAGGAGAATGACAGTACGTTAATCCAAAATCACTCTGAAGAAAAAGTGATTCAGCAAGAACCTAACCTCTGGGATAGGATATGCAATAGCTTTGCAAATTTCTTTGTTTGGGCAATTATTCTTGCTGCCATAGCATTATTAATTTATTTTTATTTTAAGAAATGGCGAGGAAAGTAAAAGACAACACTCCTGCACCTAACCAGATGCCGGAAACTCAGGAGCAGGAAGCGGTAACAATCCGTGATTTCATTGTGTCACAGAAAGTGGATGCCTTCTGTCAGGCATATCAGCCATGCGACTACGAGGATGCGACAACCGAGACTTTCACGGATGCGCGACTGCGAGAGTTCTTCAAAGCGTGGCTATGCCCGTTAGGAGATCCGTTGACGGAATACCTATCTATGTTATCCATTAACGGATTTCAAATGCACGTTAGCATAACAGGAGAGCCTGCTATCTTTGTAAGGGCAAAGTAATCTTACTTTTTCTTTAAATACTTTTCTCCACATCCTTAGCATCTGGGAGGGTAGGGGATTCATCAAGTTTCTTAGCAAGAGCATCAACACTCATTTTTAACTCCGCGATATTCTCAGAGAGCATGGATATGTTGTTCCTGTACTCTCTTTGAATATCGCTGAGATATTTCTCAAACTCCTTACGAAGACGGTCATAATGCTTCCTCTCGGCTTCAGAAGCGATTTCCTCATGCACGATACCCTCGCCTTCATCTTCCGGTATCTCATAAGGTGACATACTTTCTCTGTGGAAATCAGGATCATCCTTACGCCCGTAGCCTGTAGGCGCAGTCTTGTCTTCGTCGCTAAATTCACGCAGAGAGAACTCGGCAATTTTCTCATTATTAAAGAAAAAATTAGACAAGTCAATATCAAACGTATTACACAAACGAAGCATTGACTCTATCGGCATAGCCACTTCGCCACGCTTCCATTTGCCAAGAGATCCTGTGTTTTTTGTACCGAGACCTCTTAGTATCTCATCACGCGAAATAACGCCTTTGTTTGCTTTTTGCCATAAGGCTAAAAAATTGTAATTAAACCGATAATTTTTCATTTTTCTTTTTTTTCAATCCGACTCATCGTTACAGAAAGATACATATCTTGTTATACTTAATTATTAAAAATAGTTAAATAACAATATGATTTGTTCTTTTTTTCCGAAAAACTTTCTATCTTTGCCCCAAAATTAAGAAAAATTCCCGAAATGGACAAATCTGTTAATGATAAGTTCAGGGACCTCTTTGACGATAAAATACACTGTTTCTCGCGTACAGATTTAAAACCTAAATTGAAAAAGCTACTATATCATGCTCTTAAACCTTACGGCATGTCACTTAGCACTTTCTACTTACGCTTTTTTGCCAAAGGTTTCAAAACATGGGAAATACATGGGATTCAGAGTATAAAGAAAAGTTTCATTTCCGCACACCGCAGGGAACTTCTCAGACAAGGCATAGTCATTGACGCTCGAAGAACTGACGGAAGTTTCTATGCCGGACTTCAGCAAGCAAGACTTGTAGGCATTTTTACATCTTACATGTATGAGCTTGGAATGAGCCAGAACACTGCTTACACTCGTTTCACTAAAGAAAAATGGAAACCCTGGGAAATACGCGGACTGAAAAACATCATTATAAAGTTCCTTGAAACTTATAAAAACGACGAGTATGTGTAAAACTGTTTTCACACCCGAAAACTATCCTCCACTTCAAGCGGCAGGGCATAGGCGAAGATATTCCCGACATAGTGAGGTTCGCTATTCGGTAATCTGCGACGACGACCATAAAACGGTCACGTTCGTAGTCATCGGAGCTTGCACGAAACTTGTTCACGACGTAATTGAGTGGCTATGGGCTAAGGGGAAAGGACTGTTTCATAAAGCATACGTACAGACACGCATTCCACTCCATTTCCTCAATGCGCATCACAGAAGGGAGATTTGGGTAGAAATCGAACCAGATTTCCAAAAATGCGGATTAGAAGATCTATGTCTTCTTTTGGAAGCTCAGTTTAGATCCCGGACTGACTGCACTATAAAGAAACTAGACTTCAGCAAACTTATTAATCAATAGTATATACCCATAAGAGCCGTGACTGAGCCTGAATCTAACCAATACTATAAGTTCTGCCAAAACCAAAACGCCGGCTTGCCATTGGGCAATGTCACGCTCTTTTTATAATAAAAATAAATCTTACAATGAAACATCTTGATGTGACTTTCGACCTCGAAACTTGCTCCCTCGACGTAACGGCTGCAATCATGCAGCTTGGAGCTATAGCTTGGAACAGAAATGCAGAGTCAGGCAACGATATATTTACACTTGGTGATAATTCTATCAAGTCTGAATACTTCAATATGGGCGTTGACATGCGCAAGGAGTTTATTGCCGGACTTGACTTTGATGCTTCCACGTCGTCATGGTGGAGAAGCCAAAAAGAAGAAGTAAAGGAAGAAATGCTTCGGCCACAGACACTCCCTGTAGATGAAGTGATTTCTCAATTTACTAATTGGGTTAAGACTCTTCAGAACCGCATAGGAGCAGAAAGCGTAACAGTATGGTCACAAGGAGCTGATTTCGACTGCGCGATATTACGACATATAGCAACCCTATTTCATGTGAATTTGCCGTGCAAGTATCAGAACTTCAGATGCGCAAGGACTTATGCTCAGGAGGTTGGCGCACTTTTGCTCGATGATCCGTTAGAGGCTGCACGAAATCCTTATGCCGTTTATAAAACCATTCCCGAATTTCCAGAAAAAGCTATTGTGCATGATGCCTTGTACGATTCGAGGAGAACGGCATGGACTACCTGGCATTTTATGCAAGTCCTAAAAAAGACGTAAGTATAATGTTTTTGTATAATTATACCACATAAAAAAGGAAAAATTAGAAAAGTGTAAGATTTATGTAAACTTCAAATTTTCTATGTGCCATTTGTGACAAATCGCACATAGTTTTTAACTTCACTAATCACTAATTCCTAATTTTAAACAACAATCTTTCACTCGGCATGATATTCTCGCCTATCATAGATTTCTGCGCAAAACTTCCACTTTTGACTCTTGTCCGTAAGGCAGAGCTTCAGACGGTGGAAGGACAGACGGCGTGTTGGTGTCCGTTCTGCCGACAGGAGCGCATCAGCAGCAAGGGAAAGATCGAGAAGGTTAATGTCGGAGGTTCAGAGACACCACATTTCATCATCTATGACAATGAGTTTGGTGGACTATATGGAGGCAAGGGCGCACAGCGATGGAGCTGCACACGCACACGCACTTCCGGCTATGGGGCATTGGAACTTTACGCAGCCATTCACCACATAACCCTTGAAGGCGTAAATCTACGTAAGGCAGTACTGGGCTTGCTGAAGCAATATGGCTATACAGAAGAGCAAATCATTGAGCAGTTTCCTACTGAACACCCCTACACCCACGATCTCAGAGGCATAGCCGACCATCCACAGGAAGAGTTCTCATACCTCGACAAGACTGACTTCACGCCACAGGAACTATATGCTATCGGTTGTGAGGTAACAACCTCAAAAGGCATACATCACTATTCCTTCGGCGACGACTTCAACACAGAAATGCTAATAAATGATTTCCGGACCTACGCCCTTGTCTCTGCCACGCTACCAGCCGTGAACCGAGGCGGCGAGGCTATTTCTGAAATCATCTACGGCACACCATTCTCTCCGCTATTCATTACCTTCCTCACACCAGAGGAAGACTGTGGTATGATATGGAGGCCATCAATGGACTCTGATCCTTGGGTATTCTCTAATAACGAAGAGCACACCGTGGCAAAGGTCTCAAAATGGCTTGCTGGCGATAAGGTCTTCACCTATGCCACCGAGCACCACGATTCTGCATCCAACGCCTTCCATGCAGCCATAGCAAAGCTCGAACCAGATGAGAGCTACAACGAGACAAAGCAGGAATGGATCGAGCAGACTGACCCGAAGACAGGAAATCTGAACGGCAAGTTTGAGCAAGAGGAAGTGCCTATCGCTACCGACCAGCTCAAGGCGCGTGAGATAATTTTCTGCCACACACCACAAGATGCCATAGCGACATACTACACACTACGCAAATTTAGACTTAATCATCCTAACAATGACAGCATTCAGCAATACTGCTGGCAGCATGTGGCGTTTCTCGCCGGTAAGAGCGGCTTTGTTTACCGCGAGCATGGCGAATGGAAGAAACGTGAGGTACGTTTCAATCACATGCAACTCCGCAAGATGCAGAGATTTGCCGACAAGGTAACTATCCTCTTCCCTCAGACAAGAAAAGCCCTGAATGAGGAATATCAGATATGCCAACGCTACCACTCAATAGCCCTGGCACAACTGCCTAATACTTTTAGACAGCCACACCACCGCAAATCGCAATATATCTTCTGTCATGTACCATCATCGGTGCGTGACTTCCTCCTTACCTACACAATGGGTGCTGAGTCATATCGCTATGACGACGATCTCGCCACACGCTTTTACTCAATTATCAAGAACGCCCTCGATACCAACCCTATCGAAAGGCAGGAAAAGCGCAACAAGAACAACGTGCTAAAGGAGGTATATTATACCGTCAATACTGCAAAGCTCTGGCAGTTCATGGCGTGTGAAGGATTTTTCCGCGCTGTTGACCCGTTGTCAAAGAACACCATCGGAGAATACATTGTGCGCTCCGGCAACTTCATCCGCTCCATTGACGAACGCTCTGTTGTGAAGGAAACCTTCACTAGACTGAAGCAATACGCTGGTATTATAAGTACAGACAGCCATACCACGGAACTTATGACTATCGGTATTGACCGCTCGACAAAGGAAATAAACCTCAACACCATTACAGGCTTGCCAGAGACAGAGCTTAACTATAAGTTTGCCTCTGCAAAGTATTCATATTTCTTCTTCCTAAATACAGCTGTGTTGGTAACTGCCGACACCATCGTATGCGTCCCTTACGATGATCTCGACATCGACGTACCTTTTGAAAAAGTGCGTCCGTTCAATTTCAAAATCCCTCAAATAGCCCTGCCGACTATATCAGATAATCCAGAACTTCAAGAACGGAAAAATGCCCTTGAAGAGAAGAAAGCAGAAGTAGATGCCAATGGAAATCCTCGCTATACCACGCGAGAAACCTCTCAGATGGAGAGAGAACTGCGCGAATGGGCGAAACTGCACCAGTATGTCATTAATTGGCCTACGGAGCGAGAAAACGAGCTTGACCCTGCCGTTCGTCTCGTTCGTTGTTTTGCGAATAAGAATTGGGAAGTTGAGGAAGACCGCCTTCGCTACGGCAAGTCACTTACACACGAAGAGCAGCTTGATCTTAACGCACGTTTCCTTAATTTTGTATTCTCCATAGGCACAAGTTGCTGGGGCTATCACGGATCTTTGGCTAACGTATTTCCATACATAATGGAGAACACCGTGCGCGACGAACGACACGCTACAGGAGGTAGCGGTAAGTCTGCCATCGTTAATATATTCATGGCTTCAGCAAGAAACGTACTTGCTGTGGATTGCAAGAAATTCGAGCGACCTGGGGACGAGCGATTTGCTCTTGCACAATTCCGATTGCATATACATGACATTATCCACATGGAAGATTTGCCTGCTAAGTGGTCATTGAAGTTTGTGTATAACTGGGTCACAGGTGGAGTAACAATGGAGCGAAAGCACGAGGATCAGGAAAAGTACAAGCTCAACGACTCTCCTTGCTTTGTTGTAAGTTCCAACTATCCTCCTTCAGATACAGACGACTCGACACTTGGCCGATTATGCCGTACCCCTATCAGTGACCGCTTCTGTCGTGAGAATGACGATAAGGGTATAGCAGCCCGACTCATCACCGATGTAATGCCTGATTATGCCTCTACTGGCATTGAGGACATTCCTAACCGAACTCAAATCCGCATGGCATACTTCTGTATGTTCGCAACTCAGTTTGTCATCAAGCATCCATATCCTTGCAATGCCCCAAACAAAGACACTCTCTATCGTCAGATTGTAAACGACACCTCACAGGCATTCGTCGATTGGGCAGAGTGGTATTTCGGTAACGAAAAGATTTACGGACATGTGGAAGACCTCGCAAGCTGCTTTCTTACTTATATGCGCGACTTCGAGTGCCCGTCACGAGAACTTGAGAATAAATTCTCACTCTCTAAGTTCTACGCAAACTGCCAGACTTATTGCCAAAACAACGGAATACTGATGAATCCCGATCATCTTTTCAAGAGTGGTTCAAAAGCGGCAAAGGCAAAGCGTCTCAAGTGGTTCAAGCTTACCATGTGGAAGAAGCAGGAGTTCTTTACCTGGCGACAAAACAAAGCATGGGAAAACCACCTCTACGTGTCGCCGAAGTATGTACGAGAAAAAGAATCTCAACAAAACACAGGAGTCATATTCTTCCGTATAGGTGTTGATAAAGTCTTTGCCGACTATGACGAACTCAAGGCTTATCAAACAGAGTATATGTCGCATGAAGACCCGATGCCAGTCATTGACGAAGAAACCAATGCGCCTGTCACTTGGAACGAAATGGAGGCATACTATCGCTTGAACCAAAATCCTCATGCAGTACCTCCAACCGAGATTCTGGAACGATGGAAGGCAGGGCAGACTCAGCCAGTCAGCGAGCCGGAGGAAGAAGAACTGCCATTCTAACCCATAACCTTTTTACTCATGCTACAATTCTCCCTCACACATGTCGCTCCACCCTACTCATTTAGGGGGGGCAAAGACAGGCAATAAATGTCACTGAAGGCTATTGCGCAGCTACGATAACAACGCGCTACGAGGCAATAAACTATAGTAACATTCTTACTCTTGCTCATTATCCGATGACAGTAGTGCTCTTAGAACTATAAAATCTGAATAAATAATTCATAATTAGTATTTATACAAATGAACATTCGAGATATAAAATCAGGTGATTATGTAGCTTTTGTATATAAAAACAATACGGCAATAGCCGAGATCGACGACGACAACGCTCATTTCAAGTATGCCGTCGGCTTATGGTTTTCTCCTACTATAATCGGCAAGAAGGATGCTATATGGCTTAACGATAACCTATATCACATAAATAGCATCTATGACATAGAGAAAACGCTTAGGCCGGCAAATGCTGTTGAAGTAAAATACTTTGAAAAAGTCGTTGATACGTGGGAAAGAACTCACCCTGAAAAAGAAGTTGAGGAAGAAAAGCCTCGCATCCCTGGAATTAAGGTTGTAGGAAAAATTGACCTCGATAAAATAAAGGGAACATCAGACTCCCCCTACATGCTTGAAAAAAAGAAAACAGACAGGCGCAAGGATTTTCAGATTTCTGGCTATTATCCAACAAAGGGCGAAGTAGTAAAGATACAGAAAAAATTCAAGAATGTAGGTAAGAGAAACGGCCTTGCTATAATGAAGGACGCAAGTCATTTCTATGTGGCAATAGCGTTCTTTCCTGACAAACCCACTTTTTCTATTTTCGATTCGGAAGAAGATGGGCTGCTGCCTGAAGGCACATTCGTCTATAAAATTACAGACGATATGCCTTTGGAACTATTGACGGCAAATGTCATCAAAGAACAGTATGCAGAAGACATCAAAAAATACGACATTCTCGAACAAGAGCGTATAAAGGCACAGAAGGAAGAGGAAGAACGCAAGCGTCTTGCAGAGCAGAAGGAAAAGGAAGAGCAAGAAAAAGTAGATAACCCTTCGTCTGAATTTACTCCTGCCAATGATCCTCTTATCCATGTAAAGTATATACGTGGTGAAAAGAAACTGCTTGATATGTCATACCCCGTCATCGACGAACTTACCACATCATCAAGAAGGTATCACATAATGTATGTATTTGCCAAGACTCTCGCTCGAATGAAAGTAGAACATGCTCTAACATACAAGATGAGCTATGAGTATTTCGAGGAACTGAAATCAAGGCTACCACACTATAACAAACTGCATAAGTGGAGGGAATACATTTCAAATAACAGAAGGATGGGAGTGATAAATTATCCCTACACCTACGGAATATGCGATAATCTGTTTTATAGCATGGGAGGAAGTGAGGATGCTCCAATCATTACGATGTTCCTGACAAGAGGCGACACGCTTCTGTTCTATGGATCTATCCGTCAGCAAAGCTCTTTTGCAGGTGCAAGTACCGATTACTTTCTACATACCAACCTAAAAGATAGAAACATTCAAGCTAGTAAAATGGTTGAGTACTGCACAAAACTCCTTGTTGCACACCTTCAGATGGAAGCAGACACGGACAATATAGTCAATGAGATTGTAAAATACACAGGCGACACTTGGGAAAAAAACAACCTTGACTATAAAGAGGTAAACGACAATTCCGTAATCACTTATGATGATATTGTCATTCGTGATTCCTCATGGTACACCTCTATATGGGAGCAACGCATGATTCCCGTCTCTGGCTATCTCTCACACCGATGGTGTGGTACTGGCGACAACAAGGTCCTCACCGAAGTCATTGTCCGTCCTCATGTCAGAAATGGTTATACCAAAACGGCAAAAGTGCTGAAAAATTCATAGAAACAAGCTTTAGCTTAATGAGCTTTAGCGAAAAAAATATAAATATTAAAATTGTAAATCTCATGGCTAGTTACACCTCTAACTCCCTCGACCTCCTTGAGTATGCTCAGAGTACACTCATGACAGGCATTGACCAGAAACGCCCAGAGCGTGTCTATGTTTGCATTCCTGTTGATGTAAACGAGATTTTAACCAGTACCGACAACAACGGAAAAGTTCACGCACGCACGCGCCTTGCTCTATGGCCAATGCGTAATCGTGAAGCTTACCTCCAAAGCGTTAATGCCAAGCGCATTGCTGCTGGCGACATACCGAAGACACTCGATCAGATGCCGACGCACACACTTCAGATTAACCATACCGATGATTTTATTCTTGCGAATATCAAGAAGTTCGGGGCAAAACTTGTCGATAAGGTGCTTTCCAAACTCAACCCTCAACTCGCGGAACAGATAAAAGACGACAACCCAGAAGACACTAATAGTCGTTTATATCGTTGCATCCGAACAACAATGAATCCTTCCCTCGGCAATTTCTATCAACATGTGTCGGAACAGAGAACTATGCCGGCGCAAGCACAGATAGCGCAAGGTGTTCAAGGGTACACCCCTGCCGAAACGGATCCTCTAGCATACCTTGCGGAACATCAAGACGATGAAGACCTTCCATTTTAGTTTATAGTACATAGTGCATAATTCATAATACCTCTAACCTCTCTACTCTAACAAACAAATTGTAATATGTTCCTCTTACAGATCTCAACCTCCGCACTCGCGGAATGCCTTGCTGCCGTCTCTAAGGCGATGAGTAGCAAGAATCCTCTCGTTATCCTCGATGATGCCCTGCTGTCATGTGAGGATGGCAAGTATTACATCACTGGCGGCTCAAATGACGCAAGCCTGAGAATGCCTATCGAGGTAAACCTCATGAAAGGCAATTTTGAGCCAATAATGTTACCTCATAAGCTCCTCTCCCAGATGCTTAACCTCATGCCCGACGTGCCTGTTGTATTCAAGATAGAACCAACAGGCGAGAACTATTCCGTTAAGTGCGAGTATTCAGGCAAGGGAGAACAAAAGGGACGTTTCTCATTCTCCTGCACATCAGGCAAGAGCTATCCTGTCATGAAACCTAATGCGGAAGTCCTGGCACAATTTACTGCCGACACAAAAGAGTTTATTGCACCTCTCACGGCTGCATCCGGATTTGTGTCAACTAATGACCTCATGCTTACGGCAAAAGTAGATATTCGTGTCAATAACGAAGGCTATGACATTGTTGGTACCAACGGACACGTTCTGTATAAATATGCCTATCATTTTGGTACTGGTTTTGCCACAGGCGAAAATATGGGAGTGTCAGAAACAGGCGACCTTAATCATGCCGACATACTTCTCATCCCTCATGGAGTCAATGCCCTTGCTTACGCCTTCCGTAAGTCTGAAGAGATAAGTGTAACTTACACAGGTAGTCATATTATCCTCACCTCTGGCGATATTCGTCTGATGCTTGTCGCTCCTGAAGGTAAATACCCTAACTATAATGCGGTTATCCCAAAGGAACAGCCATTTGCCATCACCGTTGACAAGAAAGAAATCCTCGAAGCTTTAAAGCGCATCAACGTGTTTGCCAATGCAAGCACAAACGCCGTATGGATTAGGGCAAATGGCCTTTTGCTGACCATCGGAGCAGACGACATTGACTATTCACGAGCAAGCTTTGAGGATGTAGTGCTTCTCGAATGCAACCTGCCAGAAGGTTACAAGATTTACGCAAATGTGCAGCACATTCTCCGGCTATTCTCACAAGTAAGTACTGATAACATCCGCTTACTACTTAGTGACTCTAACCGAGCTTTCCTGGTTAAAGACGAAGACGATAACACTCCAGTCACACAATTAGGAATGCCGATGTGCATCAATTGAAAAATGAAAATTAAAAACTCCCTGTGGAACCATCTTTGGTTACACAGGGAGTTTCATTTTCCTCAATTTCTCACCCACGCTATATAGGGGTGTTTAGTGTTTAGAGTTTAGAGTTTAGTGTTTAGAGTTGATCGCAACTATGCCCTATGCCCTATGCACTAAATAAGCAGCATCACCGTCACGAATGCCCTCAACGCTACCTCCCAGCATTCATAAATTCTTACCCATCTTTTCATAATAATTCCTCCTAACTTGTATATTAGCGATTAGAGCTCTTTATTCCAATTTCTTATTAATCACAACCTCATTAACGAAATAATGCTTGCCGTAAAAATCATTCGTGAGGTAATTCATCAACTTTGCAAGCAAGTCCGTAGCGATTGCCGGAATCATCGTTTGAGACCGAATCACTATTGTATTGCACCAGAGAGCTGAAATCTGAATAGGTATTACATACTCACTTATCATCTTTTCAAGTGCTTTTACCACATTAGGCTGCAAATCTTCGACACGAGAGTTAAAAGCCGTTAGTTCTATTAACATCATAATATTTACAATTTACCATTTACAATTTACAATTTCCTATGCGCCCTCAAGTGTAATCACTCCTCCTGGAGGGGGTGAGGGGGGGGTGGAGCCTTCCCTTGGGGAAGGACGGGTTAGGCCTTTACTAACAGCACCCCTCCCAGCAAAGCAGCACCGATGCCCCCGACTATCAGCGTCGCCACGAGTGCGACGCACACGACACCGAGACCGATGCACCATGCCTTCGAGATCTTAGGTCTGTCAGGCGTATTACCAACACCGCCAGTATAGTCAAATTCTTTCATAATTTTTTAAGTCTAAAGTCAAAAGTTCAGAGTTTAGTGTTGAGCGCAACTATGCAATAATTTCGGTTTCCCTAAAATTTCAGAACGTGTATATTAGTGTGATTTGCCAATTTTCAATTGTCAATTGTCAATTGACAACAAGCGTCATATTAAGAGCTTGTAGTATCTGCTCCAGGATATTCACACTTGCATTCCACTTGCCATTTTCTATTTTATTGATCGTAGGCTCTGAGAATCCAGCACGCGCGGCAAGCTGCTTGCCCGAAAGCCCTTGACGTTTACGCTCACGGCGTATCTGCATACCGATTGCCTCACGTAAAGATATAGGGAACAGTTTCTCATAGTGGTTCTCCCTGAGCCAGTCAGCAAGCTCACGGAGGTATGTTGCCACCTTCAGAGCCTCTTTCTCATTAGTAAAAGTTTCGCCATTCAATAGCGTCACTTTCTGAGTCTCGTTATACTTGCCATGCTCGAACTGCACAACTATATTATTTATCTTATCCGTTACCACCCAATATCCAGGAGTAGAAGAACGCTGAATTATGTACTTATCCATAATATTATTTACAATTTACCATTTACAATTTACAATCTATTTGTTTCGGAACCGAGTTCGGTTACGCACCGCTCGCCCCTAATTTCCCAGAGATCCTATGTTATCTATGTTATGCGAACACCAGGTACATATACCCACCATTATCACAATACACCTGACAGTCGAGGCGAGAGACGTTACAAAGCTCATTGATCCTTACATCAGCACCGAAATCAATAGCCTCTTTCTGTTCATTCTCCCACGCACCGAGGTTCTTCTTGCTCACACGATATACCCAACCATCAGCACCGCCAAAAGGACTTGTTGTAGCAAATGGATGCTGCTCACACTCCTTTATTACACTCTCCAGAAGCTTGTAAAACTCCTCTGACATATATTTCTTATTCTTCATAACCTATCCTCCTACTTCTTTATTCTCTTCAACTGGTGACAAATTGTAACCAGTTGGAAAAATCCTCTAATTAAAAAATCACACTATATAAGGGATTAATCCTCCAACAGACAATCGTCTGCCCAGATGCAGTCTGGGTTCGTAGGCTTTAACAAACTCTGAGCACATGCAGCCTCGTACACATCCTTCGGAAGGTTAGTGAAGATTCTAAGATGAAAAGAATTTTTCTCATCTGTATAATCCTCCATACGCCACACCTTATACTCTGAACCTATCGCGCGTAAGATATTACGCAACATGATATACGATGTGTGCCAATCGTACTTACCTGCATCAAAGAAATCAATAACCGTGTTACCTTCATTCTCCTCTGGCCAAAAGGTATAATCTCCAAACATGAAAATATCACCAGGCTCAACTGTCAAAAATACTGTATTCTGTTTCATAAGATAATCTCCTATACTTTAATGATTAATAACTTAGTGATTCCTTAGAGGTTATATATTAGAGCACCTCCAGAGGCTTTATATTATATGAACCATATAATGAGGCTGTGCCATCATTCTCTGTGCGAAAAAGAAATGTGCTCGAAGCATTGCTTCTGGTCTGATGGTTATGCACTGTAAAGTTATCAGACATTTCAGCCCATTCCACGTTTTCACCTACATAACGCTCTGCATCCGACACGTTAGCAAAAGCCTTTGTTATAGTCTCAGCCTGTGGCTCACTCTTCTCTACTACCAAGTATATTATATTATTCTTCTTCATAATGAATCCTCCTTAATTTCTGTGATTATCTATATTGTGTATATTAGGGGAGTAATTACTCCTCCCCCATGAAATCCATCCATTCCTTCTGATGACGTGCAACGAAATCATTGAAGACACTATCATCAAGTGAACCGAACTTACTACCAAGCATATTACTAACTTTCTCCTCTGTTTCATGTGCAGTAAAGGCAAGAGAACCCAAAGCTTGAGAAAGCTTCATAAATGAAAGGACAACGCCCTCATTCATCTTGTCGTTCTCACCGTTTATGATGTTCATCATGTGGGCAGGAGAGCACCCTATGCCGATCTCCCTGAAAGCCTCTAATGTGGCACTCATCCTAACTATCATAGTCTTCAGCTCATCAATTTTCTTTTGAGCCTCTGCTGCTGTCATTTTATCGTTATACTTCATAACTGATCCTCCAATTATTTTAATTGTTAATTGATAATTGAAAATTCCCTCTGATTACCCAGATAGCCTATATTAGCCCTACTCGAAGTCGTATGGAGGCATTAACGCTATCTGATAGGCATACACATCGTATGACATTGAAACGTCATATCGCTTCATCTTATCGTGATGACTGCGATCATCAGTCCAATAAATGAACTCGTCAGGCTCAAGACCTTTGAGATATTCAAAGAACTTCTTCTCCTCTTCGAGGAAAGAAATCATATCGTCGAAAGAGTCAAAATCTGCGGCTCTACCCTTAATATCCTCACCCTCGATATAATCGTATTCGTCCTCGTACTGGTCGGGAGTCATCGCACAAATCATGTTAGACTTCTCCATAAGAAACGACATTACGTCGTAGGCCTTGAACTCTGGGCCTTCATTCTGCCACTCTCTCTGACCATCCCTCTTCTTGAGAGAAACGATTTCAAGACCATATTTGTCGGCAAGCTTTTCAGCCTCTTCAAATGTGCTGAAACCTACCATACAATCTGGATAATGCTGAACGCTTACAGTACCGAGATTCTCATCATAAGCGATTGCGGAAATATCAACTCTTGTCTTCATAACTACTCCTCCTATATTTTGTTTTTTATGATTATTTTCTGTATTTATATTTATTAATGTCGGGGAAAGTCCCCGACTGGATGTTAAGCTGCTGGAACTGGGATTGTAACATCGAATGCCCAAGGGCAAACAGACTTACTGAAACGCTCCTCACAATCAAGATCCCACGCCTCCCAGACGGCTACACGGGGATTATTAACAAGCTCTGTGAGTGCCTGTGCATCCTTTACCACGTCCAACTCATCGAAGCCATCGTATGCGTACTGGTCGAGGTCTGCCTGGGCGAGTGCCATCATAGCCTCCTTATGCTTCTCGTTCTCGAAGGTGATACCCTCGAACAACATACTGAGTGCCTGTTCCATTGTAATGCGCCCTTTGGCTGCATAATAATGAACAACTGTACTTAAAACCTCAAATGGAATAACTTGCGTTTTCATAACTTTTCGCAGACTTTACCCTCCTGCGCCGGAGCTTTTTGAAATTAAGAAATTAAGATATTAAAAGATTAATGAAAGCGAACCCTTTGCCGTTCTGCGCTCCCTTGCCCCTTACGGGGAAAGGGTAGGGGTTAGGGGTCTCTCTTATTATTTTCTACTGCAAAGATACTAACTTTTTCACAAATATGCAAGAAAATTAGAGAAAATCTTTCTATTAGCGGAAAGATATTAAGTTTTTGTAATGTGTACTTTGCATTTCTGACCACAGATAGCACAGATAACACAGATTTTCTCGCTTGCGCTCGTCTGAAGGGTGGAAAGTAAATTATAAACAAATTAACTCAGTAAATTAATTTACTCTATGCACATTCCGCATCACTATAATTGCGGAACTCATGCCAGAACTCCTCCAGACTCTCGTCAACGCTGTCCATGTCGGCAAGACACTCACGGAGATCAGGAGCACCGTTTTTGCCTTTGCCCTCAGAATCAACCCATAGCATAGTCTCTGCCTCTGGGTCAAAGTCCTGCCACATATCATACAAGGCGTCCGCAATCTCGCTCTCGTCGTCAGGATCAGAAACGGTGATACTCTGGAGAACATCCTGCCCATAGTCACTAAAAGTCTCAAACTCATAGCGGAAACCATCGTGAGACTCTTCCACGCTAACACTCCATTGAAGCTTATCACATACAGCTTGCAACCTCTTATTTACTTCTATCTTCTTCATATTCTTCTCTCCTCTATGTTAATTAGTTTATTTCTCTACCCTTGCAGCTTCCAAGGCTCTCTCGTATGCCTTACGAACTGCGGGCTTCATCTTATTACGTCCGATATTCTCGGCGATGTCCTCAAACTTACCATTGATATACAACTCCACACCGTGCAACTTGCGGTCGAGTCTATTTGTCCAGACGTATATCTTTGCGTCGAGTTTCTTCTCCTTGATCTGAGCATTCAGCTCGTCAGCAAGCAATAAATATCCTATCATCATAGCTTTCAAAAGTTAAAAGGTTAAAAAGACCCCTTTCTGCTCTGCGAGCATCTTCCCCCGTAATGGGGAAGAGGCTGGCGCATTGTAGGGACTAATCATTATTCATTATTCATTATTCACTATTCATTATTCATTTACTATTGCTCTGAGCCATACAAGCACCACCATCGTGCAGCATTCCTAATAGCCTCGTGTATTGCCTTACCCACATCCTCTGCATTCGCCTGGGTAATCTTAGGGGCAATATCTGCGCCCACAGAGAAAACAATATGGTCATGTCGTCCTTTCACATACTCCACAAAACCACCTCTGGCACGAGCTGCATTCAGATGTATGCGGAACTCTTGCAAGTCCTTTGGCACATCCACTTGCACCACGGTATGTGGGTACTCCTGACAGTGTAGCAACGTGTAGTCATTTCCGTTGCTTGCCATCACATTCTCTTGGCGAAACAAGTCCTTATTGACTTCTTTCATTTCGCATCCCTGATAAGATAGCTCTGGATTTAATTCATATATCTTCATATCTATCATATTTAGTGTTAATTATTTATTGTTCAGAAAATTTCTAAAAATCCTCAATTTCACAGAGTCTCTATATTGGGCAGATTTACGCATCTGCCCAATAAGTCCACGTATGAATTTTTGACACTCCATAGCGATTGAGATAAGTCTCAAGTCTCTTGTGCTGCTTCTCAAGTCCGAACTTGTAAGCATCCAGAATGAGTTTCTTCTCCTCTTCTGTTGCTTTCCTGGTCTTCTCGTTACGACGATACCACGGATCATTTTCTGTATCAACAGAAAGTTCATGATTATTGTCGTTTCCTAACACATAAACGTCATTCCCCTTCTCAATATTCTCAATAGCAGAA
>Ga0310690_10002397_pt1 | contig 30603 bp, 35 predicted proteins | sample AusTroGonzalo_MG_2_FD_207661 | JGI IMG/M metagenome (GOLD analysis project Ga0310690, IMG submission 207661) | Bovine rumen microbial communities from tropical cattle in Woodstock, Queensland, Australia - Gonzalo_04 (v2) (version 2) | ecosystem: Host-associated > Mammals > Digestive system >...
TGGAGGTAGAAGCCAAAGCCTATGCCGCCTATGAGCTGTTGAAGGCCGATCTTGAAGAGAACAGCGGTATCTATCTGGAACTCGACTCCGCCCGCCGCAGCGTGGCTGCCCAACAGGATATCATGGATCGCTTCATTGTGAAGTACGGCGCGGACTACGCAGCAAAGACCGTCGCCCAGCCCGGCTACTCCGAGCACCATACCGGCCTGGCACTGGATCTGTATTTCAAGATCAGGAATGAGGACGGCAGCTTTACAGACGTCTATTACAACGAAGACATGGAGAAACCAGAGTATACATGGATCTGGGACACGATCCATGCCAAACTTGCGGACTATGGCTTTATCCTGCGCTATCTCGAAGGTGAAGAACACATCACCGGCTACCGCTATGAGCCCTGGCATATCCGCTATCTGGACAGTGTGGAGATCGCCAGGGAGATCATGTCTCAGCCCGGAATGACGCTTGAAGAGTATCTGGCCGGTCAGTCTGCGCCGGAGGTGTTAATCGACCTCAGCGGCTCCACGCTCTACACCGAGGACGAGCTCTACGACGCCATGCTTGCCATTAAGTGCACATTTGCATCCTGGGCCGGCTGCGAGCTGCACTCCATCCGCTATGCCGGGGACGAAGTGAATAGTGAAGAAAACCTGGCCTGGCTGAACTCTCTCGTTGAAGGAGGAAAATTTACTCAGGCAGTCGAGTTCCTGATGGACTTCCACTCTCCCGTGGAGGACGGCCCTTATGCCTGGGAGCCGGATACGGAGTATGCCGACTACCAATGGTGGCTGGCCCGTACGGAGAATGGTGACTGGGAGATTGTCAGCTGGGGGTATTGAACACTATATACCAGACCATTCATAATCGGGATAATCATTAGTATCGTTTTGGCTATAGTTTTCTACAAGAAAGTAAGGCAATAGTTTGAGAGAGCGGCATTCCCTTCAGGCGCTCATTCAAGCCTCAATTCTGTTTGCAGAAAGTCCATATGTTGTTAACAGATCCTTTTAGGTTGGTTTAAGGTTTGAATGGTATATTCGCTTCAAATGAGGCAAAGAAAGAAAAAACATAGAGAAGACAGGAGGATTATCATGTATTGCAAAAACTGCGGCGCAGAGGTTTCTGGCGGAAACTTCTGTCAATACTGCGGACAGCCGCTCACAGAGACGACTACGTCCATTTCTCTTATGAACAAGGCCGTTTCAACTGCTAATCTGGATGACCGTTACAGCCTTGTGCTTGTATCCTGCGGGAGCTGCAGCAAGACCATGACCGGTGATCTGCTGGAGGACGTGTTTGGTTATACGGATGCGGAATCTACAAATCTGGTCAACATGGCTCCGGTTGTTGTAGGTGAAAGATTGACTGCCAGTGAAGCGCAGACAGTTGCTCAGCTCTTTTCTGAATATGGTGTTCAGGTATCCATCACCAATCAGGAGGATCAGTATGTGGATCTGACATCCAATGCCACGACCTCTGTCTTTGACAACAATGGCGGTTTACTGGCGGGAGCTGCAGCGATAATCGGAGCGTTGACGGTTGCCAATCGAATCAAATCCTATCGGCGCTACAAAAAACCATCTCTGCTTGAACGACTGTTCCGCCTCAGCTATAAACCAAATCCTCCGGTTTATCAGCGAAATTTCCGTCCCCGTTTGGAGCCTGCTCCTGTAGCACCGCGCCGTACTATTCGCAAGAGTCCTCCTGTCCAGCCACCCAGGCAAGCGTCAAGGCAGCAGCCCCACAGGCCTGACGGACACGAGCACTCCCACAACGGGCATGGTCCTGGCGGTGGACATAGGCGCTAACCTCCCGTAAGCAAGAGCAGAGCAAAAGACTCCGGGCTGCTGTACCGAAAACGTTCGGTCAGCGGCCCGGAGTGCATTTATAATTACAATAGAGAGAAAACTACTCTACGATGTTTCCGTCAATGGAGATTGTGACTACCTGCCAGGGAATAAACTTGCCGCTGGCTTTCAATGCGTTTTCCGCCGCACGCTAGAGCCCGCCGCAGCAGGGGACCTCCATGCGAACAATGGTGACGCTCTTGATGTCGTTCTGGGAGATGATCTCCGTGAGCTTTTCCGTGTAGTCAACATTGTCCAGCTTGGGGCATCCGATCAGCGTGATTTTGCCGCGCATGAATTCCTCATGAAGATTGGCATAGGCATAGGCTGTGCAGTCGGCCGCGATGAGAAGCTTCGCTCCTTCAAAGAAGGGGGCCTTTGCAGGAACCAGCTTGATCTGGCAAGGCCATTGACCAAGACGGGAAACCGGCTTTCCGGTGATGCCGGAAGATTCCTGCATTGGGCGCTGATTCATCTGCCGCATGGCACTGCCGGGGCATCCACCGGGATGCAGGCCGTGCTGCTCCATCATCGTCTTTGCTTGTTCACTGATTGCCATTTTCTCACTCGCCTTTTCCTTCTGTGCGGCTTTAACGGCAGCCTCGTCATAGGCGGGAGCCTCCCGCTCTTCAAAAGAGATGGCTCCGGTGGGGCAATTGGGCAGGCAGTCGCCAAAACCGTCACAGAAGTTTTCTCTCGTCAGCTTTGCCTTGCCGTTAATGATATCAATGGCGCCTTCATGGCAGGCTTGAGCGCAAAGACCGCAGCCGTTGCACTTTTCCTCGTCGATATGAATGATTTTCCGGATCATGTTTGAAACCCTCCTCTTGATTTTCTGCTGTTATTAAAGTATGTTAAGCTTTGCGCCGGTTGACCTGCTGATTCTCGTGACGTTTTATCTACAGTTGATTGCACTGATCTATGGTACGCTCTCAGGAAGATTTGGCGTGAAGAAATGGCTGATTATTCTGAACCCGATCACGGGGCTGATTTTTGGGCTGATTCTTGGCAAAGTTCTCCCGACTTCGGCAAATGGGCTTGCGTTGGGAATGAGAAACCTGGGAGAAGGGTTGATGTATCTCATTCCGCTTGCTTACTGGAAAACAAAATAAAATAATCTGAAAGATGCAGTTCGGAGGATGCGCGGAAAACGAAAGCCGCACATCCTCCGAAATTTTACAGGAAAAGCTGCAAAAACCATGTTTGAGCTATTTAACTTTCAAGGCAATTATGTTATAATGCAAATAGTTAGAGGGCTTTAACAAATCGGGAGAAAGAGAGAAAGCGAATGAAAGAGTATAAGCCGGAGAAACTTGTCGCCATCAGCCGCTATCAGAAGTATTTTCCAACCTTGCCTGGGAAAATTCAATCGGACGTTTATGCCCGCATGGGCGAGCTCATTGCCGAAGAAAAGGAATATTGCGACAAAGGGAATTACAGCCATATGGCGCAAATCCTGACATCCATCGCTCTGTATGATGTTTTGCAGAAGCACGGCAGAAGCGAGGAGGAAGCTTATCGAATCGTCTCGGAGGAGATGTGGAAGTTCCTCGATCCCTCCGGAATGCAGAAGCTGGCTCGAAAAAGCTTTTTCCTGCCGCTGATGAAGAAAATCGTGCCCTTCGGATTCAAGAAGGGCTCCGGTTATGGCTGGCGCTACACCTGGCACACGGACGATCCGAAGGATCGATTCCATTTTGAGTGCAACGAATGCATTTATCAGAAAATCCTCGGCAGGCGCGGGCTGCTGAAGCTGGGCGCCATGTGCTGTCATGCGGATATCATCAACTACGGCAGCTTGCCCTATACGGACTTTATCCGCACGAAAACGCTCTGTCAGGGCGGCGATTTCTGCGATTTCCTGTTTGTCCGGCACGAAACGGATGCAGGAGACGGATGGAAACGTACAGAGAGTATTTAGGGGGACACAGATGTGGGTATTCTGAAATCATTTTTCAATCAGACAAGGAAGCCGGAAGGAAAGCTCGGGAAGGTTATGCTGAGTTCAATGAACTCCGGCCACGCAAAGCTGGCGGACTGGGGATTCACCCATCTGCCTCCGATTTACCCGGATCAGATTGTGGAACTTGGATGCGGAGCAGGTCGGAACGCCGGAGAGCTTCTGAGGAAGTATCCGACGGCGCATCTGACCGCCATTGATTACTCCGAGCTCTCTGTGGAAAAAGCCAGGGAATACAATAAAAAGAGCATCGCCGCAGGCCGATGCGTCGTTCAGCAGGGAGATGTGTCTGAGCTCCAGCTTCCGGAAGAGAGCTTTGATCTCGCCACAGCTTTTGAAACGGTTTACTTCTGGCCGGGAATAGAGAACTGCTTTGAGCGGGTAGCAAAGGTTTTGAAACCAGGCGGATTTTTCCTGATCTGCAACGAAGCGGACGGCATCGATCCCGGTACGCTGCGCTTTGAAAAGATCATCGATGGTATGAAGGTATACAAGGCAGAGGAACTGGAAACTGCGCTGCGGAAGGCAGGATTCTCAAACATAAGCATAGACCATCACAGTTCAAAGCCCTGGATCACAGTGCTGGCGGAGAAGTAGGGAAGAACATGGCTGTTTTGAAACCACGAACAAAGGTTCAGCCGGACAGGACTTTTACTGTGGCGGCAGACGGTTTTTTTGGCGCTTACTATGAGCCAAAGGATATAAAATATCCCGGTAAGGGCATGGTGATCTGCTCCGGAACAGACGGCAGCTTCCTGTTTACCAAGCTTGGGGCTGAAATGTTTTATAAAGCCGGTATGCCGGTAATTGCGCTTGGGTACTGGAATCAGGAAGGCACGCCGGATGATCCGTTCTGTATTCCGGTTGAATATATGCACAACGCCTGCCTCTGGCTGAAAAAAGAAAAAGTGCTGCATCCGGGTGTTTGGGGCATCTCCCTTGGCGGAGAACTGTCTCTGCTTTGTGGCAGCCTGTTTTCGGATATCGAGTGTGTTGTGGCGGCTGCCCCGGTGCATATCGTTTCACAGACCGGGAGCTTTAACGGTGGGCTGCATTTTGCCAAGGGATCTCCGTTTTCGTTTCAGGGAAATCCGCTTCCCTATGTCGGAGTCAGCGAAGAAAAAGCTGCGGAATATATGAAATGCATGAGGCGGAACTTCCTTAGAACCTTTGAGCCGGATATGCTTTTCTATTACGAGGAGATTCTGAAATCAGAGCATGATCCGGCAGCGGATATCCGGGTGGAAAAGATCAACGGCCCTATACTGCTGATCTCCGGCGGCGCAGACGTTATGGTGCCCTCAAACTGGGTGTGCGAAGAGGTCATCAAGCGGCTGGACAAAAACGGGTTTAAATATCCTCACACTCATAAGAATTATGAGCTTCTCAGCCATTATGCAGCGATGTTCCGCCCAATGTCCAGCGGACTGTTCCGTGTCGAGCGAAAACACAGGAAAGAATGCAATGCCAATCGAGAAGCGAGTTGGAACTATACGCTGAAATTCCTGAAGGACGAGTGGAAAATATGAGAAGAAGGGAAGATCCATATGGTTACTCTCAATGAACAGATAAAGATTCAGGCACCATATGAACGTATGGAGGCATGGGCTCGTAATTTTCAGGAAGAATTTGTGAAATGGAGTCCTTATCATATCGAGTGCGAGCTGTACGATGGCGGTTATCAGAAGGGAATGAAAGTCAGATTTCGGGAGATCGTCGGCGGGCTGGATTACAATGTAACCGGGACGATCACGGAATGTGAACAGGATAAAGATCATTTTCGCATCGTTTTCCAAAGTGAAAAAAAGACCTCATTCATTACATTTGAAGGAAAACGTACGGAAGATGGCTGCCATTTTTCTCATACGGAAGCTTTCGGCCTGACAAAACCGATTATCGGGCCGGTTTTGGAGTTTTTGACATTCAAGGTGTTTTATCGGAAATGGTGTAACTGGAAACTGATTCAGGAGGATATGGTTCTGGATAACAGGTATCTGAACGACATTTTGACAGAGGGTAAATATCCGGAAAGAATGCCGGAGATTGATGCTATGGCAGGTTAAGACTATGCTGATTGTATTGCAACTTGTTCTTTATTGCATGCTTTTTACCATTATGGTAAAAATAGCCGTCATCGGCGGGGCAATCGACGGTCTGTATTTCTATCCGAAGCCTGTGCAGGAACGGGCCTTCGCCATCGGACTGACGGATCGGGAGACTATGACGCGAAAGAGAAAACGTTTTATGATCCCGTTCTTTCTGGTCATGCTTGCAGCGCTGGTGCTGATTATCGGCGGTTGGAACCATGTTTCGGATTTCAAAACGGCGTATCTGCTGGCACTTCTGTTTCTGGAAGTCATGAACTGGTATGACGGAATCGTAATAGACAAACTTTGGGTAGGAACCAGCAAATTCTGGCTTCTGCCAGGCTGTGAGGACATTCCCTATGTTCAAACCTGGCGGCAGGTGTTGAAAAAGCGGTCGATCCTGACGCTAATCTGGGTCGCCGGCGCGGCCATTGTCGCAGGAATTGTTGTGTTGTTATTTTGAGTGAGACGGGAGGAAGGACCATGAGTCTGCTCTACAGCATATTAAAGCCTGTTGCCCGGAAGGTTATTAAGGGCAGTTCCCTTCATCAGGAAGAGAGCTATGAGGAATTCAAACGGGAGTCCTATAAAATCCAGTCCAGGTTTCGCTTTTCTCTTCCGAAGATCAGAGGCTTTGAATTCCGGGACGAGCCGTTGGACGGCTTTCATATTATCGTCGGAAGAAAAGCGGGGAGCCGTCCTGATCGGGCGATCGTATACTTCCCGGGCGGCGGCTCCAGAAGGTGGCAGCTGCCGTCAAAGAGCTCCCTGAAAAACTATATTGCCCAAACAGGTGCGGAATTGTGGATTCCGCTGTATCCGCTGCTGCCTGACTATGACCTGATGGATGAGACAGAGTTTACAATCAAGGCGCATCGGAAAATGCTGGAACGCTTCAAACCGGAAAAAATAGTCTGGCTGGGTTTTTCCGGCGGCGCAGATGTACTGTTTCAGGCCGGAAGGCATATGGTTCAGAAATATCCGGAGCTCCCCATGCCGGGCTTGATGATCCCGGTCTCGGTATCCGGTCTGCTGATGAGCGACGAAGCCAAGGCCAGAATGCGCGAGATCGATCCGAGAGATCCCATCCTGCACGCCGACATGTTTGATACAATGGTCAAGTATTATAACCCAAACGGAAATCTTCCGCAGTACATTCTCGGCAAAGCTGACGAAGACGACTACACGGGCTTTCCCAAGATCATCATGTATTTTGCCGGGGATGAGGTGTTTGCCGGAATCGCGCCTGATTACGAAAAGTCATTTATCCGCTGCGGAGTCAAGGATTACACGATCAAGATCAAGCCGGGAATGCCCCATGCCTGGCCGGTATTTACTTTCCTGAAAGAGGGCAGGGACGGTGAGAGAGAAATCATCGACGATATCAAACGTTTCTTTGCAGAGGGAGAAGCAGCATGACAAAGGATGAACTTAAAATAGTATACTGTCGGATGCTTTGGATCATCCCCGGCATGCTCCTGGCCATGATTGGTGACTACTGCATGGGCATCGAGCCAAAGGATAGCGCTGTCGTTGCGGGGATGATTTCCACGGGCTGGCTGATGATCGCTGACTGGCGGATCGCAGTATCCAACATCGGCGGCCTGCTGGGCACTGTCTGCTACACCATCGCTGCGTTGCCATTTGCGGCGTTTCTGAAAACCCTGTTTCCCCAATGCAGGAACAAATCGGATTGTCGGTTGCTGAAGCTCTATATCATAGGCTTGATCCTGGGAGTCATGTGCTTTCTGTATTTTCATCTGGAGTGTGGGACGCTGATCCACAACTACAAGCTGCTATATGAGACTGCCGGAGGCGATACGGAGCTCGCGGTAACAATGTGGAACCGCTCCTATATGGTTCAGATCATTCCCTACTGGGCAACCTTCTTCGCTTTTGAGCTTGCCATTCTGATCGGCTGGATTGCGCTGATTCTGCGGGGGATCTTTGCGCTGAAAAAAAGCTGGATCCTGGCCGCGCCACTTATCGTCGCCAGTATCGGCTATCTGTTGGAGCTGCTGATTCCCTGGCCGTTTAACGGCTTCGTCTCAGGATTTGAGAGTTTCGGCTGGATCGTCATGTTTCTTGGAGGCAGAAAGCTTGTTCTTCAGGCGATGCAAAAACATGGCGGCGTTCGGGAAGCGCGCGGTGGTCAAAGTTCTGACAGCTTGCCCGGTGATACGGAGGAAACAGCATGAACTGGCCGAGGACGATTTTGGACGGTATCGCCATGGCCCTGCTTTTTAACGCGGCAGTCGGGGTAGGTTTTCTACTCTACCCCCAGGCTTACAGTACCATGTTTCCAAAAGAAATCAAAGAAGCGGCTGCGCATTTCGTTGACAGGAAGGAAGTGCGGAAAATGAAGCTGATTCTGTATCCGCTGTATCTTCTGTTGTTCCTCTATTGGGCTGTCAGCGCTCATTTCGCAGGGGTATGTGATTTTTGGATGCTCTTTTGGACGGGTTATGTAGAAATGACCATCGTGAGCATCAGCGATTTCCTGATCCTTGACTGCTGGCTTCCCCCGAAGGCAAAACCCTATATCCAGGGGGCGGAGAACTGCAAGGCCTGGGAGAGAAAGGAACGGCTTTTGAAACTGGCGATCCCGGAGCACGCGTTGGGGTGGACATTTCTGGTCTGCCCGATTGCCGGGCTGATCGTAGCCGGGATCGAAACTGTAATTTTGTAGAAGGGACCAAGTCCATGGATCTGTCAAAACCATATGAAGAACAATTGGATGCGTTCCTGTGTATCCATCCGTATCAGGACGCGCTTGTCAATGGCGTGAATTACCGCTACCTGCTCTGCGGAAAGGGCGAAACTACGCTGATTTTTCTGGTCGGCGGGATGGGTCTGTCTTATCTCTACATGCCGTATGTTCTGGCACTGGAATCGGAGTATCGGATTTTAACCTTCGATTATCCATATGAGTTTGATAACAATGAAGCGTTGACAGACGGAATATCAGAACTGCTTCAATATCTGAATATCGACTCGGGTATCCTCGTCGGCAGCTCCTACGGTGGTTATGTGGCGCAGATTTTTGCGCGGAAATATCCCGATCAAATCAGAGGGCTTTGCCTGTTTTCCACCGCCAGTCTCTCTGAAAAAACGATCGCCTCCCTGAAAGCAAAATATCAAAAACTCGCACCGGTTTTGCTGTGGGTGCTGCGGCATGTGCCGTATGCCCGGCTCAAGCCTGCCATGATCCGGGCCTGCATGCGCCACGCCGAGGACGCAGGTCCGGAGATTCGCCAATATCTGCTGGACATGTTCCGCTTCATTTACCGCGATTACACGCGAGAGCTGGATCTTCACATGACGACGCTGCTGATGGATCTGATGAATCAAGCCCCCTGCACGCCGGAAGAATATGCATATCTGAAGGGACGCGTCCTGCTGATCCTGCCGGAAAACGATGACAGCTTCACACCCGAGATGCAGGCGGATCTGATCGCCATGATGCCGGAGAGCGTCATCGTGGAAGGGATCGACAGCGGACATATCTCCACGCTGCTGGAGGTGGATCGGTATGTAGAAGAGCTCCGGCGATTTGCGGAGGGACTGAACAGATCATGATCATCAGGAGAAGCTCTGTTTTCCCGGCTTCCCGGGAAGTGGTCTTTGAAAAGCTGCAGAAGCTGGAAACGCTGCAGACCATTGCAAAGCCTTACGCGACTTTTAAGCCGGTGGGAACCGCTAAGCCGGTCTGGACAGTCGGCAGCACATCGGACTATCGTTTCCGCCTCTTTGGCGTGATACCTTTCGGCACACACACGATTCATATTGTCCGCTTTGATCCGGAGGGCGTCAGCAGCCGTGAGGGCAACGAACATGTTCCTGTGTGGAATCATGACATCACCCTGCGCCCGCTGGACGATCATCACACGGCATACACCGACAGGGTGAAGATCCAGGCAGGCTGGAAGACGGTTTTCGTCTGGATGTGGGCCGAGGCATTTTACGCGCATAGACAACGAAAGTGGATCAAGCTGTTGAAACGCCAATACGGCAGGGATTCATCTCAGTAAAAAAAGCAGAAAAAGGAGGACGATCACAATGAAGCTGCACAAATCCGGAGAAGACTATTTGGAAGCCGTTCTTATTTTGAAAAACAAGAACGGTTATGTGCGCTCTCTTGATGTGGCCCAGTTTTTAAATGTGACTAAGCCAAGCGTCAGTTATGCCATGCGGTTGTTGAGTGAAGGCGATTTCATTTCAATGGATGAGCATAAACAAATCCATTTGACAGAGCTTGGAAGAGAAGTGGCAGAAACAGTGTACGAACGTCACTGCGTTTTGACCCAGGGATTGATTGCTCTCGGCGTAGACCCGGAAGTTGCGGAGCATGATGCCTGCAAGATAGAGCATGACCTGAGCAAGGAGACCTTTGAGAAGCTGAAATCACATTGGGAGAAGTATAGACCGAGGGTATAGGGAGAAAACCAGAAGGAGAAGCCAATGAAAAGACACGATATCACGATTCCGGTTAGACTGAAAAAGGGCGTTTATCAGCTCAATAAAGAGCGGAACTTCAATTACCAGCTCAACCGGGTCGTCAACTGGGACGGCGGAAAACTGGAAGATATTCTTAAAGTCGGCGACAGAATCCGCAACAGTGACGACTGGAAAAGGGAGCTGATCGCTCTCGGCGACGAGGCCTTGCGGGAGGAACGCATTGATAATGCCATCGCGTATTACAGGATGAGCGAGTTTTTCATGTATGACGGCGACCCGGATAAACGAAAATACTATGAGCTTGCCACAAAGCTGTTTTATGAGTATTACGCGGACTATTTTGAAGGTGAGCACCCGAGAATTGAGCGTTATGAGGTCCCTTATGAAAACGGCAGGCTTCCCGTTATGCATGTGAAGCCGGAAGGGGAGAGAAAAGGTCTGATCCTGATTCACGGCGGCAATGACAGTTATTTCGAGGAATTTCTATTCACGATCCTCTATTTGCAGGAAAAGGGCTTTGAAGTCTATATGTTCGAGGGCCCCGGACAGGGCGGCGTGATGAGGCTACAGGGGATCCACTTCACGCATGAATGGGAGAAGCCGGTAAAAGCGATCCTTGACTATTTTGATCTCCGGGATGTGACCATCGTCGGAATCTCGCTCGGCGGTTATCTGGCACCGAGAGCGGCTGCTTTTGACAAACGCATTACGAAGGTTGTTGCATGGTCTGTTTTCCCGTGTTTTCAGGATATCATTGTCGGGACGCAGAAGCCCGCCGTACAGAAAGCGTTTCGCCTGTTTATGAAACTCCGTGCCAGAAATGTGATCAATCTGATATTCAGCGTGAAATCAAAGGCAGATCCCCTGGTCGACTGGGGCTTCAAACACGGCATGTATGCCTATGAGGCCAAGGACGGCTACAGCTACGCGAGCAAGCTGAAGCTCTATGACCTGGAGCCTATCGCCAACAGGATCACGCAGGACATGCTGATCATCGGAGCCAATCAGGATCATTTTATCGATTATCGTCTGGTCGGGAAGGAGATCAGCATGCTGAATAATGTGAGAAGCCTGACCTTCCGGCTGTTCACGGACAAAGAGGACGCACAGAATCACTGCAATGTCGGGAACGGGAAAATCGTTCTGGATACGATCTGCAACTGGATCGAGCAGATCAACGCGGAGGGAGAATGAACCATGGCGGCCATCGTGAAAAGCCTCAAAAAAGGGTTGATTCGTTATACAAAAGAACATTATCCGAGCGAAGCGAACAGAATCATCCGAAAAGCGGACGAACTTTTTCCTGCATTATATGCCAAAGCGCCGGACATCGGCGGAGCGGAAAACGATATGGCGTATAATCTCGACCTGCTGATTCTGGTAATCTCTTTCTACGAGGCCTCAGATCACCGCATCGGCAGTGAAGCTATTACGGAGGTTGCAGAGCAATTCTTCCGCAAGTACCGATTCCTGGCGAAATTCATAAACGTGAACCACCCCCGGCAAATGAAGCTCATGCAAAATGTGATGTATAAACGCTATACTCCCTATGCGAAGCTGGTCGAAGAAAAATTGGCACAGGGGCAGTGGGGGAACACCTGGCGTATTCGGATCAACCCAAGAAACACACAAGAGGGCGTGTGCTTTGATTTGGTAGGCTGTCCGCTGGCGGATTACGCGAAGGCCAACGGCTATGAAGAACTGCTGCCATTCCTGTGCGCTACGGATCATCTCCTGCCGGAGTTGATTCACGCAAAGCTGATTCGGACGCATACCTGCGCGACGGGCAGCGAGAGCTGTGATTACTGGTATGTCGGAGACGAAAGTGAAACGGCAAGGGCTTATGCTGATGTTAAGATGCTATAGGAGCATTATGTCAAGAAAAGATTCAGAAGATTTGAAAAAGTCCATGAATGCGCTGTTCCGCAGGAAAGCAAGAGTTAAACCGCTGAACACCGGCCGCATCGATGAAAGACTATGAAGAAAAGGAACGTGAGACTGACATGAATAAAACCGTGTTTATTCCGGAGCGGGACGGATTTTGCGGGGCTTGGTATCCTTTACCCGGAACGCTGAGGTCGGATCGCGCGATGATCCTGATGCTTGGGGATTCCTCTGAGGACCGTATGGCTGTAACAGGCGCAAAATGGCTGCATCTACAGGGATGTCACGCCCTGTGCATGTCGCCGGATAAAAAAGATTATGGACATCACAATTATCCGTTGGAACGCTTTGGAAAGGCCGTTGAATTTCTGAAAGCGCAAGGATGTACAAAGATCGGAATTGTCGGTGCGTCCACCACAGGCATGCTGGCGCTTGCAGCCGCGTCTTATTATCCGGAAATCAGTCTGACGATTGCAGTGTCGCCGCCGGATTTCATCATGGAGGGATTCTATCAGGACGGGCTGGATGGCATGCGTGAGCGGCCGGGAGACAAGGAATCCTCCGTATCCTGGCATGGAATACCGCTGCCATATCTGCCATATGCTTACCGGCATCCGGAATACTGGCAGAAGATTATGGAAGAATCAAAGTCCGGCGGCGATAAGATCGCTTCGCGGAAAATGTTCGACGAGTCGGAGCGCCGTCATCCTCTGCGGGAAGAGGAAAAGATAAAGGTTGAGCGTATTCGGGGCCGGGTGGTCTGCATCGGAGCGGAAGACGATGTCCTTTGGGACACCTGCAAGTATATTCGCCGGATGGAGCAGCGGCTGCGCGAAATCCCGCATGAGAGCACCTTTGAGGCATGGATCTACGAGCATGGGACGCATTTTGCCTTTCCGGAGTCCATGCTGAAGCTGATGCTGCCGGTAGGATCTTCTCTTTTGGTGCGGTTCATGTTCAAAGCCGGAAAAGAGTATCCGAAGGAGTGCTGGGAAACGCGAATCGATATCGACAGAAGACTGCAAAAAGCAATCCGGGAATGGTAAGTCCTTTTTATACAGATAAATGCCCCGCCGTCGGCGGGGCATTTCAAATAAGAACAGGGCAGATATCAGGAAGCCGATTATGAATTGCCGAGGGATACTTTTCGGGTACAGCAGGAGTGAATCAGTTCACTGTCATGAGTGACTACAAGGATCGTCGTTCCCATATCGCGGAGACGTTTCAACAATTCAGCGGTTTCTATCATATGGGTATAATCCAAACCGCTGGTGGGTTCGTCCAGAAGCAGAATTCTCCGTTCTGAGATCAGCGCACAAGCGATAGCCAAACGTTGCTTCTGACCGCCGGACAGGCTCTGTGGGTGCCTGTCAAGAAAAGCGCCCAAGTCGAGCTGACGCAGAATATCTATCGCGCGGTCATTCCCATTTTGGGTTCCTTTTGGAAGACTGATCAATACCTCATCCAGAACACTTTCGGTGAAGAGTTGGTTCCCGGTGTCCTGCATAACCATGAAGCAAAGCTGCTGGCGTGCTTTTCGGTCATAAGATTTTCCTTTGTATTCCAGAATGCCCTTACAGCGCGCTTCCAGTCCACACAGGCAGTTGAGAAAGCTTGTCTTTCCAACGCCGTTGGAACCGGTTACGGCAGTGATCTCACCCTCGGCAAGTCGCAGTTCCGGAATGTCTACGATCGCTTTTTTCGCCCTTGGATAAGAGAATGAAAAACCACGCAAAAGCAAGGCTTGATCCTGACTCTCAAGAATCGGCAGGTTGATCTGTTCAGGAGATTCCAGTTGATTGGAACGCAGCCCCATGGAAGCGAGTTCGTTGGGGCTCAATGAATTCTTTTCTTCGCAGCTCAATTCCCGGATGATTTTTCCCTCACGCAGAATCACGGCACGGTCAATCAGATCCCAGAGATAAGCAATACGGTGTTCGGCGGCAATGATTGTTTTTCCTTGGCTCTGCCAGCACTTTATCAGTTCACGCAAGGCCATCGTTGCCTCATAGTCCAGATTGGCGGAAGGTTCATCCAAAAGGATGAGTCCCGTACCCGATACATCCACAGAGGCACAGGCAATTTTCTGCTTTTCACCGTCGGAGAGCTGAAAGATACTGCGGTCCATCAGTTTTTCAATCTGAAAGCGAGCTACCGTATCGTCAATCCGATTATAGATTTCCGTCTCGGACAAACCTTGATTTTCGCACCCAAACGCCAGCTCCCCGGTAGTATCCACGTTGTAAAACTGACTGCGGGGATTCTGGAAAACTGTTCCGACCAACTTCGCTGTGTCGTACAGTTCCAAATCACGAACGCGCTTCCCGTCAAGAAGAATGTCACCATCGATTACCCCAGGATAGAAATGAGGGATAAGCCCGTTGATCAGCCGCAGGATCGTTGTCTTGCCGCAGCCGGATGGACCGGTGAGCAGGACGAATTCCCCATTCTGAATGGAAAGACTTACATCTGTCAGGCTGTTTTCGTGTTCTGTGCCGGCCTCTTCCGATCCATAGCGAAAGCTTACATTTTTCAATTCTACCATAGCTTCACTCCACAGAGCTCCATAATCCAGACAAAGATGGTGAAAAGACATCCTGTAAGCAGGACGTAATCCTGTACGCGAAAGCCGATCCGACAGATATTCGTGCGTTTGATCGGAGCTCCGAGTCCCCGCGTCAGGGCTGACGCGGACAACTCCTCTCCAATACGAACAGTGGAGGTCATCATCGGGACCAACTGATATTCCAGTACCTGACCGGCTTTTGTTCCGCCAAGATGGATGCCACGCATCCGCATGGCGCGCCGGATGGATCTCCATTCCGCGCCGATGGTTGGAAAGAGGCGAAACATGACGGACATGGGGATCGTGATTGCCTGCGGCATATGCAGTCGTTCCATGGCGGAGATAAACTCGCTGACGGAAGTTGTAGCGATCAGATATTCTCCCATCACGACAGTTACAACAAAGCGCGTCAGAATTCCACCGCACAGAAGTGCCAGAAAACCAAGTGCCGAGGGAAGCCGCGGCATAATCCATAGCAGCCCGTAGCCAACGATCAACAGGAGTACCCCACGTCCGAATCGCCTCCATTGTCGCTCTGCCAGCAGCAAAAGGAAGGGAAGTGCCGACAGGACGGTCTTGATCGGCTTGACTTGCTCACCGCCAAGACCGCCAAGAACAAACACGGCAAGAAGAAGGACGAGAGCCAGCTTGGTTCGGGGATCCAGCAACCCTCGACGCTTTTCCTGTGCAAGCTCAGCGGAATAAGCCATCAGGCAAGACCGGCTTTCACAAAATGCTTTTTCAAAAGCGCGCGCCCCAACAGTCCGCCAAGAAGGCCGCAGACGAAGCAGGCCACCAGAAGAACAGGTGCCATCCAAAGCGGCATCAGCTTCTGAACCGCGTCGATATAGGCCTGACCGTAATCCGCCCGCTGTGCAAAATAGCCCTCATAATCTGTGAACAGCGGCAGATAGTTGCCGAAGATCCACATACTGAACAGGCCGTAACTCAACACGGCTTTTTTTGCGCTCTTGTATTCACCGCTTTTGAAGCAAAGCTCCGCGAGGATCCCCGCGATGGCACAAGTCAGCAGAGGCCAGGGGCCCATGCCGGTCAGAAGCATCAGGATGCCCATAATCATGGCAAAGATAAAGATCATGCCGGGCTTTTTGACCTTTGTGAGAAACAGCATAAAGGGAATTCCACCCAGGATTGGCACGAGTACACTCAGCAGCGGCAGAAAGATGGGAATCATCCCCAGCATAGCCACCGCAAAAAGAATCACAAAATAGATTGCGCCATAGATACCGATATTGATCAGATCCCGGCCTTTGAGTTTGTTTTCGTTGTTCATTTCAGACTCCTTTCTCAAATGCTCCAGCCGGCGCTGGCAGCCTGCAGCTGTGTCATGCGCCGGAAGGTGCTTTTTTCATTGTTAAGCAGATCTTCCGGTTTTCCCTGTTCCGCGACATTGCCGTCCACCAGGACGATGATCTTGTCCGCAGCTTCCACCGTACGCATCCGGTGAGCGATGACCAGCACGGTCTTGCCGATGAGCAGGCGGGACAGCGCCCCCTGCACCTTTGTCTCATTTTCCACATCCAGCGAGGCTGTTGCCTCGTCAAGCAGAACGATCGGCGCGTCCTTCAGCAGCGCGCGGGCGATGGAAATACGCTGGCGCTCGCCGCCGGAGAGCTTTGCTCCGTTTTCTCCGATGGGCGTGTCATACCCCTGCGGAAGCTTTTCCACGAACTCGTCGCAGTTGGCCGCTCTGGCTGCAGCTCTGACTTCGTCATCCGTCGCGCCATGCTTGCCCAGACGGATGTTTTCCATGACCGTGTCGTCAAACAGCACGACATCCTGGAACACCATGGAGTAGTCCGTCAGCAGAGTTTCCGGATCAATAGAAGAAATGTCTGTTCCGCCGACCTTGATCGATCCGCTGCCGATGTCCCAGAGGCGTGCGGCCAGTCTCGCGCAGGTGCTCTTGCCGGAGCCAGACGGCCCGACCAATGCCGTGACCTCGCCCTCTTTGGCGGTAAAGCTGACGCCCTTCAGAACCTGCTCATTGTCGTAAGCAAAACCCACATTCTCAAAGACGATATCGTGGCCGTCCGGATGGAAGGTCTCGCTGCCTTCTGCGGTCTCGGCGTCCTGAATCTCCATGAGCCGGGCGGCAGAGACCTGGGACATGAACATCTCGGCAATCAGGGCGAGCGCCTGATCAAAGGGCGCGTAGATCCGGGTGATGACCAGCAGGAACATGAACAGCACCAGAAAATCGATCTGGCCGGAAAGGATCAGACTCGTTCCGGTGAGGATGGTGGTCGCGACGCCCAGACGCATGATAACGCTGGCTGCGTTGACAAAGATACCGGTAGAGAGTTCTCCGTGGAGCATGGTTTTCTCATGATAGTCGATCTTATCGTTGAGAGCTTTCAGAAAGCGGTCTTCCTGGTTGGTGGCCCGGATCTCGCGGATGTTCTCCAGCGTCTCCTGAATGCCGTCCGACACCTGCACGCCGGCAGCCTTGGTGATTTCGGAATTGCGTTTGGCGAGCTTTCGACTCCCAAACAGAAGCGCGAATGCCACCGGAACGCCCCAGAGGCAGGCCAGCGCAAGCTTCCAGTTGTAGGCAAAGAGCATGACAGCGACGATTGCCGTGGAGATATAGGAACCGTAGAGATAGCCGAGGCAGTGAGACCAGACATGCTCCAGTCGGTTCACATCGCCCATGATGGTCTCGGTGAGATCCGCCAGGTCGCGTTTGCCGAAATATCCGAGGGGCAGCTTGCGCAGACGCTCGGCCAGCGAGATGCGCGTCTTTTTTACCTCCCCGTAGACAAGGCCGTAGGTCGCTTTATACTGCTGCAGATGGGTGATAAACGAGAGAATCAGAAAAACCGCGACAAGAAGCAGAATAGATCCGGCTTTCGGGAGCGGCGTTCCCTCGGTCAGCGTGCCGATGAAGCCCTGCATCATCAGATAGAGGATGCCCATGCCGCCCATCACGACCAGATTGACGATGACTGTCCAGAAGGTACCGGCTTTGGCATTTTTCACGCCCTGATCGGTAAGAGCGTATTTCCTTCGAAATTCTCTTCCAAACATTTCACTTTACCTCCGAATCCGTGGAAATCCGCCACTGGACGGCCTGTCGATAATCCGCCCACATACGCGAATAGAGTCCGTTCGTTTTCAATAATTCTTCATGCGTGCCCTGCTCCGAAACCTTGCCGGCATCCAGGACGATGATTTTGTCCGCGCCAACGACGGTGGAGAGCCGGTGAGCGATCATGATGACAGTTCGACCCTTTGTCAGCTCTTTGAAGGCTTTTTGGATCAAAGCCTCGTTTTCCGGATCGGCAAAGGCTGTGGCTTCATCCAGCACAACAATTGGCGCGTTTTTAAGGATGGCCCTTGCCAGCGCCACACGCTGCTGTTCGCCGCCGGAGAGGTAAGTCCCCTCTGTGCCGATCATGGTGTCGATTCCGTCGGGGAGCTTTTCGAGAATATCTTCGCACTGCGCGGCGGAAAGCGCGGCCAGGACTTCTTCCCGGGACGCCTCGGGTCTGGAGGCGCGCACATTCTCCAGAATGGACGCCTTGAAGAGATGTGTATTCTGGAAGACAAAGGCCACCTGATCCATCAGCACATGGGGATCGGTCTGCCGCACATCCACGCCGCCGACCTCGACCGCGCCGGAGCTGACATCCCAAAAGCGGGGGATCAGACTGGCCGCCGTCGTCTTGCCGCCGCCGGACGGGCCGACAAGTGCGATAGTTTGCCCGGGTTCGACGCGGAAAGAGACGTGATCAAGAGCGGGGAGCTCCGCGCCGTCATAGGTGAAGCACACATCCTTGAATTCCAGGCTGTTGTCCTTCGGAGTCTGAGGGTGTTCCGTGATTTCCATCGTCGGGGCGCTCATGACCTGGGCGATACGCCCGAGCGCCGTGCTTGCCAGCATCATGCCGCTGGCGGCAAACATGATGCGGGCCAGGGCCGTGGAGACAATGGCCGAGAAGACCGCGTAGAAAACGAAGTCCGTGAGGAAGCCCGCGAAATTCCCGGAGCGCAGCGCTCCCGGCGCCAGCAGCAGCGCCACCGGAACAAGGAAGACAAAGGCGCCTTCCGTGGCGGTCAGGTTGATCGCCTGCGGTACCCTGCATACATCCGCCTGATAGTGTTCCGCCTTGGCGCTGTAGTCCTCAATGGCCTCCTTGAAGGCCTTGAAGGAATAGACCGTCTGCTGGAAAACCTTGACTACGGGGATGCCGCGCACGTACTCCGTCCCGGCCTTGCTCATCACGTCCTGCGCCGCCTGGTATTCCGCCATCAGTTTGGCGTTCTTGCCGCCCATCATGGCGAACATCATCGCGACGGAGACCACCGCCGCCAGCAGACAGGCCGCGCCCATGCGCCAGTCGAAGACAAACATCAGGACCAGCATGGCGAGAAGCATTGTGATGCTTCCCACGATGTCAGCCAGGTTGTGCGCCAGAAGCGTCTCCGTCTCGGCGGATGCTCCGTCCAGACGATTGCGCAGCAGACCAGAGGCGTTGGAATCGAAAAAGCCCAGCGGCGTTTTCATCAGATGCTCCATACCCCGTTTGCGGATGTTGGATGCCGTACGGAATGCGGCCAGGTGTGTGCACATCAGCGCTGCGAAATAGACCGCAATGCCGGCAACCGAAAAAGCAAAGGCCATCCAGCCGTAGCGGGCGATCCCGGCCGCCTGCGTCCAGTTTGGCGCGACGGCGATCAGGTCTCGTGCTACCAGCCAGATGCAGATATAGGGGAGCATCCCCAGTACCATCGCGATGGCGGACAGGCCCAGCCCCAAAAAGGTGAGCTTCTTGTAGCTGCCCGCATAGTCCAGCAGGACAGCCAGATCACTTTGTTTCTTTTCCTTCATTTACGTCCCTTCTTTCGTGATTGATGTTAGCTAACAAACGGAGGTTAATGTTAACTAACCCTATAACAAACCCATCGCCTATCCTCTGGCTGAGGATAGGCGGTGTATTTGACAATGGAAATGAAATCAGAAGCCCAGAAGCTGCTTCCAACCGGGCAGGAAGAATGCCTCCACGGTTTTCAGACAACGTAAAGCATCCTGTTGCGAGTAATTGTGAACAACCGGCTCAAAAAGTGCTGTTGAATAAGCGGTAAACAGGAGATGAAGCTCCAGGGGATCAATTTCCTGCACAGGGAGACCTTCCTTCCGCAGAATAGGAAGATATGCCTGAAACTGTTCCTGACTCTTCTCAACCAGCTCATGGAGGAAATTCGCGTATCTGGTTCCCTGCGATTTTGCCAGAAGCAGATGGTAGTCTTCCATATTCGGATAGACAATCTCGCGCATCATGTCAATCCAGGAATCCTGCCAGTATGCTTTCCCATTACCAATAGCATTCACATAGCGGGCAACATGGACTTCTTGCCATTCGTTGAGTCTGTTGACTGCGGGAGACACAATCAGATGAAACAGATCCTCCTTGTCCCTGCTGTGGCGATAAATCGCGGCTGCCGTCAAACCACAGCGTTCACCGATGGAGCGCATGGAAGCTTTTTCAAAGCCATACTCCAGAAACTCCGCTCTTGCCGCAGCCACCAATTTCATGTGATTTTCGGTTTTATCCCTTGGCATAAACACTCCGTTGCATTTAGCGGTTAAAGATCTCTAATCAAATGTTAACACAATTCACGCATCATGTCAAGAGCTTTATTTCTGAGATGTTTTTTAGATGGATGAAATCGAACAACGAGATTTCCATCGTGCGGATGATCCTGAAGAACGCCCCGATCGTGATTTTGGATGAAGCGACGGCAGGATCGTTGAGAAGGGTACGCACCGTGAACTGCTTGCGCAGGGAGGAATCTACAGCCGGTTTATCCGCATCCGGGAAAAAGCGGAGAACTGGGCTGTGTGTTAGGACAAAATCGGCATCGGGGAGTAAACCTCGATGCCGATTTTGCCTGTCCGAGTAATCGTTTATTTGTATCCCTTTCCCTGAGTAGAGACAGGCGGCCAGTAGGGGAGCGGTTTTTCATTGATCTTCAGCTTGAAGTCACAATAGTCGCCGTCCTCAAAACAGGTGTGCTCACGGAAAAGGGGAACGCCAAACACGCCGAACATGACGTAGTCCAGATTGCAGAGAAAGGGCATATACGCTTCGTAGCCATGCGCTTTTGCAAAGTTGGACAGCGGGCAGACCAGATTGTGATAACTGAAGTCATAACCTTCTTCCGGAGGGATCATCGTCTTTGTTTCAAAGCTGCCGGGGTTCTTGGTAGCGTTGGCAGCGTTCTGTGCGTCCTTCTTCTGGAACTTTTTGTTGAGAGAGTTCACATTGGAATAGGACTTGCGTAGGATCGTCTTGATGAATCCGGGCATTCCGCTGAACTTGCGCTCATAGGCTAGAGTCATCAAATGACCGATCTCTTCCAAAGAGACGCCATAGCCTTTCAAAACCTCTCCCATGGAAACGAAGCAGTAAGCACCGGTCAGGTTTTTTGTGCCGCTGACTGTATCTCCGCCGATATAAGGGAAATTCTCCAGCATATTCTTCTCGTAATGCTGCCAGATCTCCTCAAATACCTTACTGTAGGACTTGCCGCTGTGTTGCTCCAATTCTTCTGCGATGGGTTTCAGGAAGCCGTTCATTGCTTTCTTCAGTTTTGGCGCTTTCTTCCGATAGTATTCGTGCATTTTTTTCTCCTTCTCAAATCGTATGTTCCGGTATTTCTCAATCCTTGTAATCCGGGCACCTGCTGATGTCTATGATCCGAAAATCGCAGCATGGCGAGCCTTTCCCAACGGTTCCTGTCCGTGCCCACTTCAGGTTCTTGTGCAAATGTCCGTATTTCGCGTCATCGCTGTCGCAGAAGGCCGGATTAAGCTCCAGACAATCATACTTCTCGCACATGGCGTGATATGGGCAGGAGACGATATCGAATCTGGCAACGGCGGGATTGATTTTCTCAGGCATCCTGTATTCAAATCCGGCCTCCGGGCTGAAGTCACGAAGAGAGTGTTTCACCATTCCCGCAGGATACCTGTGGTAATTCCCGCAGATATGCTGATACCAGGAAACCGGTGTAAACAGGATGCCGCAGAGTTTACTGAAGAATCTGCGAATCACATCCGTCGCGTCTTTTGATTCCATCCCATGCGCTATCAGCGTCTTATATACGGCGATTGCCGGGAAGATATTTGTTCCGGTATGTTTTTTCAACGCTTTCGGGAGATCTTTGTTTTCATCCGTCAGTTTACGGAACTGACAATTTGCTTCCTTGATAATCTGGCGATATTCTACCTTTGAAAATTGTGACTTGGCGCCTGACGCCATCATTTTGACAATCGTATTCATCTTTCCTCCTGTAAGGTTTACATAAGAAACAAAACGACTATATCCAGGCAAGCATGATTCCAAACCAAATGATCATGCTTTCGCTCATCAGCCCGTTCGTAAAGCCAAGACGGAAAGCGCTGACAGGCAAAGCCAGTGAAATTGCTTTGAGAATTCCGAATATCACCAGCACATTGGTAAAAGCCATCCAACGAGGGAATATGGTTTTTCTGCTGATTTGCAGATAAAACCAGTAAAGGAACACAGGTAGCATCAGAATTTCGGATATCGGCACTATCCAGGACAATTGATGAAAAAGGCCTTCGCAGACTGTTATGGCCTCTGACTTGTACCCGTTTCCGTTCATCCAGGAGAAGAGCGTAAGAATCATGATATAAAACAGATGAAGCGCAATCCAGGGAGTAAGGCCGAAAGCATTCAGATAATGATAGATTTTCTGCTCTCGCTCTTCTTTGATATACCTTCCTATCGAGAAAAGAGCGATACCGTAAAGAATAATACCGGGAAAAGCAAGAGCCATTGCCAGATTAAACCGCCACTGCGGTATGGCGGCGACCCCGTCCGTGAGCCACGAAAGGGAACCGTGATAATCCGGATTCCCGTACATCATCAGCCAGTCTCCGCTGCCGTAGCAGAGACAGCCCAGCATGCCACAGAGCAGCGCATTTCTTTCCCGTTTCATTTTTTCCCCTCTTTAAGCTGTAAAGTTTGCTTGAACATGTCGAAGCATTTCTGGTTTGGCAGTGTAAACAGAAGTCCTCCAAAGGTAAATGCGTTGCCAAAACTCAGGAACATCGTCCCGATTCCCGCGCCGAGAGCTGTTTTGGGGCCGAAGATCAGCGCCAGGATTAGTGCGGGCGCCGCTCCGACGAACAGGTTGAACCATTTCGCTTTTTGGGGGTACGGGGTCAGGCCTTTCGCAAACGCTTTGAACTGCACGACGATCATAGGGAACCAGAACAGGATCAGAAGAATCCAGATCGGTAATCCAAAGGCATAGACGAATACCGTTGCCATCTTTGAAGCCGCCGCAGGATCCAGCAGAAGTAGATTCTTGTATGCGTAGTTCGCCAAACCGACGTTCATGTGGCATCCGATCGGTGCGAGCCAGATATAGCCGAAAATACCGGCCCGGTAAATATGCGCGTATTTCGGCGCGGCGTCGGCCATCAGCCGGTATATGCCGAAAAAGGCCAGCCCTTCCAGAAATATCCCGACGAATCCCAGAAGAGCTCCGACGATCAGCTGCCCGTCGGACAGATTTGGCGCACTGGCCAATACGCTTTCCGCAAAGCCGGATGTAACAGGTTCCTCGGCAAAGCCGATCAGAAAATCTCCGATACCGGTCATCACGGATGCGATCAACCCGATCAAAAGCAGCTTTCGGATCCGGAGCCTGTCCAGATTGTTGTCAATGCCTATTGTATTCATTGTCCCTGCTCCCATTCTTCCAGAAATCTCAGTATCCTTTTAAAGCTATCCTGCCTAGCCTCTTCACATTCTTTCGGGTACTTCTTTTCGGCCGGCAACATGTGATTCAGAGCCCACTTTGCGTATCCCGTCATCTCATCCAGCCCGTCCGTAAGCGCATGGCTGGCTTTCTCGTAAATATAGGCTTCAACGCGATATGGATACCCGGCATCCCTGAGAACCTTTACCATTCTGGGCACAGCCTCATCAGACGGCCATGCGTCGTCATCCATGACTGCAAGGAAAAGAACGTCTGCATGCATGTTTTCCACCCGGATTCGGGATTTCTCAGTTACAGGATTATGGTCGTACCCGTAGCGGTACAGACGCTTCAAGCCATATTTCCTGTCCTTTAACGTGTTTGCGAGAATCCGGCCCATGCCCTGATCGATCAGGATCCAGGGAGAATCCGGGATGTCTGCGCCATGCCAGGTATAGACTGATCTGCCAAGTCTTTTGAAGTTGTTTGTGGTGCCTTCCATAACATGGTCATACGGCACAACCGGAATGACGCAGCCGATCTCCGGAATCAAGGATGCCGCGAGGAGAGTATAGCCCGCTCCGGTAGACGCGCCGGTCATGGCAATAGCACGAATGCCTTTTTTCTGTTTGAGCCACCGGACAGCCTTTTCAACATAATCCACCGGTATGGAAACCAATTCCTTTGACAGGCCTTCCCACAGATAAAACCCGAGAACAAGTACGTTATATCCTGCCTGTCTCAGATACCGACTCATAGACACACTCGTCTGTTCGTCAAATGAGCCTCCTCACAGCGATACCTGAAACAGAACGTCAAGCCTATTATCTGAGAGCTTTGAAGTACTCCTGCCGTACCGCTTTTGCTTCCGGAACAAACTCCATAGCGCCCCAGCAGTGCATCATGCCCTCACCGATGTGAACAGTCAACGGAACATCGTACTTTGCGCATGCTTATCCCCGACGATCCAGTAATCGCAGACTAGATCGCCGCTTGCGATCGTGTGCTCCCGATGCAGCTTCCCGTGTTGCAGGCGGAACATGACCTCGTCCGTAGAACAGAGGGCCGGCATTAGTTCTCCGAGCCCTTCTCGATTGCAGAACTCACAGATCGGACAGCGGGTGAAATAATAGAAGCTGCCTTCTTTGTGGCGGGCTTCGTCAAAGTTCACGTTCCAGTTGACCGGATACTTTTCCCCGTACTTTGCAAACCAGGCTTCGTATTTTCGCATTTCCCGTTCCCATTTTTTCGGAGTTTTGTTCAGGTCCGTCATGCCGAAAAAAGTGCGGAGCAGCCGGGATTCCAACACGTCGGTCATCACCAGCGCCATCTCGTCCGGCGTGATCTTCCGGCCGCTGGCCAGCCAGGCCGCGGCGAATACGTAGGCGAAGTAGGCGTTCATCGCCATGGGATTGCCTGACCCGAGATCGTCGGCGCGAGAGAGCAACCGTTTGTATTCCGCTTTCCCGCTCTTGATCGCTTGTTCCGCCAGCGCTTTGCCGAAGCGATTGGTCATGCTATTTTTGATCATCGGCGCGAACAGCGTCCAATAAATCCCTATGTATTTCATAAACGGATCACTCTGTTATCCCTTTTGATATTGTTTGCGGACGATCTCCCAGTCCGGCATCTGTGCTTTCAGCTTCCGCCAGTTCGGCATAGGATAATCCGGACTTTTGGCGATGATCGCTTCAAAAGCCTCATCCAGCATCTCCATCTCCTCTGATGCGTTGCGGCAGTGCTCGCAGGCGATCAGGTCACCGACGGTTTTGCTTTTCGCCATGACGAAGTAAACCAGCTGCATCACCGTTCCCTTGAACCCCGGCAGATAGTACTGATCGTCACCTGACGGAGGGAGCAGGATCCCCTGAGACTTCAGCATTCCGAAGGCTTCTCGGGAGGCGAGGTGCATCAGTCTGCGCTGTGCGGAGGTAGATCTTGTCAAGTCTCCGCCGCAGGCATAGGCCAGATATCCGATGGGCAGGATCGCCGCCAGATGGCTGATCAGGTAGGCCTTCATATCCGATTGCCAGTTCAGCTTGTATCCGGTCCCGCTGAAGATGAGCATCAGCTTCACCTTTGTTCTGGGATCGGGTTCGCTATGCAGGCCGCCGATATCCATCATGCCCGCCCCGGCTCTCTCACAGATGAGCAGACCCTTCTCTACGTCCCGTTTGCCCGCGGTCACCTGAAAGCCGAACAGAACCTGCTTGGCACAGACAGTCTTATCCAGAATAGTCTGCTGCATGGCAGCAGGAGCCATGTTGTTGCCTACCATGACAACCAGGGGCGAGCGCACCGCTGCCAGCGGTTCCAGGATCGCGCCGATTTTGTTGTACGGCATGACGGCGAAAACGGCGTCATACCGGTCGTCCTCTCGGATGCTGTCGATCACCTTCGGATGATCCAGCGTTTCCTTACGCTGCAGATGATGGCGGATCCTCAGCCCGTTGTGTTCAAGCTGTTCCTTCCATTTTCCTCTTGCGAGGACGGTCACATCGTTCCCGGCGCTGCACAGCACATGCGTGAGATAGCTGCCGATCACTCCGGAGCCATAAACCAGAATCTTCATGTTCCTTCCTCCCTGTACGTTATCTCACCAGCGTGATCAGCCAGCCGACCAGCGCAGCCGGGATCAGCGCAAACACGATGCCGGGAAACAACATCCCTTTCGCGTGAAACCACTTCTGGTGATAAGCTTCATCCATATGCTCCGTGCCTTCCAGTCGGAACATCGGCAGGTTGGCAAACAGCACCCAATCCAGAAAGCAGGTGTCATATATGCCGATCCACGCCATCAACCCGAAGGCGAGCCAAAAGCCCTTCCAAAACGTGTCCGCTCCCGCGATCAGAGCGCAGACGAACAGGATCCCGGTGAAGATCAATACACCGAGAGATTTTGTCAGCAGCACGCTCTTTGTCCGGTAGCTCACGTCGATCCTCTCGTGAGTCTTGAAGTATTCCTCCTGAATGTCGGGCGGATAGTTGTGGATGCTTGTAGGGCTGTATTTTCGGTCGCCCCGAAAATAAGCGAAGATAATTGTCGTAAATATCGCGGCAAATGCCAGTGTTTCAATTGCTATAATCCACCATGTCATGATGCCTTATCCTCCGCTCTTTCTTATAGAATTGTAAAAACCAGTGCTGCTATTGCGCTTCCGATCACAATCAGAATGCATTGCCTTGTCTGCTGCCTGCGGTTATAACCGAAGTCCTGCCAGCCGGCGCAGCCCTCTGTCTCCGGAAAGTAGTGCTGGAAGAAATGTGTTTTCGTCAGCAGAAAGTAATCCAGACAGATGATATCAAACGCTTTGATGACGGCGCCGATCATGAAAAAGCGGAGGAAAAATTGCCAGAAGCTGAAACTGTTTCGAAGTCCATCAATGCCGCCGATGACAAACAGACTGAGATAAGCAGCAATAAAAAGGATCAGGATGACCCAACCAAGAACACGTTTCGGCGACATTGGAATGCTGTTGAGTCTTGGCTGCAGTTTCTCCTGCACATCCTCCGGAAAGTTGCGAGCCAGCAGCTTCGTCGGCATTGTAACGGTTACACCCCAGATTCCCAAAAACAGCAGGATGCAGCCTGAAGCAGCCAAAGCAAACGTAAACATAGTACTTGCCTTTTCATTCCTTTCATTTATGGTGTCAGAACCAGAGCGTTAGAGGTGCTTAACCGCTACACTGTAAAACACCGGCTATAAGCATTTCAGCAATCTGCGGAAGAATTGAGGGAAGTGCTGATCATACTGACTGCCGGTTAAAGAACGCTTACTATAATACATCAAAACAAATGTCTTTTCAAGACGCAGCCACGCATTTTCTCATTTATTACGGCATGTGCATGAACCTTTTGAGTACATCATTTCTCCGATTGTGAAAAGCCCGGAACTATGGTAAAATATCGGCCAGTCGGATCGAACTTTTCATGATGCTGCGAAAAAAAGGATGGTGATGAGGGATGGAAAGGACATATATCGCGATTGACCTGAAGTCCTTTTATGCCTCTGTCGAGTGCCGGGAATTTCATGTGGACCCGCTGACTACCAACCTTGTAGTAGCAGACGCATCCCGAACAGAGAAAACCATCTGCCTGGCCGTGACTCCGTCCTTGAAAGCATACGGTATTTCCGGACGTGCCAGACTCTTTGAAGTGGTTCAGAGGGTCAAAGAAATAAATGCCGATAGGCTTCGCAAAGCGCCGGGACATGTGTTCACCGGGAAAAGCAGCAATGACACGGAACTGAAAGCCAACCCGTCTCTGGAACTGGATTATATGGTGGCGACTCCCCGGATGGCTTATTACATGGAATACAGCACCCGGATTGTCAGCGTCTACCTGAAATATGTCTCCATAGACGATATCCATGTCTATTCCATCGATGAGGTTTTCATTGACGCGACGGATTATATCCGCACTCGGCAGATGACAGCCCATGACTTTGCCCGGATGATGATCCAGGATGTTCTGCAGACCACGGGCATCACGGCCACAGCCGGGATCGGGACAAACCTCTATCTTGCCAAGATCGCCATGGACATCTACGCAAAGCATGTTCCCGCCGATAAAGACGGCGTCCGAATTGCCGAGCTGGATGAGATGACCTATCGCCGCATCCTGTGGAGTCACAGACCACTGACAGATTTCTGGAGGGTAGGGAAAGGAATCTCCCGAAAGCTCGAAGCCAACAATATGTTCACCATGGGTGATGTTGCCCGAATGTCTGTCACTCCTGGAGGTGAAGATCTGCTGCACAGACTCTTCGGCATCAACGCGGAGCTTCTGATCGATCACGCATGGGGCTGGGAGTCCTGCACCATTGCGGATATCAAGAACTTCAAGGCTGAAACCAAGAGCATCAGCGTTGGTCAAGTGCTCAGCGAGCCCTATGATTTCGAACAGGCAAAGATGATCGTTCGGGAGATGACGGACGGCCTGGTTCTTGATCTCGTGAAAAAGAAGCTCTTCTGCGATCAGATTGTTCTTACGGTCGGTTATGATGTTTCCAGCACGAAAGGCTATACCGGCGAGCTGGAAGAGGATCGGTACGGAAGACAAACACCCAAAATGGCCCATGGCTCTATCAATCTCGGAAAAGCAAGCTCATCGACCAAACTGATCATGGGTAAGACCTTGGAGCTTTATGATAAAATTGTCAACCCCAAACTGCTTGTTCGGCGGATGTATGTGGTAGCCAATCATATTTCCGAGGAAAAGGAACCGGAATTTGAGCAGGTAGATCTATTCAGCATGATGAACGAAGAAGAGGAAACCGCCCGAAAAAAGGCAGAGGAGAAGGAGAAAAGACTGCAGCAGGCAGTATTGCAAATCAAGAATAAGCACGGTAAAAACGCGATCCTTCCCGGTACCAGTTACCAGGAAGGGGCAACCGGAAGAGACAGGAATAAACAGATTGGAGGGCATCGTCAATGAACTATGATGACATTATCAACCTTCCGCATCCGGTCTCAGAGAAATATCCTCAGCTCAGTAAGGCGCAGAGGGCAGCCCAATTCAATCCTTTTGCAGCACTGACCGGCTATGACGCCGCTGTAGATGAAACCAGTCGACTCACCGATGAGGAGCGATTTCTGGATGAGGAAAGCGTCAACTCCATCAATTCAATCCTTTTTGATCTGAAAATGAGGTTGAAAGAGAAACCAGAAGCCACCATCTGCTATTATGAGCCAGATGAGCGAAAAGAGGGAGGAGCGTATCGAACCATATCAGGAATTGTTGAGAAGATCGACGAATACAACGGAACCATACAGATCGAAAAGAGAGTAATAGGACTTAACAGAATTATGACTATGGAGGAATGCTGTGATGACATGCAATATGAATAATAATGCTGCAGAAAAAACGGTAAAAGCTTGTTTTGCGTAATAACATTGACGCAAGAACGGAGCACAGGAAAAATAGAGCGTCAGATAAAGCGTCAGATAAAGCTTCATTTAAAGCCTCAAATGAAGCTTTAAATGAGTTTTATCAGCTGACGAGGCCGTTATTCTTCGCCTCATTAAGAAAAATGAGAAGATAAAGCAGATCGAAATAGATCAGCAGTCTGTTTTTTACAGAGCTAAAGTTCAGCGCCTGATGAAAAAACTCGGCGATGAGGGAATAATCTGGCGTGAAGGGTCAAAGAAGAATGGTAAATGGTGTGTCCGTGAGGATGTGTGAATATATCCGAAATGGAAGCCGCAGAGGATTCTCTGAGAAAAAAGCACTGGGGGACAGTGAAATGAGCAGCTACAAAGAAACAGACTACAAGGTTTTCGAATTGTTTGAAAAGAACTGGGCACTGGTCACAGCCGGAACCCTTGAGCATTTCAACGGATGCACCGTCGGCTGGGGTTGCATGGGCACGATCTGGAATAAACCGATTGTAACCGTGTTTCTCCATCCGGCCCGCTACACGCGCGATTTTTTGAGGGAAAACGACAGCTTCACAGTCAGCTTCTTTCCGGAGAGCCGTAAAAAGGCGTTGGGAATCATGGGCTCCCGGTCCGGACGCGACGGAGACAAGGTGAGCGCTGCCGGCCTGACGCCCGTTGCCGTGGGCGACAGTGTCGGATATCAGGAGGCAAACCTTACCTTCCTGTGCCGCAAGCTTTATCAGCATCAATTTGAGAAGACTGATCTTGCACCGGAGATTCAGGAATACTACCGGAGCTACCCCAAAGCATATCCTCCCGACGAAAAGGGCGACTGGCAGCCGCACTGGGTTTTCGTGGGCGAAGTCATAGAAACCGTGGAAAAAACTTGAAAGGTTGATGATCATGTATCTTCTGATTCCGTTATGTCTTGCATTTGCAGGCGCTTTTCTGCGGGTGGAAAAGCAGGAGAAGTACATTCTGGCAGTTGTTTTGAAAGGACTGGCGTCCCTTTGCTTTGTTGTCCTTGGGCTGCTGACAAGCCCGGGAACCCACATGGCAAAGCTGATTGTCACCGGACTGATCCTTGGCTGCGTGGCCGATGTGATGCTGAACCTGCGCTGGGTCTTTAAGGAGAAGGGACAGTTGATCTTCCTGGTTGGAA
>Ga0310690_10002398_pt1 | contig 30597 bp, 30 predicted proteins | sample AusTroGonzalo_MG_2_FD_207661 | JGI IMG/M metagenome (GOLD analysis project Ga0310690, IMG submission 207661) | Bovine rumen microbial communities from tropical cattle in Woodstock, Queensland, Australia - Gonzalo_04 (v2) (version 2) | ecosystem: Host-associated > Mammals > Digestive system >...
CCCGGATATTGCGGAGAAGATGCTCACGGGCATGGAGCGGATCGCGGAGGCCCTGACGGCGCGGATCCGGGAGGTGCGGGGATGAAGAAGCGCACAGCGAAGCGGGCGGTCCGTATCGCCGCGGTGGTGATGGCCCGGGCGGAGATGTGCGTGCTGGACGATCCTGACAAATGCCCGGAATGCGACACTGAGGACGTTGACGGCATCTGCGCCAACTGCATCCGGACGTGGCTTTTGAACAAGGCGCGGGAGGAGGTGCGGGGATGCTGACGCTGCCCATCGAGGAGCGGTGGTTCCGGATGATCCTCCGGGGAGAGAAGAAGGAAGAGTACAGGGAGATCAAGGACTACTGGAAGACGCGGTTCCACAAGGCGGGGCTGTGCATGGAGAGCGGGATCCCCAAGGCGCCGGCGGAGGTGCTGTTCGTAAACGGCTACGGGAACGCCCGGCCCGCCATCCGGGCCACGGTGCGGCTCTCCATCGGAACGGGCCGGCCGGAGTGGGGCGCGGAGCCTGGGGAAGTATATTTCAAGCTCATCATTTTGAAAATGGAGGTCATGCGGTGATGGACTTTGAGAACACGTACACCTACCACGAGCCGAAGGGCGACCAGGTGGAGCGATACAAGAGCATCCGGGCCAAGGCGCGGGAGCTGGCGGAGCTGATCGACAGAAGCTGCCCGCCAAGCCGGGAGCGCAGTTTGGCCCAGACGAAGCTGGAAGAGGCGACCATGTGGGCCAACGCCTCCATCGCCAGGAACGAGTGAAGGGAGGCACGAAGATGGGCGCGTATCTGATCGTGTTCACCGGGCTGGGACTGGTGACGACATGGATCATCAAAAGGAGGAACGACGATGTTTGACGACGGGAAGCTGGCCAGGGCGCTGGCCGCGGAGGAAAAGAGCGGGCTGATTCTCTCCTTCGACGGGGAGCAGATGATCCTGATCGGCCGGGAGTGGATGGCCGTGATCCCCCAGGACATGCTGCGGGAGACGTACCGGCAGACGCTGGGGCACCTGGTGGAGGTCCTGGGATATGTGCCGGAGCAGGAGCTGCTGGAGATCCGGAAGGCCAAGGGAGAGTATGTGGTCACCCATCCCCTCCAGGGGGTCATCGGGGAGCACGTGGGCCATTACCTGGGCGACGAGAAGCGCGAGGTGAAATATACCGGCCTGCACCGGAACGGGCGGGCGCTCTGGCAGGCACGGGCCGGGACCGTTTACGGCTGCACCATGGAGGGGCCGTACCTGAAGGACAGCCGGGAGGTATCGCTGACGTGGGCCGACACGCTGAAATGGACCGATGAGAACACCGGGGAGGAGCTGTACCGGGCGACGGAGCGTCCCAGGGAGGACGAGGCGACCGAGGATCTGCTCAACCTGTGGGACCATCTGGAGGCGTGGAGCTGGTGCGAGTGGCCGGAGAACGCGCCGGACGAGATCGACGGGCAGGAGGATCTGTTCGGGGAGGAAGACGGAGATGGAGTTTAACTGCATGTGGAATACAAAGCCCGTCAGCGAGTGCCCGCCGGTGAAGGAGCTGGGACGGCTGCGGGCCGACGTGAAGCGGCTGGAGACCGAAAACAGGATGCTGGAAGAAGAGAACCGGCAGCTGAGGATGGAAAACAGCGCGAGGAAAGACGAAAACAAAATGAGGAAAGAGTTAACAAATCAGCTTTTTGAGACGATCAGCAATATGAAAGAGGTAAACGCGAAGCTGAGGGAGCGGGTCCCCCCTCAGCCGCCTGCGGCGGCAGCTCCCCCACAGGGGGCGCCAAGAGGGGAGGAGACGCCTTGAAGCTGGTGAAGGTGGAGATCAACCTGATGCAGAAAAAGCCCGTGGCGCTCACACTGTTCCCCATCGTGAAGGAGACCGGGCGCATGGTCTACTTCGCGGAGGGCCGGAAAAAGACGCCGTCGGCGCTGGCCAGGACCTCCCTGGGGAAGCCGATCCTGATATCTCCGATGCGGGGGCACTTCTTCGTGCTGTCCTATCACGACGACCGGGAGAGCGCGGAGAACTGCCGGGCCGTGATCGAGGGGAAAATGGAGCTGCTCTCGGAGATGGAAAACGCCATGCAGCTGTGCGCCGTGCGGCTCAACGGGCAGATGGAGGAAATGTATGCGATCATGGAGTAGGCGGGCGGATGATATCCGCCCCTACAAAAAAAGCCCGGCCGGGGTGACCCGGTCGGGCGAAGGTATCGCTCAAAGTTTGAGATGGGGGCGGAGGAGGCTCCGCCCGGATCTGAGGCTTTGAAGAACGGGCGGATGATATCCGCCCCTACAGGGTGCCGACCTATTATATAACGCGCGGGCGCGCGAATTTATAGCGGGGCCCATAAGCGTCTATCGTTCCGACAGGGGGGGAAGGGAGTGCGCCGACTTATGGAGTACAAGATCATATCCGGAAGAACGACAGAGATCCGGAGGACCATGATGCCCTGCCGGAAGACAGGGCAGAAGGTCCGCCGGGGTACCAGAGTAAAGGGGAACACGACTCTCCGGAAGATCCTGGCCAATGAGAGGGAAGCCGTGAAGAACCTGGCGAGGATCCTCAACTGCAATTTCTCCCAGGGAGACATGTGGATCACGCTCACCTATCCGGAGAAGGACCTGCCGGCGTCCAGGGAGGAGGCCAAGGCCGATCTGGAGAAGTTCCTGCGGAAGTGCCGGGAGGCATACCGGAAGGCCACGGGGAAGGCGCTGCGGTACGTGGTGGCCGTGTCCGACCGGGACGGGAAGAGCGGGGAGAGCGGGAAGCGGATGCACCTGCATATCGTGATGGACGCGCTGGCCTATGAGGTCATCACCAGCCTGTGGCCCGCCGAGGACGTGACATACCGCCGGCTGGACGGACGGGGGGATTATACGGGGATCGCCCGGTACATGGTGACCAACGCCGGGCCCGCCGACGGGAAAAAGCGGTGGAGCACCAGCAAATGGCTGAAAAAGCCCATCATCACCGAGCCGGTGCCGGTGGAGGAAAAGGAACGGATCCGGGTGCCCAGGGACGTGAGCCTGAAAGAGCGGGAAGAGTACCGGGACGAGGAGACGGGGATGTATTCCGCCTATGTGCGGTATACGAGAGTGATGTTAAGAAATGCCAAGGACGGCTCGCGTGTCTCTGCGCGCAAGACATTAGACCTGTAATCCGGGGGCGAGGGCAGTTTGGGACGGTTTTATCCGGTGAAGTGCCGCCGCTCCGTGGCGGAGCAGAAATACATACGGGCCAAGCTGGACCTGTGGAAGAAGCTCCCGGCGGAAGAGCGGGAGAAGATCCGGGGACTGATATGGTCGATCGCGCGGGGCGGTGTGGAACGCTCCGCGCTGGAAGCCGTCGTGATCCGGAACGTGAGCCCCAGGACCGCGGCGGAGCGGTACCAGATGAACAAGGGACGGGTGTATCAGATGCAGAGAGAGTTTCTGGAGGAGTTTGAGCTATGGCGTTGAATCCGAAGCAGAAGCGGTTCGTGGAGGAGTATCTGTCCATCGGGAGCGGGAAGGCGGCAGCCATCGCCGCCGGCTACAGCCCGAAGAGCGCCGAGAGCCAGGCATCCCGGATGCTGGCCATGCCGGAGGTGCAGGCGTACCGCCGGGAGCTGGAGCAGAAGCTGTTCGACGAGATGGGGATCTCCAAGGCGTGGGTCGGGCGGAAGTACGTGGAGGTAGTGGAGCGGTGCATGCAGGGCACGCCGCACCTGTCGTGGAACCCGGAGACCCGGCAGAAGGAGCCGGACGGGCTTTGGGTATTCGATCCGTCCGGGGCAGTGAAGGCGCTCCATGAGCTGGGCGCCCACGTGGGTTTCGGGAAGAGCGTGGAGGACGAGGGGAAGACGGTGCAGAGGTTCGAGGACTGGCTGGCGGAGCAGAACGAGGAGAGCAAGCTATGAACGTGCTGAATACCCGGGAATATATCGAAAAATGCCTGAAGATCCGGACGAAGAGCGGGGCGGTGATCCCATTCCGGTTCAACCCGGCGCAGGAGAAGCTGTACGCCGTGGCAAGGCGCCAGCAGGAACAGGGGAAGCCCGTGCGGATCATCATCCTGAAGGCCCGGCAGCTGGGCTTCTCCACGCTGACCGAGGGCCTGATCTTCCACGCATGCGCCACAAGGAAGAACACCAACGCCCTCATCGTCACCCACCGGGAGGACGCCACCGCCAACCTGTTCCGCATGTCGAAGCTCTTCTATGACGAGCTGCCCGAGCCCATCCGGCCCATGCTGAAGGCCAGCAACGCCCAGGAGCTGATCTTTGAGAACCCCACCCGGAGCCCCAAGGAGAAGGCGGAGCGGCCGGGGCTGCGGTCCCGGCTCCGGTGCGCCACGGCGGGAGGCAAGGGCATCGGGCGGTCGGACACGCTCCAGTGCGTGCATCTGTCGGAGTACGCCTTCTGGCCGGAGGGACCGGACGGGAAGGCCGCCACCCTGACGGGGATCCTGCAGGCCGTGCCCGCCATGCCCGGGACCATGGTGGTGATCGAGAGCACCGCCAACGGGTACGAGGACTTCAAGGAGCGGTGGGACGCCGCGTCCGCCGGGGAGAACGACTTCGAGGCGGTGTTCTTCGCCTGGTTCGAGAACCCGGAGTACACCATGGAGCCGGTGCCGGGGACGGAGTGGGATCCGGAGGAGCGGGAGCTGATGGAGCGGTATTCCCTGACGGAGGGACAGCTTCAATGGCGGCGGTGGTGCATCGCCAACAACTGCGGCGGGGACATCGACATGTTCCGGCAGGAGTACCCGGCCAACCCGGACGAGGCGTTCCTGCACTCCGGCACGGGCGTATTCGACAACGAGCAGGTAATCCTGCAGAGGGAGCTGGCGCCGGAGGCGGTGCGGAGAGGCGACTTCACGGACGAGGGGGAGTTCATCGAGAGCGGGACGGGCGCTGTGCGGATCTGGAAGGAGCCGGAAGAGAGGCACCCCTACGTGCTGGGAGGAGATACCGCCGGGGAAGGCTCCGACTGGTTCACCGCCCACGTCATCGACAACAGCACCGGGGAGCAGGTGGCGTCTTTGCGGCGTCAGTACAGCGAGCCGGAGTACGTGCGGCAGGTGTATGCCCTGGGGATGTTCTACAACGCCGCCCTGGTGGGGATCGAGACGAACTTCTCCACGTACCCGGTGATGAAGCTGCAGGAGCTGGGCTACCCAAACCAGTACGCCAGGGAGCGGGAGGACACCTACACCCGGCAGGTGAAGAAGAGCTACGGCTTCCGGACCGACCGGCAGACCAGGCCCCGGGCCATCGCCAACCTGGTGGAGGTGTTCTCCAATCACCCCCGGTGGTTCCGGGACGCCGAGCTGCTGGGGGAGATGCTGACCTTCTGCTACAACGAGGACCACCGGCCGGAGGCCCTGGCGGGGAAGCACGACGATCTGGTGATGGCGGCGGCCATCACCTACGCCATACGGCACCAGCAGAGAGTGACGGTGACGGAGAAGACGGAGCCGCCACGGGAGAAGCTGATCGACAGGCTGGAGCGGCAGCAGCGGAGGAAAAGGATATACTGACAATGCGCGGACGAAGATGCGGTTTTCGTCCGCGCCTTTTTTGACGAAAACCCGGAACGCATTGAGAACAAAGGGAAAAACGGCACAAAAAGTCGGGGAAGATTTGCAGAACTTTTCTGTCAGACTGGTATCAGAGACCAAGGATCCCCCCTCAGCCGCCTGCGGCGGCAGCTCCCCCCAGGGGGTGCTGAAACGGGGGCATACGCGGCGACGGCAGAACAGTCGCAGAAAGGAACATTGATCCATGGAAATCGAAAGTCTGGGTATGGAACAGACGGAGGAGGTCGTGACTCCTCAGGAGAGTGGCGAAGCTGCGGAGCAGGGCTCCGAGGGCGAAAAGAGTTCCGGCGACGCCGGCCGGAGCCAGCAGGACCACGAAGACAACCGCCGGTATCAGGCGGCCCGGCGTTCCGGGGAGGATGCCGGATACAGGCGCGCCGTCCGGGAGATGAACCAGAGGATCGCCAGAGCGGGCATGCGCAGCCCGGACACGGGCGAGATCATCGGGGACATCGACGGCCTGGAGAGCTTCGCCGGGTCCGTGCGCAAGCAGCGGATCGCGGAGAAAGCCAAACGGGAGGGACGGCCCGAGGCCGAGGTGGAGGAGGAAGAGGCGAACCGGGAGTTCGTTTCCCAGTCCCGCCGGGAGGCAGCGGAAAAGAAAAAGGCCGACGAGGAGGCCCGGAAACAGCAGGAGTGGATCGCCACCGACGTGAAGGATTTCACGAAACGCTTCCCGGACGTAGATCTGGGAAAGCTTGACGACAACAAGGCGTTCCGGCGTTTCTGCGGCTCCCGGTACGGGCGTGAGCCCCTGGGGGATCTCTACGAGGACTATCTGGAGATCGCGGGGAACGCGGCCCAGGCGGCCGTACAGAAAGCCGAGAGCAAGAAGGAGCGGGCCACCGGGACCGGCGGCGGCTCCGGAGCGGAGACCCTTACCGCCAGCCAGCAGAAGGCGCTGGACGAGTGGAACCGGGCCTATCCGCAGATGAAAATGACGGCCAAGGAATTTTTGGCCAGAGAATGAAAGGAGAAAAAACATGAGACCCATTCAGAACGCGGGCGGGCATGTGGGCCTGACCGCACGCAGCTATCCCATCGCGTACAACACCGCCATCAAGGAAGGCCAGGTGGTCAAGCTGTCCGCCGGCCTGGTGGTGAGCGCCGACGCCGCGCAGACCGGCGCCATCCTGGGCATCGCCGCCGAGAACCATCCCGGCGCCGCCGACGCCCTGAATCCCCGGGCCAACGGCACCGAGATCCTGGTGTACGACAACCCCGAGCTGATCTTCGAGTGCCCGGCGCCGGTGATCGCCGCCGCGTCCAGCGGCAACACCGCCACCGTGATCACCCCCAAGAGCGGGGACGTGGACTCCACCAGCGCCGACGACAGCTTCAACAACAGCGTCCTGGTGCTGATCGCCAAGGGGACCGGCAGCACCAACACCGACCCCATCGGCAAGCGCATCACCATCACCGACTACGCCAAGACCAACACGGTGATCACCAAGGCCAGCGGCGGCACCGCCTGTGAGAACGACAAGTTCGAGGTGTATCCCGCACTGGGCGCGGCCGTGGGCGGTATCGCCAGTCTGGACTCCACCAACAAGTCCGCGCTGGTGGTGAGTACCAAGGGCGCGACGAAAATCAAGTGCGTCGGTCATGACTATGACAGGCACATGATCCGCCTGATGGCTGTGGAGCACAGCCTGGGCGTCGAGGACTAAGAGAGGAGAGTGTGAACAATGAATTTTTCTTCCTGGAAGACCGACAACTATAAGTTTGTCGGCAAGGCCTTCGATTTCGCCTACGCCAACCGGCTGAACAAGCTCAGCCCCGTGGTGGGCGAGGTCAACGCCAACAGCATCGACTATGAGCTCACCGGCTCCGGCGGCTACGGCGAGCTGGCCCGGTACGAGGGCAACCTCAACGAGGGGTCCCTGCACCGGGGCTTCAAGACCATCGTGCGTCCCGAGGAGTTCTCCCTGTCCATCCCGGTCGGCTACAAAGAGGCCAAGATCGACAAGATGGGCGAGACCCGGAAGGTGGGCACCAAGCTGGGCGACAGCGCCGCGCTGACCGTGTACCTGCACGTGCTGCGGATGTTCGCCAACGCCTGGAACGCCGACGGCTTCCACAACGGCGGCGACGGCGTGCCCTGGGCCAGCGCGTCCCATCCCGTGGCCAGCAAGGGCAGCAGCGGCCGCAGCTTCGTGGCCGATCCCGACGCCGGCACCTATTCCAACATCAGCACCGACGCCTTCAGCGTGAGCGCCATCACCGCCGCCCAGGCCCGGGCCAACCGGTTCCTGACTCCCGACGGGATGCCGTTCCTGTGCGACTTCGACACGGTGCTGATCTCCCCCGAGCTGGAGGAGAAGGCCAAGAAGATGTTCGGCGAGAACGCCCGGCTGATGCCGGACAAGGATCCGTTCACTTCCGACAACGGCGCCAACCCCGTCTATGGCATGCAGTACATCGTCATGGGCGGCGGGGACGACGGCTTCAGCGCCAAGCAGTGGGCGGTGTGCGACCGCCGGCTCATGAAGGAGCTGGTGAACATCGTCTACAACACCAGGCCCAAGGTGATGCAGTCCCAGCTGGACAACCCGCTGAAGGACATGTACACCGCGTACGTCGATTTCGGCACGGGCTGGGGCGACGCCCGGCAGATCATTTTCGGCGATCCCGGCTGATCGTCGTCGTCGCAGAAAAAACGTAGCGGGAGGGGCAAGCCCCTCCCCTACGAGTAAAAGGGAAGGGAGAACGATATGGAAAACGTATGGAAGATCCTGATCGCGGCGGCGCTGGCGGCGCTGGGGGCCTACCTCCGGCAGCTGGCGGTGCCGCTGGCCGTATTGATCGCGGTGATGGTGCTGGACTGGATATCCGGCATCAGCGCCGCCTGGAAGACGGGTACGCTGGACAGCCGCATAGGGATCATGGGGATCCTGAAAAAGGTGGGCTATCTGCTGATCGTGGCCGTCGGAATGGTGCTGGACTATCTCATTCACATGCTGGGCGGGGAGTTCGGCCTGACCCTGGAGGGGACGTACTTTGTGGGACTGGTGGTCATTATCTGGCTGATCATCAACGAGTGCATCTCCATCCTGGAAAACACCGCCGAGACCGGCGCGCCGGTGCCGCCTTTTGTACAGAAACTGCTGGAGCGGCTGAAACGGCACACGGAACAGATCGCGGGGGAGGAGGACACCTCATCTGCCCCTGCGGGGCACCTTCCCCTCCAGGGGAAGGCAGAAGAGGAGGACACAGGATATGATTCGTGAACTGCGAAGGGAGTCATACGACGGCGAGCTGGACTTTGTGGAGCTGGCCTGCGACGACGGGGACACCACCCCCACCGACAACCGGCCCGTGACAGGGATCATCACCGGGAGCAAATGCCACGTTGTCAACGCCACGCCGCCAAGGATCGACGCCTTTTCCGAGGAGTCCGGCGCGTGGGTGCTGCAGATGGAGCTGGGATCGTAAGGAGGGAGGATCATGTTTGACTCCCTTTTTCCGAAAAGATGGACCGACGCCACAAAGCTTATGCTGCTGAAGGCCATGAAGGGCGGCGCTGCCGCCGTCGTGAAGACGGTGACGGGCACGGCGCCGATCATGCTGGCCGGCGCCGTGTCCAATGCGATCATCAGCCTGACGCAGACCGGGAAATGCACACAGGCAACAACCCCTACGCCGAGCGACCCGGTTGACATCGTATGCAACAACGGGGCTATCAAGTATTCCCCAAATGTCGCTCCGGGTGGAGGCATCTATGCAGACGGTACGCCGGAAGTGCTGACGGTAAACTCGCATACAGCAACCGTGGAAAATCTGTTCGCTGTTGGCGCTTATGCGGACGAGCAGGAGGTTATCGGCGGTGACATCACCCGGCAGACTTGGGCGGTGGCGTTTGACGGCACGGAAGCGTGGGAAGAGTACGATGGTGTTTTCTATGTCTACACAGAGACCCTCGGCAAATCCGGCCGGGAGATCGGCGCGAACTTTGCTCCGCTATGTACAAGATTCAGCGGAGCGTCTGGCGGGTTCTACGGACTGCAAGATGGTGACATTGAATTTGCATCTGACGGCTCCATCGAAGTCAAGTGGTCTGGCGTGGCTGACCTTGCCGCCTTCAAAGCGAAACTTGCCGAATGGAACGCCGCAGGAGAGCCGTTGATTGTAGTTTACCCAGCTCCGGACAGAACGGAGAGCGCAACCGCACAGCCGTTGAATACTACTTCCGGGACAAACACCGTTTCTGTCAGTTCAAACGTCGACCCGGTGACGCTGACGTGCGAGTACATGGGAACGGCCTAAGGAGGAAGAAGAATGAACGCGAGACAGAAGCTGATTGATACGGCGAAGTCACTCCGGGGGCAGAGAGACTCCGTCATTGACTATTACAACGCCAACGCCCGCCCACTGCCATTGGGGTACCGCGTGAAGTACGAAGATCAGGCCTGCGCCGTGTTTGCGTCGGTGCCGTTCCTGATGCTGGAGTGGACATCGATCATGCCGCCCCATTGCCGGGCAAGGGAGCTGTACCGGAACTTAAAGGCGCTGGGGTGCGCGGTTTGGGGCAACACCCGGACCCCGATCCCCGGAGATCTGATTTTTTTCGGGTACGGCGACAAAGAGTCAAGGATCGACCACGTGGGGATCTTCGAGCGGGAGGAGAACGGGAAGCTCTTTTTCTGGGACATTCGCTCCGTGGTCATGCTCCACTCCTATACGTTGGGAACCGACAAATCCGTGAGGGATTATGGCTACATCCTGGCATGGGGCATCCCGGACTACGCCTCCAAGGATACGCCCGAGCCGGAGCCCGCCCCCGCGCCGGAGATCGGCGCCGGCGATTTGGTGAAGATCCGGGAAGGCGCCCGGTGGTACTCCGGCAGCAGCATCAAGGCGTCCGTCATGACGAAGAACTGGTACGTGATCCAGAACAAAGCCGGGCGCGTGGTGCTGGGCATGGATGAGGACGAGCGGAGCAACATCCAGAGCCCCATCCATGAGGAAGATCTGATCCTGGTCCGGAAGAACGGGCAGGAGCCGGAGCCGGCACCGCAGCCGGCGCAGGACGAGACCGTGACGATCTCCATCACGATCACAAAGGACAGCAAGGAGCTTTTGGACCTTATGTCGCAGGGGAATCACATGACCTATGGCGAGCTGATCGATCTGTGGCTGGAGGACGCCAGATAACAGGACAGGGCGGGGGAAGCTCCGCCCTGTTTCGGGAATGACGGACACCTCATCCGCCCGGCAAAGCCGGGCACCTTCCCCTCCAGGGGAAGGCTTTATAAGGAGGAAATGATATGACGCTGGGAGAGGCGAAGGAAAAAGTATACATGCTTCTTGACGAGCACAGCGCCGGCGGGGAAGTGGAGCATGACGAGGATATCGAGCTGAAGATGGTCCGGTTCTTCGACATCGCCCAGAAGACGCTCTCGCAGATCAAGAAGATCCTGAAAACGAAGAAGATCACCGCCCAGAGCGGGAAGGAAGAGTACGCCATGCCCGGGGACTTCCGGCAGGTGTACCGGATCTGGCGGGACGGGAAGACCGTCACCAACCGGTACCGCTGGCGGGGCGGGAAGCTGCTGGTCCCGGAGCGGGACGCGGGGAGCGAGTTCGTCATCGAGTATTTCGCCAACCCGGAGACCATCCCGGCGGACGCGGACGACGAATACGAGTTCGAGATCGCGGAGGACGCATGCGAGTGCATGCCCTACTACGTGGCGGCGCAGCAACTCCTGCCGGATCTGGTGATGGACTACGGGTCCATGCTGAACATGTACTCCCAGGCGGTGGGTCTGCTGGACACAACCATGCCGGGGGAGAACAGCCGCATTACGCAGGCGTTTTTCGGGAGGTGACGACATGAAGAAAAAAGGAAGCCAGGGCGTGGAGATCGCCAGAGGGACCGGGGACGGGATGTACGTATCCTTTCCGGGGGAGCCGCTGCGCAGCGGGGACGAGATCCGCTTCGCCGTGCGTCCGGACGCGGACGGCGAGAAGCTGCTGGAAAAAACGGTCACCGATTTTACCGCCGACGGGAAAGCCTTCATCGGTTTCTCCGAAGAGGACACCCTGTCCCTGGCGGCGGACGAATATGTGTACGGCGTGCAGGTGATCCGGTCCGGGGCGGAGCCGGTGGACGTGATCCGGGAGGCGCCCTTCGTGGTGAAGGAGTCGGTGGCGCGGAATGAATGAGACGCTGGAGATCATCGCCACACAGGACGGGGCCGTGGAGATCGCGGCCAACGTCCAGGGCGAGGCGAACATAGAGGCAAAGGTTGAAAAGCCGGCGGAGATCGCCGCAGAGGTAACGGCCGCCGGGCCGCAGGGCCCCCAGGGGATCCAGGGGATACCGGGCAACGACGGCGCCGACGGACAAGACGGTGCGGACGGTGTTTCACCGGTCATCTATTCCGAAGAGATCACCGGAGGCCATAGGCTGACCATCGTGGACGCGGACCACCCAAGCGGTCAGACAGTCGATGTTATGGACGGCGCCGACGGGCAGGATGGAACCGACGGGCAGGACGGACAGGACGGAGTATCTCCGGAGGTAGAGATCAGCAGCATCACCGGAGGGCACAGCGTCAAGATCACGGACGCCGATCATCCGTCCGGGCAGACGTTCAACGTCATGGACGGCGCCGACGGACAGGACGGGAATGACGGCGCGGACGGCGCCGATGGCTTTTCTCCCGAAGTTACCGTTTCCGCCATTACCGGCGGTCATTCTGTGACAATCACAGACAAAGACCATCCCGGTGGGCAGACCTTCAATGTCATGGATGGACAGGCAGGCTCTATCGATATCTTTTGGTGTACTTATAATTCTACTACTTCTGCCCAGATTGAGACGGCTCTTGCAGCAGCACAGCTTCCGTGCGTTGTGCGGGACGATGTTGTGTATGTGTACGCCTTCAAGACCAGCGCGACAAAGCACTACTTCGGATCTACCGGCCTAAAGAGCCAGCAGTATCTGTATCTGATCGAGGACAATGGTTCTTGGTCTCATAGCTATATCAACATCCGCAGCATTCCGGCTGGTGGCAACGCAGGACAGATACTGAAGAAGAACTCTGCTACCGATTATGACGCGGCGTGGGCTAACCAAACGCAGGATTACCCCAGTGCCTATTGCACTACAGCAGCAGGGACGGCGGCGAAGAAAGCAAGCTGCTCTCTTTGGGCAGACACGGCGAACAGCTATCTGCATGTCCTCATCGGGGCTGCCAATACCAGCGCATCCGCCATTACGCTGAACGTCAACGGCACCGGAGCGAAGCCCATTTATATCAACGGCGCGGCTTCCTCCGCCACAAACTACACGCTTCCCGCCGGGTCGTATCTGGTGTTCTATGACGGGACGAACTTCTACTTCCGTACGGACGGGAAGCTGACGGCGAACATCACCGGAACAGCAGATGGAAACATTCCAAAAACCGGGAGCGTTTCTCTATCCGCTGCGAGCTGGAGCGGAAGTGGCCCGTACACTCAGACCGTCACGGTAACAGGAGCAACTGTAACATCCAGCAGCAAGGTGGATCTCCAACCGGACGCAACTGCAATCCAGCAAATGGTTAATGACGGCGTATCCGCGCTATACATCGAGAACAACGCCGGGACGCTGACTGCGTATGCGGTGGGAGCATCACTGACAGCCAACGTTACGGTACAGGTCACGGTGACGGAGGTCAGTTGATATGAGCATCATCGGAAAGCCGTTGATGGGCGGCGGCGGCGCATCTTATGAGATGTTTCCTGTCGGTTCTATTTACACGTCGACCAGTTCCGAAAACCCCGCCACATATTACGGCGGAACATGGGAGCAAATACAGGACGTGTTTCTGCTCGGTGCTGGCAGCTCCTATTCTGCCGGAACGACCGGAGGCGCGGATACGGTGACGCTTGGAATCAACCACCTGCCCGCCCACACGCATTACTGGATGGACCGGCACGGTACAGCCGGAAGCGGATACAACGACTGCGCGGCACTCGCGAGTTCTTCCGGCACGGTTGTCCCAGGATCAATGTATACAACCGGTGGTGGCGGAGCGCACAACAACATGCCGCCCTATAAGGCGGTATACATCTGGAAAAGGACGGCGTGATATGAGCAGCATATTTCCCATGGGGTATATCTACATGTCCGTGGAGAACGTTGACCCCGGCGTGCTGTTCGGCGGGACATGGACAAAGCTGGGAGGGCAGTTCCTTCTTGCAGCGGGAAGCACATATGCAGCGGGATCTACGGGCGGCGAGGCGGCGCACACACTGACGGTGGCAGAGATGCCTGCCCATAAACACAAGGTTGCCAGAGTCACGAACCTTAATGACGGCAGTAGTAGTTATAAAGGCTTCAGCATCACCTATTACTCCGGCGACCCTCTTGTGACGCGAACGCATCTGACTGGCGGGGATCAAGCGCACAATAACATGCCGCCTTATCTGGCAGTAAATATGTGGGAACGGACAGGGTGAGGAGGCAGAAAAATGATAACCGGAGATTCCATTATCTTTAACGGCCGAGAGCCTTATCCAGTCGGTTCGATCTTTATGAGCGTGAGCAGCACCAACCCGTCTGCATGGTTCGGCGGAACGTGGGCGCAACTGGAAAACCGTTTTCTTCTTGCTGCCGACAGCACATATGCACTTGGTGATACGGGCGGAGAAGCAACACACACACTGACGGTTGACGAAATGCCAAGTCACCAGCATCAGCACCGAGGTTATCACGGCATTTCCGGCGGCAGTACCGCGCACACCATCCAAGGCATGACAAGCGGCAGCGCATCATCCGCAAAATACAATACAACCGGCCCCGCTTGTAATACTTCCGGCACCAACGCCGGAGGCGCGGCCCACGAGAACATGCCGCCGTATCTGGTGGTTTACATGTGGAAGAGAACAGCGTAAGGAGGAACATAGCATGAGTTTTACAAAGATCACCGCGGGGGACGTCGCGTCCCACGGGGTGCAGAGCAAGCCCAACAAGCTGACCGGCACCGCGGCCCAGAACAAACAGGCCTTTGACGAGCTGGTGAGCGCCGTGGTGAAGGAGAAGTTCAACGCCCTCATCGACGAGCTGCTGGCGGCCACCGCCGCGGCGCAGCTGGGCGTGGACACCATCGGCGTGGGGTATGAGGACTACGACAATCTGCAGGACGTGCTGGAGGCCATCGTCGCAAACATGGCCGACATCACCCAGGGCAGCGTGGCAGACGGCTCCATCACCGACGCCAAGCTGGATAACAAGGCGGTGACCACCGCCAAGATCGACGACGCGGCGGTGACAGAGACACAGCTGGACACCACGACGCTGGACTATGAGACGGTGAATCTCAACGCCAACCAGGTGCGGCCCATCTTCGTGACGGACACGCCGCCCACGGCCGCCAGTCCGGACGGGATCTATCTGGTGTACGAATAAGGCGGTGAGGGCAGATGGCTATAAGTTGGGGCAGCGGGCCTGTTTGTACAAGCGGTGTAAGAACAGGGAACACAACTTACAGGCTATACTTTAAGGTTACTATTACGGCCGGGCAGTATGATAATACTCCGTTTGTCGTATACAGCCCGAACCGAGGGATTTCCGGCGCAGTGGCAACAGGCGGCGGAGTAAGCACATGGTACGAAGATTATTCCGACGGTGTTCTTGGGTCTAAGTATCAGTCGCAGACAATGTATTTGCGCGAGTACGACAAAACGGGGTATATCTCGTCCGGCTCCGCAGGGTATACGATCCCGGCGGCGCAGTTCACCGTCACCTTCAACGCCAACGGTGGTACCACGCCTACCGCGAGTAAGACCGTCTCGTATGGAAGCACATACGGTACGCTGCCGACCTGCTCCCGGACGGGATATACCTTCGACGGGTGGTACACCGCGGCCAGCGGCGGGACGAAGATCACGTCCGCCTCCACCGTTTCCATCACCGCCAACCAGACGCTGTACGCCCACTGGATCGCCAACACCTATACCGGGACCTTTGACCTGCAGGGCGGGAAGATCAGCGGCTCCGCCGCCAGCGTGACGAAAACGGAGACCTTTGATGCTGCCTGGGTGCTGCCGGCGGATCCGGCCCGGGACGGGTACAGCTTCGCCGGGTGGTACACCGCCCCGACGGGCGGGACCCGGATCACCGGAGAGACGGTCTACGACACCGCGGCCAACAGCACGCTGTACGCCCGGTGGACCGGGAACACGGTCACCTGCACCTATGACGCCCGGGGCGGCACGGTGAGCCCGGCGAGCAAGGACGTGACGGTGGGCGGGACCTACGGGGAGCTGCCCACGCCTGTGAGGGCGGGGTACTCGTTCCTGGGATGGTTCACCACAGTCAACGGGAACACGCAGCTCACGGACACGTCAACGGTCACAGCGACGGCCAACCACACGATCTACGCCCACTGGGAGGTGCAGGCCATCCTGCGGATCATGGACGACGGCACGGTGACGGCCACCGCCGCCATCTACGCGGTGGAGGGCGGCACGGTGCGGCAGATCGTGGCGGTGTACGAGGTGGACGGCGGCACAGTGCATCAGGGAGTGTAACACCTCATCCGCCCCTGCGGGGCATCTTCCCCTCAAGGGGAAGGCTTCTGAGAGGAAGGAGAACATATGAAACGAGCGAAACGAAAGAACACAGAACCGGTGGTGACGGGGTACGACTACACCACGAAGGAGACCCGGGAGGTCACGGTGCAGGAGCTGTTCCACCGGGCCAAGAACGCCCGGACCGTGGTGGAGAGCGAGTGGCAGCGGTTCAACGACTACTACAACGGGATCCACGACGTGACCCGGGAGACCATGGACTACTGCCGGGAGAACGACCTCCCCTGGGTGCCGGCCAACATGCCGGACCCCTGGATCATGGTGGAGAGCCAGATCGATCCCAACGTGCCGGAGCCGGAGTTCCACGGCCGGGACAGCGACATGGACAGCGCCAAGGCCCGGCAGCGGGAGTTCGCGGTGAAGTACATCATGGAGAACAACCGCCTGGCGGATATGAACACCCGGAACGAGCGCCGGCTGCTGAAGCTGGGGGACGCCTTCTGGAAGGCCTACTGGGATCCGGCCATGCGCTGCGGCGTGAACGAGGGGGACATCCGGGTGAAGGACATCCCCGTGGACGCCGTGTTCCCGGATCCCTCCATCCGGGACGGCACCATCCAGGACGGGCAGTATCTGGACTATGTGTACCGGCTCCACAAGGTGAAGTTCTGCCAGATGTTCCGGAAGGAGCTGGACGAGCTGGGGATCACCCAGGAGGACATCCTCTCCCAGGACTACGTGGAGCGGACCGGGATCTTCGACATGACCACCGCCGTGGACGATCTGGACGACACGGTGCAGGTGCTGGAGCACTGGTTCCGGCAGCCCGTGGAGACGAAAGGAAAGAACGGGGAGAGAGTCCCCGCCGGGGCGGTGGGGTGCTCCATCCAGGCGGGCGGGCGCGAGCTGCGGTACATCCCCAACTACTGGGAGCGGACCTGTAAGCAGAATCAGCTCTTCCCCTTCGTCCATTACTGGCGGATCCAAGACGAGAACCAGATATGGAACAAGTCGGAACTGTTCCCGATCCTGGATCTGGTGGACGCGGCGGACCGGAAGCTGTCCATGGGGATCCTCAACGACGCCTTCATGGCCAACGACATCCTGCTGGTGGAGGAGAACGCCCTCTCCGACGGCACCGAGCTCACCAACGAGCCGGGGGCCGTGGTGAAGCTCAAACCCAACGCCATGGGGAAGGTCCAGCGGCTGGGCGGGCTCCAGAGCCTGGCCAACGCAAGCGTGGGGATCGAGTGGTTCAAGGGCCAGATCGAGCGGGCCAACCGGCAGTACGATACCAGCATGGGCAAGGAAGCCTCCCGGGTGACCACCGCCACCGGCATGGCCATGCTGCGCTCCGACGCCCAGGGCCAGGCGGACATCAAGCGGGCGGACCGGAACAGCGGGTTCGAGCGGCTGTATGAGCTGCTGGACTGGCTGGCCCTGGAGTTCTTCGACGACGACCGGATGCTGTTCCTGGGCGCGGACAAGGACAAGGACCGGGAAGCGGAGCGGATGCGCTTCAACAGCGACGAGCTGAGCGAGGTCATGCCGGAGATCCGGGATCTGAACGGGGACGTGGTGCGGGAGAGCTGGACCTACTGGCCGCGGGTGGACGTGACCATCACCGCCGGGGACGGGGTGATCCGGAGCAAGCAGGCCACCCTGCAGGCCCTCCAGAGCCTCACCCAGGCGCAGATCACCGCGGACAACTGGAAGCTGTTCGCGGCCCAGCTGGACATCCTGGACATTCCCGGGAAGCAGGACATCGTGCGGGAGTGGGAGAGAAAATTCAATGCTCCCCCTATCGCCCCCTTCGGGGGCACTTCCCCCCAGGGGGAAGTTGCCGGGGGCGCTATTCAAGGAGGCGGGGCGGTCATGGGAGGACAGGAGACCGGCGCAGCCGTCCCCGGGGCGGTGAGCCTGCCGCTGATGGGAGGCGAGCCCGTTGTCTAAGAAATCGGGAGTAAGCATCCGGAGCACCATATACTCCACGTTCCGGGGGGCGGACTTCAGTACGGATCCCTCCCTGGTGGAGAAATACCGGTCGCCCCTGTGCACCAATATCGTGGCAGACGCCGGGGGCATGCCGCAGAAGCGGGACGGCTGGCGGGTGCTGCATACCCTCACCGGGAAGGTGAACGGCCTCCACGCCGGGGTGTTCAGCGGCACCGCCAAGAAGCTGGCCCACGTGGGGACGAAGATGTACGTCTGGGACGACGAGACGCCGCCCACGCAGCTGCTGACCGGCCTGCCGGATAAGAAGAGCCGGAGCGTATATCTCCAGGGGAAGCTGTGGATCGCCACCGGCGGCGGGTTCTACGTGTACGACGGGAGCACCGCCAGCAAGGTCTCTGCGGCCTCCGACGTGTATATCCCCACCACTACCATCACCCGGATGCCCACGGGCGGCGGCGTCTCCTACGAGGACGTGAACATGCTCACGCCCTACCGGAAGAACGCCTTCCAGACGGACGGGACATCCAAGACCTTCACCCTGGACGGGGACATCGACAACACCGGGACCGTGACGTGCTGGGTGTGGGGCGTGGAGACCGTGCCGGACAGCATCGACCGGGCAAACGGGACCGTGACCTTCGCCACCGCGCCGGCGGCGCCGGACGCGGGGCAGGAGGACGGGCTGGTGGTGCAGTTCCCCCATACGGTGACGGGCTACACCGACCGGATCGACAAGTGCTCCGTGATCACCACCTACGGCTTCGGCACCAACGACCGGGTGGTACTCTCCGGCAATCCGGATCTTCCCAACCAGGACTGGATCAGCGGACTCAATGACCCCACGTATATCCCCGACCTGAGCTATACCGCCGTGGGCAGCGAGAGCACCGCCATCCAGGGCTACTGCCGGCTGGGGAGCTACCAGGGGATCGTGAAGAGTGACGACGGGAAGGACAGCACCATCTTCCTCCGGCGGGCGGAGATGGACGACGGGGAAGCGGTATTCCCCCTGCAGCAGGCCATCGCCGGCGTGGGTGCCGTGAGTGCGGGGAGCTTCGCCTCGCTGCTGGACGATCCCCTGTTCCTGAGCCGGAACGGGGTGTACGCCATCGCGTCAAACAGCATCACCAGCGAGAAGATCTGCCAGGGGCGGAGCTTCTACGTGAACGCCCAGCTCACCAAAGAGACGGGGCTGAGCGACGCCGAGGCGGTGATCTGGAATGGCATGTATCTTCTGGCCCTGCCCAACGGCCACGTGTACGCCATGGACGGGCGCCAGAGCAAGAGCTACAAGAGCGCCAGCCTGGGGGACTTCGTGTACGAGTGCTACTACTGGGAGAACGTGCCCGCCCGGGTGTGGATGTGCTGGAAGAGCGGCACGGAGGAGAGCCTGTACTTCGGCACCGAGGACGGGAAGATCTGCAAGGTGAATTCCGACATCGCCGCCATGTACCGGTACAGCGACGGCGGGACCCGGGTGACCGGGACGCAGGAGATCACCGGCGGGGCGGCCATCGACGCGGTGTGGAGCACCAAGTACGACGACGACGGCACTCCGGCGATCCTGAAGACCATGCTGAAGCGGGGCTGCTGCGTGACCATCAAGCCCTACGCCCGGAGCAGCGGGACGGTGTACTTCCGGAGCGACCGGACCGCCGGGACGGAGCGGCAGGTGGCGACAAGGCAGATGGACATCCTGGACTTTGCGGATATCGACTTCGAGCGGTTCACCTTCAACACGGACGACAGCCCGCAGGAGATCTTTTTGAACCGGAAGGTGAAGAACTACAAGCGGCTGCAGATCATCGCCCGGAACAGCGAGGTCAACGAGGGGTTTGGGATCTTCCAGATAACCAAGCACTACGTAACCGGGAACTACGCCAAGAGATAAGGAGGCGCGACGATATGAAATGTCCCGTATGCAAGATCGAGATGAAAAAAGAAACGGCCACCGAGTGGGTGTGCCGCAATCCGAAATGCGTGAAGTATAAGGGAGGGAAAAAGTGATGGCCACGACCGAGGAACTGAACAATCAGCAGAAGCAGACCGCCACGTACATCGACGAGGGCGGGAACAAGCAGCAGGGGGTATACACTCAGGCGGCGGAGAACGCGGGCCTGGCAGCCTCTCAGGCGGCCTCACAGCCAGCCCAGGGGAGCCACTGGGACAGCATGAAGAACTACTACCAGCAGATGTACGACGAGCAGACGGCGGCCAACAACGCCGCCTACGAAGCCGCCGCCGCGAGGGCCCGGGAGGCTACGCAGCAGAACATCGAGGCGCTGAACCAGGGCTACCAGGGGACCAACCGGCAGCTCTACCGGGACTACATGCAGCACCAGAGGACTCTGCCCCAGGAGATGGCGGCCCGGGGGTATTCCGGGGGACTGAGCGAGAGCGCCCAGCTGCGGCTGCGGAACTCCTACGAGGAGGGGCTGAACGAGAACGAGCGGGCCCGGCTGGCTCAGGAGAACAGTGCCAACGCCAGCCTTGCCCAGCAGCTCTACGAGGCCCAGGCCACGGCCACCGCCGCAAACCAGCAGGCCAACCAGCAGCGGCTGGGGTATCTCACGCAGCTGCAGGAGCAGATGTACCAGGATCAGCAGCAGAGGGCCGCCACCCTGGCCAGCGCGGGGGACTTCTCCGGGTATCGTGATCTGGGATACTCCGACGACCAGGTCAGCTATCTGGAGAGCATCTGGGCGCGTCAGAACCCGGCGCTGGCCTATTCCCTGGGGAAGATCAGCGCGGGGACGTACTACCAGCTGACGGGGGCGTATCCGCCGGGATATTCCACGGGGACGACGAGATCCGGAGGCGGAGGCGGCGGAAGCAGCGCGTACAGCAAGTATTACAATGCGGCCATGCAGGCCGCGAAAGACGGAGCGAGTCTCGCTGAAATCAACGCGGATATTTCCAGAGCCGTTTCCTCCGGGAAACTTTCCAATTCTTCCGCGAGAAAACTGATCTCCCAGGTAAGCTCGCTCCCCTTGACCACCAGGAATAACGACTACACGTAAGGAGATCGGTTATGGGCGTGCTGGATAAATACATGAACACGGCGAAAGCGGGGACCGGGAAAACGGCCTCCGCTTCCGTGCCGTCCGGAGGGTCCGGGGTGCTGGACGCATATCTTCGGGGAGAGAAGCGCAATCTGTACAGCCAAGCAACGCAGCCGCAGGGGAGTCTTTATGCGCAGGTGGCGCAGCAGATGAAGGAAAACGGCGGGACGCCGGGGGCGGCGTCCCCTACATACGCGCAACAGAATCTGTACAGCCAGGCGGCGAGGAGCATGCCGACAGGGAACACATGGGAAGACACGAACATGCTGGCCCGGGAGACGCAGCAGCAGAGCCGGCCCAGCTATTTCCAGCTGCTGGAGCGGAACATCAACGCGGCGGCGGCGGATCCGTACGGCGGCGTGACACCCCAGATGGTCGCGGAGCTGCGTCAGGCGGACGATGAGAGACGAGAGGAGCAGCGGCAGAACTTACAACAGCTGGAGCGGGATATCGCCGCACAGGGGAATCTGTACAGCCAGGCCGCGGCGCGGGTGACGCCGGGGCTGACCGGCGCGCAGCGGCAGATGATCGCAGAGCGGGGGGAGGCCCTGTCGGAGGACGCGGATCTCCGGGAGGTGAAAGCGCGGCTCCCGGGGCTGCAGTATACCTACGAGGCCGCCAAGAACAACTATCAGCAGCTCATGGACCGGAATATCCGGCTGGCCAACGAGACCGGGGAAGTGCCTCCGGAGCAGGTGGCGGAGCTGTACCGGGCCGAGCAGGCCATGAAGCAGGCGCAGCAGCGGTACAACGACGCGCTGGCCCGGAACGAGCAAATGTCCTATTCCGAGAAGATGGGAGGGATCAAGACGGATCTCTCCGGGATCGCGCAGCTGCTGGACGACAGAGCGCGGTTCGAGGCGGAGGCCGGGATGCAGAGAGCGTCCGGCATGAACGACCTGGCGGCGGACTTCGACCGGCAGAAGGAGGAGGCGGACGCCAAGATCGAGGCGGTGCGGGAGCAGCTGCGCCAGGAAGGATATTCCGACAAGGAGATCCAGGCGCTGTTCGACTACCAGGTGAAGCTGAAGAATGCCGCCGAGATGGAGGACCGATACAACAAATACTACAGCGAAGCCGTCGGAAACAGCGACTTTGAGAACTGGCTCCTCAATACGTCGACGGGGCTTGTCTCCGGCGTGGGGTATCTGGATCTGGCCGGGCAGATGCTGATGGGGAAGATCCAGGGCGCCGATCCGATCACCGGGCAGACGCGGGTGCTGGACTACAACACCGGCGCCCAGGCGGCGCATACCATCGGCGAGGCCACCATGCAGGGGGAGATGGACAAGCTCCTGGAGCAGTACGGCATCGAGGATGAAAACGGCGACAAGACCAGCATGACCGGCATGGGGAAGTTCCGGTCCAGCGCGTATCAGCTGGCGGTGAGCATGGGGCAGAGCGCCGTGGTGGCCGGTATGACGGCCATGGGAGCGCCGGCGGCCATGCTGCTCCTGTCCGGCAACGCGGCAACCAGCACAGCCCACGAGATGCATGAGAACGGATACTCCGACGGCACGGCCCTGCTGATGGGCGCCATCTCCGGCGCGGCGGAATACGTGACCGAGAAGATCGGCATGGATCAGCTGTTCAAGACCAGGGACATCTCCACGGCGAAGAACGTGGTGAAGACGCTGTTGGGGAACATCGTCAACCAGTCCATGGCCGAGGGCGGAGAGGAAGTGCTCTCCACTGTCATCAACACGCTGGCGGACCTGCTGGTGAACAAGGACAAGAGCGAGCTGGCGCTGCGGTATCAGGAGCTGCTGGCCCAGGGGATGACGCCGGAGGAGGCCGAGAAGGCCGCCGCCCGGGAGTGGATGCAGGGCGCATGGCAGGACTTCTACATGGGAGCGATCTCCGGCGGGCTGTTCGGCATGGGCGGGACGGCCTTCCAGAGCGCGCGCAACGCCGTGGTAGATACCAGGACCGGGAAAAATATCATTAAGACCGGAACGGTGCAGGACGTGCTTAACGCAGCCAGAAATCTGGATGGGAAGATCGCCGAAGCCGCGGCGATGCCGCAGATGGACGAGATTCCCAGCGCCAGGGAACTGGGTGCGGCCCAGCGTGGGCTTGATAGGGCCCGTGTGATGGAGAATATGAGGGCCGAACTGGAAAGCCGGGGAGAGGAGAACGTCTCTCCGGAGCTGCTGAGCGCCCTGTATAACAGCAGCCTGGAGCAGGAGCAGAGGCTCACCCGGGAGGAGCAGAAGGCCCTGCGGGGCAGCAGGACCGCCATGGAGCTGGCCGCGGAGTGGAGCGAACAGTGGGGCGACAACAGCGTGCCGGCACCCTTCGAGGGCCTGGAGGACATCCTGCGCCGGCAGATGGAGCAAAAAGAAAACGCGCCCCAGGAGGGCGCGGTACAGGAAGGAGTATTGAACAATGGAGAACAGAGTAATGCTGGAGAACAGCCAGGGAATGACGCTTTCGGTACCGGAAGAGAAGGTCCAGACTATGAAGGAAGGACGATCTCCGTCGGAATGGACGCCGGAGATGCAGCGAGCCAAGGAAGCGATCGTTTCCAGAATTATGTCCGCGAAGAAGTAACGCCGGCGGCGCTGGGCGTCGATAACGGCAGCACCACTGCCACCGTGAAGGTGCTGGACGAGAGCAGGTTCGAGGAGGGATCCATCGAAGCGCAGACAGCCCAGAGAGCCCGCGAGATGGGACTGGAGCCGGTTTTCATCACCGGAACCATGCAGATTGGGGAGGGCGCGAACGCCAAACAGGCGCGGGCCTACATCAAAGGAAACCGCGTTATCCTGCAGGCGGACGGACCAGTGTCCGTGGACAAGCTGCTGAAGCATGAGGAGTATCACCGGGAAGCCCGGCGGAACAAAGCCCTCAATGGGATCATCCGGCAGGCGCTGGCAAACAATCTGAGCGAGCAGGAGCTGAACGACCTGGTGGCTCAGTACATCTCTGCCTACGACGGGATCTATGACTTCTCCAAGCTGAGCCAGGCGGATATCGAGGCCATCTGCGAGGAGGAACTGTTCGCGGATCTGTATGCCGGGATCGACAACACCGGGAAAACCGCGCTGCGGGACACTGCCCGGGGCGCCTACGCTGACGCCCAGACCATGCAGCAGCAGAACGCAGAGGCGGAGCAGGAGAGCACCGGGCCGCCGAGCTCAGAGATAACACCCTTTAGTACGGAAGGAGAAAGATACGAGATCCTAAAGGACCGAAAGATAACACCTGCCAACGCTGATTCGAAATCGCTGGAGGGTACTGCTTTTGCTGACCTTGCTCAGTTCGATGAAATGAGGGCAAATCGTACTCTGCGGGGAAAAGATCTCACAGCAGTGCAGAATGCAATGCGTAAAATCGCATCAAAGCTTAAGATTAATGATATAGACCTCAATAACAGCAAACTATCTTTTCCCTTCCGGTTTTCCAATACAAACGTGGGAAAAAGCACCAATCACCAGAGAGAGTATAGCGGGACATTCCAAGATCTCGCAAAAACGCTGTCATGTCTTTCTGACCTCGTAGAAGGTGCTGTGCTGATTGAAACACACACAGAGAAGAAAGTCGGAACAGCAAAAGAAAACCACGATCTGAAACAGACATATGTTCTGCTCGGAGCGATGAAAGACGGAAACAGAATCGTGCCCGTTGAGATGGTGGTAAAAGAGTTTCATACTTCGTCTGCAGGATTGTATATGACCGTAACCCTGGCAAATATAACAGGCCCCGGGGTCTCGGAGAAAGCGTCAGCCGGCGAAGCCGCTGCTACCCAGTCTCTGTTCCTGGAGCCTACGATCAATATACAGGATTTGATTGGCTCTGTCAAGAGCGAAGACGGCCGACTGCTGAAATATATCCCGGATCAATTCCTAAATGACGAGCAGAAAGAGGCAAAGAAGAAAGCTCTGGAAAGGCAAGAAAGAGAATATGATGCGATCCGAGTTGATGGCAGAGGATCCGTTGAAGTAAACCCGCAGGAGAATAGCAAGGAAAATCAAAAACTGTCTTACACCATCCGGGACGGCGTCGGGAAGCTCTTTGCGGATCAGCTGGACCGGCTCACGGAAATGGCGGACCAGCAGGGCACATACTATGACGGCGTGCAGGAAACGCTGATGGACGCCCTGCTGGAGGCCAAGAGCGAGGATGATCTGGACCGGATCCTGGTGGGGAAGGACAGCGCACGGTTTGCCTACAGCCCGGAGCTGACGGAGAAACTGTGGGAGCTGCGGCACCTGATCCAGGTGAACGGAGAGGCCCAAACGAGAACGGAAAGCGCGACTACCCCTCAGTCCGCCGAGGCGGACAGCTCCCCTGACAAGGGGAGCCAGGACAGGAAGGCGCTGGAGCGGGAGTACAAGGAACGGACGGAGGCGTATCTGGCGGCCAGCAACCGGAACGACACGGAGTATGACTATGCCGGGGAGATGGCCCGGATCCAGGAGATCGAGAAGAAGCTGGGGGAGAACACCACCCCTCAGACGGCGCAGAGCGCCGCCAGCTCCCCCGAGGGGGCGCTTGCCGAGGAGGACGACACCTCATCCGCCGAACAGAGTTCGGCACCTTCCCCTCAAGGGGAAGGCGAGGCCCAAGGGGAAGGCGACGCCATGGCGGAGCTGATGGAAGTGGGCGAGACCGCGGTGGAGAACGACACCGGGAAGTACACCCTGCAGATTCGCAAAAAGGGCGAGGGGTACCAGGCACGGATCTCCCGTGACGGGAGGCTGGACCGGGTACAGACCTTTGAAACGCCACAGGAGGCGGCGGAATACGCTCTCTCCTACGTGGACGGACAGACCCAGGCCCGGACGGACGCGGAGCTGGACGCCGAGCGCAGCGAGCAGAGGGAGAGGCCCGGCCCGCACTGGCCGACCGGCAGAGAATACGGAGAGGAGATCATCCGCCAGAAGGAGAACAAGGCGGCGGAGGCCGCCACCCAGACCCTGCGGGAGCGGATCCGGCGGGCCAACGAGGAATTGAAGGCGCTCCGGCGGCTGGAAAAGAACACCGGCCTCACCCAGCAGCAAAAGGCCCACATGAACGATATCCAGGAGACGCTGGACATCATGAACGACGAGCTGACCAAGCGGAAGGGCAGGAGGAAGGCAAAGAAAGAGAAGGCCGGGAAGGTCACGGAGAACAAGCCAACCAGGAGCGCGGCAGAGGCCAAGAACGCCCTCATGGATCTGTTCCACACCGCCGCCGGCGAGAGGGCCGAGGTGGGACGGCAGATCGAGGCGAAGCTGGCAGAGATCGCCCGGACCGGGAAGATCACCGAGGAGAGCCGCCAGGCACTCTATGATATGCTCATCGAGAACGGCGTGGTGCCCAGACAGGCGGAGAGCACATACCGGGAGATCCGGAACTGGCTGCGGGGCCAGCGTATCTACGTGAACGAGCAGGAGCGCTCCGACCTGGGCGACGACTTTGAAGCCCTGCGCCGGCGGGCCTGGGGCGCCGGGATCTACCTGACCAACGACATCCGGGACGGGCGGATCGACGGCGTGAACGGCGAGCTGGCGGAGACCTTCGGGGAGAACATGTTCCCCACAGACGAGGCGCTGTCCGACATGCTCAACAACATGATCGACCTGGCGGACCGGGGAAAGACCACCCAGCAGACGCTGCACGAGGCAATCCGGGGCGAGGCAAAAGAGACCGGCGTGAGCGCCAACGAGATCTACGCCGATATGTTCAGCCGGATGGACGAGACGCTGAGGACTTTCGCCGAGAAGGCGGGGCTGGAGGTGGATCTGAAAGACCGGACCGCCACGCAGCTGGCCGAAGAGCGGAAACGGTGGGAGGACCGGATGGAACGCCGGGCCCAGGCCCGCCGGGAGAGCGAGATCCGGGGCAAGGTGCTCCGGGGGCTGCAGCGGCTATCCAAGCTCCGGGGCAAAGCCGGGCCGGAGATCCGGACGCAGATCGACGAGGTTCTGCAGGACATCGACACCCAGGCGAGGCAGATCACCCCGGCGGGGCTGGAAAACCTGCAGGCGCTCCAGAGGGCCTACGAGGAAGCCAGGGAGAAGGCCGGATACGTGGACGGGGAGAACATGGGGAACTGGATCCCCAACCCCTACGTGGAGGAGCGGCTGGCCGCGCTGGGCAAGAAGCACCTGAACGACATGTCCCTGGAGGACGTGATCGAGCTGGGGCGGACCGTTTCCGCGCTGGAGAACACCATCCGGACCCAGAACCAGATGATCGGAGAGGAGTTCGACGCCACCATCGAAAGCTACGCCAACGGCGTGCGGCAGGAGGTGGAGAGCGCCAAGGGCGCGAAGGCGGGCTTCCTTCACAAGTGGCTGAAGGAGGAGCACCTGAGCCCCAGGCGGTTCCTGGACATGCTGGGCGGCTGGACGGACGGCACCATGAAAAAGCTCTCCCAGAGTCTGGAGAACGGCCAGACGAGGATGCTGGACTTCCAGCGCCGGGCCACCCAGAGCTTCGACAGCTTCCTTTCCAAGAAGGCGAACCGCCAGTGGCTGGAGAAGGCCAGCGGGACGAAGGCCGAGTGGACGAAGTACACAGTGCTGGACGGAGTGAACGAGGACGGGGCCAGCTATACCGAGATCGAGCTCACGCCCATGATGAAGATCTCCCTCTTCCTCCACAGCCAGAACATGGACAACCTGCGGCATATCCAGACCGGCGGCATCGTGATCCCCAACAAGGCGCTGTATCAGCAGGGGAAGATGGCCGAGGCGTACGCCCAGGGCAAGCGGGTCCGGATGAACCCGGAGACCGTGCGGAAGATCGCCGGGGAGCTGACGGAGACGGAGCGGACCTTTGCAAACCACATGATCACCTTCTTCGACCAGATCTCCAAGGACGCTATCAACGAGGTGAGCCTGCAGCTGGACGGCTTCGAGCGTGCCGGCGTGGAGAACTATATGCCCATCGAGACGGACCGGAACTTCCTCAAATCCGACGTGGCAGGGGAGGCCAGGGCACAGACCGTGGAGGGCATCGGGTCCATCGCCAACGAGCGTATCCATGCATCCAACCCGGTCATGCTCTCCGACGCCAGCGACGTGCTGATGCGGCAGATCGACAAGGTGAGCCGGTATTACGGCTACGCCATCCCCATCCGGAACTTCCAGGCGGTGAATAACTACGTGTTCCACGAGGAAGGGGCGCCCTTCTCCACCTCCGTCAAGGAGATCATGAATAAAAAGTGGGGAGCAGGCGCCGAGCAGTATATCACCAAGATGCTGGAGGATCTCCAGAGCTCCGGCCGGCGCGGGGACATGATGAGCTCTGCCCTGGCCAAGCTGCGGGGCAATCTGGCCGGCGCCACGCTGATGTTCAACCCCAGCGTGGCGGTGAGCCAGACGGCCTCCTATCCCGGCGCGGCGCAGGCCGTGGGCTGGGACGGGCTGGCCCACGGGCTTGTGGCCGGACGGGTGGATCCCAAGCTGATCGAGAAATACACGCCGCTGTACTGGTACCGAAACCAGGGCAACAGCACCCAGGAGCTGGGCGACTACATGAGCCAGAAGGGGCTGGCGCAGAAGCTGCCGTGGATCCTCAACTGGATCCAGAAGATGGACAGCGCCACCATCCGCCGGCTGTGGGCCGCTTCGGAGTACCGGGTGAGCAAGGACAACCCGGGGCTGAAACCGGGCTCCCGGGCCGACATAGACGCCGGGAAGGACGCCTACTATCAGAAGGTGGCGGAGGTGTTCAACCGGGCGGTGTACGACACCCAGCCCAACTACACCAATATGGAGCGGGCCCAGATACTCCGGAGCAATTCGGACCTGACGAAGTTCCTGACCATGTACAAGACCGTGCCGCTGCAGTATTACGGCATGATGGTGGAGGCCACCGGACGGCTGCAGGCCGCCGTGAAGAGCGGAAACCAGGCGAAGATCGCGGAGGCCCGGAAGTACGCGGCCAACACCTTCGGCGGGCTGCTGGCGGCCAACACCGTGTATGTGGCGGTGAAGGCGCTGTTCAAGGGGCTGCGGAAGAAGGACAAGGACTACCGGGACGAGGAAGGCAACCTCACAGCCGGCAGCGTGGCGGCGCAGCTGGGGAAGGATCTGGCGGAGACCTATGCCGGGTCCATCATCGGCGGCGCGGAGATGTACAGCGCGGCGGAGAGCCTACTGACCGGGTCAAAGTTCTACGGGCCGGAGATGTCCGCCCTTTCCTACGTGGAGGACATGGTGAACGCCGTCGGCAAGGTGGCGAGTGCCATCGGGGAAGAGGATCCAAGGCAGGCCGCCGGCGCCTTGAAGGACGCTGCGCTCACCCTGGCCAAGGGCTTCGGCGTGCCGGCGGAGAACATGGAGACCTATCTCATGGCCGGCGTGCGGTGGATGTTCCCCGACGTGGCTATGGAGTACGACAACATGTTCGGCGGGATCGACCGGGCCGACATGAAGGGCATGGACGTGCAGGCCGTGAGCACCGCGACGAATCTGATCCTGCAGAACCGGACGGGCGTGAAGATTGACAAGTCCGTGACGGACGAGCTGGCGAGGCTTTACTCCGCCGGTGAGACGGAGGCTGTACCGACGTCAACGCCCAGAAGCTTCACCTATGACGGGAAGACCGTGGAGATCTCCGACAGGGGCGCCTACGACGACGCCTGGGGCGAGATCGTCGGGGACAACCTGGAGGCGCTGGTGACGTCGGATGACTACGTAGCCTATAACGACGAGCAACGGGCGGCCCTCGTGAACAAGCTGTACCAGTACGCCACCGTGGAGGCCCGGAGGGAAGCGGATCCGGATTATTCCGCCGACGGGAACAGTACCTACGGCTGGACCGTGAAGGCAGACGAGGCTGTGGAGGCCGGCGTGGATCTGGTGGACGCCATCTGCGCTCTGTCCGCCTTCGGCTACATGACCGCCGACAAGGACGAGAATGGGAACTCCGTCAGCGGCAGCAAAAAGGAAAAGGTGTGCCACTACATCGACGCCATGGACATCACCACCAGGCAGAAGGACATCATGTATCTGCTGGCCGGGTACAAGGAGAACAGCCTGGAGTACACGCCGTGGCACGGACGGGACGAGATCGGCTATGTTACGGCTGACAGAGAGAAATCCGAGAAGAGCTCCGGGAAGAGCACCGGGAAGAGTTCCGGAAGGAGCTCCGGAAAAAGCTCCGGTAAGAAGCGGTCCGGAGGCCGGGGCGGAAGCCGGAAGGCAGCCGCGCCAAAGGAGAAGGCCATGAAGGGATCCGGGCTGAAGCTGCCGAAGGCAAGCTCCGGGAGCGGAGGCGCCGGAACGGTGCAGACGCCGAAGGGATCCGGGAAAGGCACGGACGCCAGTCTGTCGCTGATTGAGATCATCGACAAATTCTACGGAGGGAACGCCCTGGCGGCCGCCATGGACGGCGGAGCGAGGGCCAGGGGCAGGACCGAAGTGGACTTTGAGCTGTGAGGAGGAAGCAGTTAGCATTTTAGTTAGCAAAACCTTGAAAAAAACGCTAACAAAATGCTAACTGCACTTTCAAAAAGGAAAGTTTACTTGTTAGTCAAAAAG
>Ga0310690_10002399_pt1 | contig 30594 bp, 18 predicted proteins | sample AusTroGonzalo_MG_2_FD_207661 | JGI IMG/M metagenome (GOLD analysis project Ga0310690, IMG submission 207661) | Bovine rumen microbial communities from tropical cattle in Woodstock, Queensland, Australia - Gonzalo_04 (v2) (version 2) | ecosystem: Host-associated > Mammals > Digestive system >...
TGAACGAAGAAATTTTCAAGAAGGTCACGGACGTGATCGTTGCTAAGTTGGAAGTCAAGGCTGAAGATGTCAAGCCCGAATCTGAATTCGGTAATGACCTCGGTGCCGACTCCCTTGACCGTGTTGAACTCGTTATGGCCCTCGAAGACGAATTCGACGTCGAAATCCTCGATTCCGATGCTGAAAAGTTCCAGAAGGTTTCTGACGTTGTTGCTTTCCTCGAAGCACACAAGAAGTAATCTAGTTTTACTTTAGCCCGCGACTGTTGGGCAAAGAAAGAGCTTTGGGTCCCCGGTTATGCCGGGGATTCTTTTTTTGCATGTCATCCTGAGCGAAGCGAAGGATCTATTATTTCTTGAACATACTTTGTCATGCCGGACTCCGTTCCGGCATCGCCATTTTTTTAATTTTAGAACACTAATCATAAAAGGAGATTCTTTTGGAAGATCAAAACCTGCTTCATAAGATTCTAAAACTCTGGTTTCGCCAGAAGTCCGGTGACGGGCTTGAGGCTAAGCTTGGGTATAGATTCCGCGATCCGGAACTGTTGGCTCACGCTCTTGTCCATCGATCCTTCATTGTCGGTAAGGACTTGCCGTACGTGAGCAACAACGAACGTTTGGAGTTCTTGGGCGATTCCGTGCTCAACATGCTCACGACGGAGTACCTGTACAAGACGTATCCGGACGATCCGGAGGGCGAACTCTCCAAGCGCAAGAGCGCCATCGTGTCGGGGCATGCCTGCGCCCAGTCGTCCAAGGAGTGGAACCTCAGCGAATACGTGAAGATCGGAAAGTCCGAGGCCAAGATGGGCGGTCGAGGCAAGGAAAGCATTCTTGCCGACGCCTACGAAGCCGTGCTGGGCGCCGTTTACCTCGATGGTGGCCTCGAAGAGGTCCGTGCCATTTTGAATAAGTTCCATTTCCCGCGCGTGCAGGAAATCATCAGCGCCACTGACTTTGTGAACTACAAGAGCGAACTTCTGGAATTTTGCCAGGGCAAGTTGCGCTGCTCTCCGGAGTACGTGATCGTGGGCGAAGAAGGCCCGGAACACCAGAAGGTGTTTACGGTCGAAGTCGTCGTGAACGGTAAGGCGTACGCCCGCGGCCAAGGCCCGAACAAGAAAAAGGCCGAACAGGAAGCTTCCCGCTTGTCGCTTGAAACTTTGGTTGCCGAAGTCGAAAAGGCCGAGGCAGAAAAAGCTGCCAAGGCCGAAGCCACTCCCAAGATCAAGGTGCAAAAACAGCGCCACATCGGACTTCCGTAGGGCTATGAGCGGTAAGCAGTGAGTTATTTATTATCTTATTCTACATGAAATATTCCTCCTCCAATTTCCGCAAGCTGCTTTCACTTTCGATGGCGGCTGCTTTAGCGTTTTCTCTCACGGCCTGTAACGAGTCCGGCGCCAACAAGGGTTCTGCCAAGGGTTCCGCCAAGGGTTCCGCCCCGGTTTCCGAAGCCGATTGCCCGATTCTCCCGCTCGATTCTACGGCGACGGGCGAATTCGACCCGATTGCCTCCAAGGACGCCCGTGCCTGCGGCTCCATCACGCTTTGGGGCTCCGCCATGCCGAAGTCCTTTAACATGTGGGAAGACTACAACAGCTTTTCCGCCGAACTCATGGGCATGATGTTCGAACCGCTCGTGAGCCTGCACAGCACCGAAGACCGCGAAGTCGGCATCCTCGCCGACAAGTGGGAAGTCTCCGAAGACGGCAAGACGTTCACGTTCCATGTGGACCCGCGTGCCAAGTGGAGCGACGGCAAGCCCGTCACGGCCGAAGACGTGCAGTTCTACTACGACGTCATCATGGACGAAAAGAACCTCACGCCGATTTTCAAGGTCGGCCTCAGCCGTTTTGAACGTCCCGAAGTCGTCGATAGCTTGACCATCCGCATGACTGCCAAGGAACCGCACTGGGGCAACTTTTGGGAAGCTGCCGGCATGCTTGCGTTCCCGAAGCACGTGTGGGCCGGCAAGGACTTCAACAAGATCCGTTACGAATTCCCGGTCGTCTCGGGCCCGTACGTCATCAAGACGTTCCGCGAAGACCGTTTTGTCGATCTCCAGCGCCGCAGCGATTGGTGGGGCTTCAAGAAGAACTGGAACCATGGCAAGTACAACTTCCAGAAGATCCGCTACCGCTTCATGAACGACCAGACCAAAGCTCTCGAAGCATTCAAGAAGCAGGACTTCAACGCTTACGCCATCTACACGAGCAGCATTTGGATGAAGCAGACCGACTTTGACGCCGTCAAGAAGGGCTGGGCCATCAAGCAGCGCATCTTCAACAAGGAACCGATTGGTTTCCAGGGGATGGCCATCAACCTCCGCAAGCCGCAGTTCCAGGACGTTCGCGTGCGTAAGGCTCTCTCGTACCTCTTGAACCGCGAAGCCATGAACGAAAAGTACATGTACGGCCAGTACTTCCTCCTCAACAGCTACTATCCGGACTTGTGGGCTAACAACCAGAACCCGACGGCGCCTGTCTACAGCTACAATCCTGAAAAGGCCCGTGCGCTCTTTGCCGAAGCGGGTTACAAGGTCAATGCCGAAGGCGTTCTCGAAAAGGACGGCAAGCCGTTCGCCATCAACTTCATCACGAGTCAAGAAGACTTGCGCCACCTCACGCTGTTCCAGGAAGACCTGAAAAAGGTGGGTGTCGTTGCGACCATCGAACAGATGAGCCAGAGCACGCTCCGCAAGCGTTTGGATGATGCGGACTTTGACCTTTACTGGGTGAACTGGGGCGCTGGCCGCCTCCGCGACCCGGAAGCAAGCTGGATTTCTACGACCGCATTGCAGAAAGGCACGAATAACCTCGCTGGCGTTCAGGATCCGGTCGTCGATAGCCTCATCAACTTGCAGAAGACTGAATTTGATCTCGCCAAGCGCAACGAAATCCTCAAGGCCCTCGACAACCGCCTTGCCGAAATCGTCCCGTACGTGCTGATGTGGCAAGCCGACCACCACCGCGTCCTCTACTGGAACCGCTATGGAACCCCCGAAAAGGTGTTCGACCAGTTCAACCGCGAAGACGCCATCCCGGTTTACTGGTGGGTCGATCCGGTCAAGTCCGCCGCTCTTGACAAGGCGATGAAGTCTGGCGAATCGCTCCCGATTCCCGAGTACGATGTAAGATAGACATTCTCGTTGTCACCTCGGATTTACAATAACAGAAAAGTCCCGGCTCAAGCGAGTCGGGACTTTCTATAGATGGATGAAGAAACGAATTAGAACGTAGCGTTGAACGAGAGTTCGAACGTTACCGGCGTCTTGTTGTTGCCGTCGCAAGTGTAGGTGAGGTAATCGTTACCGAATCCAAGCGTTGCGCTCAAGTCAAAGGAGAACATTTGCGTGAGCTTGAAGTTGGCTCCTACGTACGGGAAGAAGCCTGTCTTACCGCTTGTTTCGACTTTTTCATGATCCTTATACTTGGGGTCGTTCAAGATGATCTTGACGCTTGCACCGATGTAGGGCGTAATGGAGGCGAAGAGCTTCGGATCCAATTCCGCAGCAAGAGTCAACTGCATCGGAGGAGTGACTTTGTCCTTGCCTTCGGTGGTGTAGGAAAGGCCTAATTCGGTACCGATTCCGAGAACGCCGAAGTTAGAGGAGTACTGTCCGCCGAAGTAGAAACTGAAACCGTCATCGGCAATTTCCTTTTTGCCGGTCGGGAAAGTAATGTCGAGGAACACGGCGGTAATCGGGATGATCTGGTAACGGGCACCGAAGGTGACGTTTTTGATACCGTTCTTTTTGGCGTCCTTGCTATCCCATCTGCTGACGGCGGTAAACGGAAGGGTGAGGCTCAATTCCAGGTTTTCGATGGCAACGAAGCGGCCCTTGAATGCGACGCCTACGTCTTCCCATTTGTCCTGCATGGTGTAGCTTCCGACGACTTTTGCTTCACCGCTGTGGTTGGCGGGAACAGGGAAGTAGCTATAAGTTGCAAAGCTGGATGTCGCAAGAATTGCGGTCCCGAGCATAAGTTGTTTTAACATAATTCTCTCCTTGTAAAGTTTTCTTTTCTTTAATATAATAAAAATATTACAAAAAAGTTACGAGAAATGTAAAATTTAAAAAATAAGCCAGTCCGGAGTGGGCTGGCTCACAATTTTTGGCTTTTTTGGAGAAAAAACGCGGACTAGAACTTGAATTCTACGTCGGCGGCAAGGCCGAGGGCGTCGCCTTCCATGTTGATGGTGACATTGTTGTCAGCGCTCTTTTTCTTCAAGTCCTGGCTACGGGCGATAATTTGTGCGTTAATGGAAATTTGTTCGTTAACAGCAATGTTTGCGCCGACCCAGAACTTGAACTGGTTCGACCAGTCGTCGTGCAAGTTGACTTCCTTGACGCCGTTGTCGTATTCGGACCTGAAAAGGCGAATCCAGAGCTGGCCACCTATAAGGGCGGTGACCGGCGAAGACGGAATGTTATAGTCGAATTCGCCACCGAGACGCAGTTCCAGTCCTCTTTCCTTGTTGTGGTGTTCAAAGCCAAAGAAGAAGCCTGCTTCGGTACCGAACGAACCGCCCTTCAAGGCTGGAATGTCATTGTGGAACTGGCCGCCAAAATAAAGGAACATCTCGTGATTGCTCGGAGGCGTTCTGCCGAGCGTGTTCTTCTTGTCTTTACCAATGGGGAGGTTGAAATCGATAAAGACGTTCACCATCGAGGCGAGGGCATAGCGTCCGCCGATGACCAGGTCGCGAATACCATTACCGCCTTCTTCGCAACCGGCGCAGTCCGTTTCGCCCCAAACCTGATAGCCGAAGCCCTGTACGGAAAGTTCGAATGTGGGGGCGATGTTAAAACGACCGCCGACCTTGAGACCCATTTGGGACCAGTCGCCGTCCCAGTCGTAGTACATTCCGCCTTTGACGGATCCCATACTGTTTTGTGGGATACCGAAGTAGTCCCATGTTGCAAAGCTTGATGTGGCAAGCGCTGCCGCAAGAAGAAGAACCTTTTTAATCATCATAACTCCTATGAAACACCTTTTTTTTAGATGAATTCAATTTAGCAATAGATAGGGCGTGCGACAAATCGGTTATGGCCGAAAGGCATGCCTTCGTCGTGTTTCCCGTCACAAATGATATTTTTTTCTTTCAGGGCGGTTGCGAAGGTTCTAATAAAAATTATTATTTACGTAGGAAATTTATGGAAGGTCGATATGAAGTATCTATCCCATTTGCTTGTTATTGTAGGTTTGTTACTTCCTGCGTCTGTTTTTGCCGCAGACGAAGAAGAAAAGTCTTATTTAAATCTCGGCTTTTATAGCACAACTTCTATTCTTTATTTGAGCCAGTCTACTGCTAATAACTGCAAAATAGGAACGAACCAAAATGTTGCTGGACATGTCGTTCGTTGCGTGGATTCGAGAACCGTAACTCCATCCACTATGGTTCAGGAATTGAAAGACATGTTGGGTAAATATTGGAAAAAAGATCCCGATAAAAGTAAGGGGGAGTCTGGTAGATTGTATTTGGATTCGGACATTGACTTTATGCAGTCCGTAAATGCCTCTAATGCTTCGTGCTCTAATGAATTTAGTGCGTTGACATTTTCTGGAAATATATTTTGGGGAGGAATGGCTGGTTACAAGGTTAAGAATCTCTGTGCCACAGTAAGTAGCGATCTTACGGAGCCTTTTGGTCTGTTCTCGGAAATTGATAATGTTGAAGTAAAAAATCTTACCATATCCGGTGTCCATTTTGTTAAGGCATATAATACCGGAACATTTGAAGATGCGACGGAAAACCCCAACGATTTTCCGGTGGGTGCTCTTGCCGGAAGTATAAAAAACATTCATGATAAACCTATCTCCAATGTTATTTTGGAAGATGTCAATATTAGTGCCCCGATTGCGGGTGGACTTGCTGGAAAAATTTCGTCAAGCGAAATCAATGGGATTATTTTGAGTTCTGTTAATGTTGAAGGCTCGACTGCGGGTGGTCTTGCCAGCAGCATTTCGAATAGCGAAGTTAGTGGGATTAAGTTTGGTACTGTTAATGTTGAAGGTCCGTTTGCTGGCGGCCTTGCTGCCAATGCAGACCATTCCACGATTTCCAGTGTGTCTATGCAGGAAGATGCATCTGGCGTTGTTCAAGTTGTGAATCGCACTGTCCCTTCGAACAGTAATAGCGATATGGGTTCGAACAATGTCCTTTTGGGTGGCCTTGTCGGTGCTTCTTATATCAACACGATTCATGATATTACAATTTATCCTTCCATTCAAAATAGCGCTAATGTCGGCAAGTCTTCGTTGGGCGGTCTTGCGGGCATGTTTGTTTATGCCGAAAGCGGTAGCCCGGCCGAAGTCTTTGTTCAAGATGTATCTGTTACGGGCGCTACGCTGAGTGACAACGTCGTCATTCAAGGTGGATCCATTATGGGTGGCTTGATCGGCGAAACCCAGCGAAATGGAAGTAACGCGAAACTTTTGATTAAAAATGCTCTTGTGAAGGGCCTCAAGATGAGCGATAGCCGGATTACAGCTAATGCAGTTCGAGGAATTTTCATGGGCGGTATTGTCGGAAATAGCGACCTTTGCGATGCCGGTGTCCTTAAGATTATCGATTCGAGATCGTCTAACTTTACCATTACCGAAAACGTGAAGAATGCTGGAACTTATCATTATTATGTTGGTGGTATTGCTGGCTATGCAGGTTGCGGTTTGAATGACAATGCATACGGTGGCTCGGATCTGTATTTAACTCTCACGAATTCCCGTGCTACAGGATCCATCTCGATGACGGGTGGTTATGATCCGACATCAGCTGGGGGCACGTACCGTGTGTCATCGAATGTGGGTGGACTTGTCGGTGCTGCTTTGTGCGGTACGGACGATAATGCCGTTAGCAACAATACGGTCAACGTAGATATTCGCTATGAGGTGAAAAGATCTAAGAACTCTGGTGTTACGGCTACCGCAAATGATTCGTTGGCTGTGGGTGGCGCTTTTGGTTCTATCGGCGTTTATAACACTTCTGGTTCTGAAGTTCCCTTACAAATTAAGAATTTGCAAGTGACGGCTCCTATTCAAATCGAGGACGACGGCTTGTATTCTTATGTGGGGGGTGTTATCGGCCGTTTCCCCAATATTGGAAACCAGGGCAATTCGCATATTTTGTTTAATGATGTTTCTGTGTCTGGTGCTAATATCAGCGTGTCCAGTGGTTCTGAATCGGTTGAAGGTAAATACATCGTTGTTTATGGAGGCCCGGGTTCGACGGCTTCCAATACCGATGCTTATGTAGGTGGTGTATGTGGTAATTGCTTGTCGATTGATTCTATTTATCGTGTTTCTGTCGATGGACACATTTATAAATATGATGGATCCTTGTCGAAAAAATCGTTCTTTGTCGGTGGCTTGATCGGCGGGTCTCAACTGATGAGTAATCCGACTGTTGTCCAGAATACCTATTCTAATGGCATCATCTCGGATTTTGGAACGGCTACGGGTTACTTAATCGGCGAACTTAGCGGTGGCGGAATATCGCAGACTAATGAATTTATTGCAAATTATCATTATGGTAGTGATGATGTTCCTGCTATTGGACGCCTTGGAACTTCCACCAACAAGGTGGCAGAAAAGATCATGCTTACGGAAAAGAGCAATACGCAAACCAATTACTGGATTAAGAATTGGTATGTCAAGGCTAACGTTCGCAATGCGTCTGCGCAGGAAACGGCTAAGGCTGACGATTACAACGGTACGATGGCCGGAAGCAAAATGGCAACGGTAGATTTCGTGGATGTTCTGAATGGAGCTCAAAAATACGCTGCGGACCAGATTTGGATGTTGGAAAGTGCGACAGATGCCGCTAAATATCCTGTTTTCAAGGAAGTCTCTGATGATCAATTCCTTGTAACGTTTATGTATGGTAATCTGGTTCTCGATAAGGTCATGGTGCCCTCCGGTGAAACTGCAGCTCCGACAAAAGACATTGTATTGCAGAGGGGCCATTGCTTTGCGGGTTGGGATCAAAGTCTTAAGAATGTGACGGCTCCGATGACCGTAAATGCTGTTTATAATGAATGTTTTGAAGTGACCTTTAACGACTTGGATGGACATGCCTTGGTGAATCCTAAGTCAAAGGCAGACGGCAAGCCTCTGAATAATCCCCAGATTGTGATGAAGGGAGCTTCTGCTATTGAGCCTGAGGATCCGGAACCTATAGATGGTCGGTGCTTTGCTGGTTGGAGCCTTAATACGGATGACTATTACCACGTGATGGATCACATGACCGTGAGCGCCTATTCGAAGGAATGCGAATATACAGTGACTTTTGCGTATAAGACCGAAGAAGGAAACGATGCAGAAAAGAAGGTCTCCGTCAAGCATAATGAAGATGCAACGCCTCCTGGGGCAGATGTTGTCCCGCAGGTGCTTGGGGATGAATGTTTTACCGGTTGGGATGGCGACTATACCGGTGTGACGGCCGATATTACCGTCCATGCCGAATATGGTGTTTGCAAACAGTCGAGTAGTAGCGAATCTGAATCCAGCAGCTCCGCTTTGCAGTCTAGCAGCAGTGAAATGGTTATCATCATTGGATCCTCTTCTTCTGCGATTGATGAAAGTTCCAGTTCTGCCTTAGCTTCTAGCAGTTCTGCGAATGTCTCTAGTAGCAGTGCAAGCTTGAACTCTAGCTCCAGTGCTGTAAACAGCAGTGGCTCTACGGCCAAGTCGAGTAGTTCTGTAACGTCCAGCACGAGCGGTGACAAGTCTAGTTCCAGCAACACAAAGTCCAGTTCTAGCGGTGCTAAGTCCAGCTCCAGCAATAGCTTTATCTTCCAGATGGCCAAGCCGACGGTAACAAAAGAGGGCAACGTCCTCCGTATGGAATTTAACGATACGCTCTCGGGGGCTCATGCCAAGGTGGATTATCACGTTGTCGTGGTTTCCGAGACCGGCATCTACCTCGATACCGTGGTCGATGGCGAAGTTGTCGAAAAGGCTAAAAACGGAATGTGGCGACTGGATCCCGCTCCTGCCGGAGATTACCATGTGACATTCACGCTTACGGATGGCGAAAATACCGTTAGTTATTCCACCCCGACGTTCAGTTCTGAAAAAGAAAAGAAGGTGGATTTGGCTGCCGATTCCTGGCAGACTTATTCCTTGTATGCCTTCTGCGCCAATAAAGATGAAAGTTGCGTGTACGATTTGGAAGAACGCTTCACGAACCGGGAAGTCACTTGGGCTATTGAAGAATGCAATCACATGAAGGCGGAACTGAACAACGGTTTTGTTCCTGATGGAGACTGGTTCTACCAGCAGATGGACGAAGCCTGCCGTGTTGCCAGTGCCTCTGAAGATATCGCTACGACGGCTGTTTATTGGTGGGATGAATCGAATCCTGTGGGCGATTACTGGCAGTACCGCAAGTTCGATGTTAACCAGGAATTTGATTCCACGCGTGGTTACTGGTACGGTCCTATTGAAGACGATTCGTTGACGCTTGGCTTGCAGACCCCGAATATGGATGACGAAATCGTTTGGAATCTCAGGAACGACTATTCTGGATGGAATCTTGTGGCCAACCCGTTCGGTTGGTACGTCAAGCTCCCGCAAGAAAAGAATATGAAGTTCAGACGTTGGAACTCGGTGTTTAGCCAGTACGAACCGGTCGAAATTCTTGGCCCGTACGAAGCCATGTGGGTGTATACGGACAAGTCCAGGGAATTCCGCATCCCGCTGAAGGCGACGATTGTCCTCGAAGATGCCGAACAGAAGGCCCTCTCCAAGAGCGCTTCGTCGGAAAACTGGAACCTCCGCGTCGTCTTGTCGGATGACAAGGGCAAACGTGACTCCTGGAACGAACTGGCTGCGGGTCGCACCGCTTCTTCGGAAATCGAACCGCCGGCAGGTATGGGCGACCGCGTGAACCTCTCGATTGTCGAAGGTGGCAAGCGCCTCGAAAAGAGTGTCAAGCAGAACGGCGACGACCTCGTCTGGAATCTGGAAGCGAGCGCCACGAGCTACCGCAAGGGCCATTTGAACTTTGTCGGCCTCGAAAAGGTGCTGGCGAAGGGTATGCACGTCTATGCAACAGTGGGTGACGAAACGGTCGAAGTCGTCGACGATAGCCCGGTGAACGTGATGCTTTCGTCTAAGACGAAGAATGTCTCTGTCCGTGTGACGAAGAATGCTGTTGCCATGTCTGTGGCCAAGAACTGGCTGACGGGCCTCCGTGTGAACCAGGCTCCGAATGCCTTGAATGTCGGTTTCGATGCCGCCTCCAAGCTTGCCGGGGCTAACGTCAAGGTGAGCGTCGTGGGCGTTGATGGCCGTATCGTTTCGACGGGTCGGTCCGTGGCAAATGAAGGCTCGAACGTCATTTCGATGCAAAAACCGAAACAGGGCGTCTATTTCGTCCGTGTCAAGGTCGGAAGCCAGACTGCCTCAACTCGCATCCTAGTGCATTAATTTTAGGGATAGCCGAACGCAAATTTAATTACTAAATTTGCGCTCGTTATGACAAAAGCAAAATTCATCAAACTCATCATTGCATCGGTGCTCGCCATCGCTGCTCTCTTCGTCCCGTACGAAGCCCTCGGCTTCGTGGGTGACACGGCCTTGAACCCCCTCGAAATTCGCGTCATCGCAATCTTTGTGATGGCTGCCCTTTTCTGGATCCTTCAACCGTTCCCGATCTGGTCTACCTCCATGTTCGTGATTGTGTTGATGATCCTTACGCTTTCGAATTCGGCACTCCTCCCGTTCCGTGTGGAAGGTGTGGAAATGCTCAAGTTCAAGGACATCATGGCAACGTTTGCCAACCCGATCATCATGCTCTTCTTGGGCGGCTTCTTCCTTGCTTCTGCCGCTTGCAAGTACAACATGGACAAGAACCTTGCCCGCGTGCTCCTGAAGCCGTTCGGAAAGGATCCGAAGTGGGTGCTTCTTGGCCTTATGATTATTACGGCTGTGTTCTCCATGTTCATGAGCAACACCGCTACTGCTGCTATGATGCTCGCTATCCTCGGCCCGGTGCTCAAGCTCTTTGATGCCAACGACCGCGGTAAAGCTGCTTTTGCTCTTGCCATCCCGCTCGGTGCAAACATCGGTGGTATGGGTACTCCGATCGGTACGCCTCCTAACGCTATCGCTCTTGGCGCTCTCCAGTCCAGCGGCTTCAACATCTCGTTCGGCCAGTGGATGGAATTCGGTGTTCCGTATGTGATTATTATGATGGTTCTTGCTTGGCTCTTGCTCCTCAAGCTCTATCCGATCAAGATGAAGGAAATGAACCTCGATATCGAAGGTGCCGAAGGTTTCGACAAGAGCCCGCGCGCTATCATCGTTTACATTACCTTTGCTGTGTGCGTACTTTTGTGGGTGACCGGTAAGAATGTCCATGGCCTCAACGACAACGTGATCGCTATGATCCCGATGGCTGTGTTTGCTTTGACTGGCGTGATTACCAAGAAGGACCTCAACGAAATGAGCTGGGACGTTCTCTGGCTCGTGGCTGGTGGTTTTGCTCTCGGTCTCGGTTTGCAGCAGACGGGTCTTGCCAAGGACCTCATCAACGCTATTCCGTTCAATACCTGGTCTCCGGTTGTCCTCATGGTCGGCTGCGGCTTCATCTGCCTCTTCATGGCAAACTTCATGAGCCACACTTCTACCGCAAGCTTGCTCGTCCCGATCTTTATCGTCGTGGCCGTGAGCTGCAAGGAAAACCTCGCTCCGCTCGGTGGCGTGACCTCATTGATGGTCGCTGTTGCTTTCGCAAGCTCCCTCGGTATGTGCCTCCCGATTTCTACGCCACCTAACGCACTTGCCCACGCTACCGGTTACACGGATACACGTGGCATGGCTATCACGGGTATCGTGATGGGTATCGGCGGTCTCGTTCTCTCTTGGGTCATGATGTTCGGTCTTTCCAAGGTGAACTTCTTCGAAACCCCGGCTGAAGAAGCTGCTGCTCCGGCTGCTGTTGCCGCCCCGGCACCTGCTGCTGAACCTGTTTATGCAAAGCCTGCCGAAGTTGCTGCTCCGGCCGAAACGATTGCTGAACCGGCTACGGTCGCCATCCCGGCAGACTCCGCCGCTAAGGTTGAAGTGGTTGACTCTACCGCAGCAAAGTAATTAATTTGTTTCCCGGGCTAAGGCCGCTGAGCCTGCCGAAGCGCCGGGGGCTATGTTTAAGGACCTGAATTAAATTCAGGTCTTTTTCTTTTGTGTTCGTTGTCTGGGAATAAAAAAGAGCCTCGCATTTCTGCGAGGCTTTTCAGTGGTCGATACAGAACTCGAATCTGTGACCTCTACCATGTCAAGGTAGCGCTCTAACCAACTGAGCTAATCGACCATTAAGGTAGCCCAATATTAGAAAAAGATTTTCCCTTTGTCAAGGGTGCTGGGCAATAAAAATCAAAAAAATTAACGATCGTCTTCGGCAATCCAGTAATGGAATCGTCCGTTCAAGTTGATGGGGGGCAAACTGTCTTTGCAAACGCCTTCTCTGCAGTCTTCAAAGTTCAGGTTGATGAATGCCGTCCACTTGGTATCGTCTTTTTGGTCAATCGAAACGTAGTTGCTGTCGCCTACGAGGTGCGCCTTGGGCGTTCCTTCGACTTGAATCCAGGTGTAAGAGCCTACGGCCGCATTCTTGCCGAGCTTGGGTTCGTTCACCATGATGCTGATCTGGTCTCTGCGTGCGCTGCGTTCCATCGGAACCTTGATCAAGAGGTAATGGTGACGGTTGCGGATGAAGGGAATTTCGACGTCGTTGCGGTCGAGTTCCTGCGAAATTTCGTTTTGCCCGTTGATGGTGTACTTGAAAAAGCCGCCACCTTTGACTTCCCAGCTGTCATTAATGCCGCTACAGGCGCAAAGGCTTGCTGTACAAACGCAAAAACCGGCACAGACGCTTAATCGTGCGGTCGTTAAGGCCGAAAGTTTCGTCAAAAACTTGAAATGCATGTCTTTAAAGTAGAAAAATTGAATCGTATAAAAAGAAGACCCCGGACTAAATCCGGGGTGACAGCTATGGGAAACGCAGTAATCTTTTACTTTCGTCTCTCGTCTATACTCTCTTGTCTAACTTACGCTCTTCCATCGACGTTGTCGTCGGAGTCGTTGGCGTCTTCGGCGGCCTTTTGTTGAGCAAAGCGCGGGTCTTCGAGAATATACAGCGGGAGGGCTGCAAGTTCTTCGTTGTCGGCGGACAAGCGCACAATGTACTTGTCCGGGCGCTGGATCTGCAAACGTTGCATGTTCAAGATCATGTTGACGGCTGCGGTGTCAAAGCCCTGTGCGACCGGCTGGAGCTGTATTTCGGACTGCATAGGCGGCACAATCGGGTGGCCGATGACATCTTCGATAGACAAACTCAACTGATGGGTCCCGGCTTCGGCACGCTGGTAGCGCAGGCGGAAAACGGCAGAGCACTGCGGAATGACAAGCGGAAATCTTGCGAAAATTCGGTCAAATGCACCAAGGATGTTCAATCGTCCACCGGCATCGTTGGCGGTGGCGGCATCACAGATAGCGGCAATTTCAATATTCATTATGGGGTCTCCAAGTATTAGATAAATGTTTAACTAAATTATAATTATATTCGAAAAAAGACGAGGTTTTTATGGAAGTTTTTCCACTTTGGTACTGGTTGATCGTATTTTTTGGCTTTGGCGCCTCTGTAGGAAGCTTTTATAACGTCATTGTTTACCGTATGCCTCGTGGAATTTCCCTGGTGAAGCCTCCTTCGCATTGTCCGCTGTGCAAAAAAAGGATCCCCCTTCGCTATAACCTCCCGATTATCGGCTGGATTTGGCTCCGTGGCAAAAGCGCCTGTTGCAAACAGCCCATTAGCATCATTTACCCGATCGGCGAAGCGCTTTGCGGCCTGTTGGGGGCGTTGGCTCTTTTTTCTGCAATGGGGTTTAGTCTCGATTTCACGCAGCCGGTTCAGGCTCCGGAAACGTGGGCTTTGGCTTTGACGATGTTCTGGCTTTTGCTGGGGGCGTACCCAGTTTGCGCCATCGACTTTAAGTACAAGTTGATTCCGGATTCCATTTCGGTCGGAGGCGTTGTCGCAGGCCTTTTGCTTTCGCTTATTCCGGGAGGCGTGACTCCGCTCCAAAGCTTGCTGGGTGCAGTCCTTGCTGGCGGCGGGCTTTACCTGCTCGGTTGGGCGGCAACAAAGTTGCTCAAGAAAGATGCCATGGGCTTTGGCGATGTTAAGCTGTTGGCTGGCTATGGCGCCTTGATGGGCATTACCGGTGCAGTGGAAACGCTCCTGTTGGCGGCTTTGCTGGGAATCTTGGTGATGGTCCCGTACGGGAAGTATGCTGCAAAGAAGGGGCTCGACGATGGGAGTGGGCAAATCCCGTTTGGACCGTTCCTTGCTGTGGCTGCTCCGGTCATCTGCTTGTGGGGCAACACGTTGCTCGATTTGTACGTGAAGTACATTCTAGAATAAAAAATCACCCTCGACGTAAGGCTTGTTCAGCACGAAAATCGAGGGTGACATGTGTGGTGGATTTAATTATTACTTCTTTTTCTTTCCGGGGCGTTGCGGCATGAACGGGCTTGCGGCGTCGCTCTTGCTTGTCGTCTTTTTGCTTGTGCTTTCTTGGCTTACAACCACAGAGTCGCCGACCTGAAGGCCACGGAGAATCTGCACGTTCACGCCATCGTTCAAGCCGATTTTGACCGGACGCGGAGCGGCCTTTCCGTTAATGTTGATCCAGACGAGGTTGCCTTCGAGCTTGGGCCTCTTGTGTTTTTTCTTGGCGCCTGCGTTCGGGCTAAAGCCTCCATCCATGCCTGGCGGCGGGGGCGGGAAGTTATCGCCTTCGGCAACCTTGGTCGGGCGTGGCGGACGCGGCATGTCTTTCGGGTCCATCATCGGAGTGCCTTGTGCGGGCGTGAACTTGAGGGCCTTTACCGGGATCGTCACGGCATCTGTAATCTCTTGCGTAATGATGGTGCAGGTGGCGGTCATGCCGGGCAAAAGTTTCTGTTCCGGATTTTCGGCGGTAATCACGACCGTGTAAGTCACCACGTTGCTTGTCGTGGTCGGGTTCAGTCGAACTTCTTGCACGGTGCCGTTGAACGTGTCGTTTTGGAAGGCGTCGACGGTAAACGTGACTCTTTGACCGGCCTTGACTTGTCCGATGTCGGCTTCATCAACGGCGGCCATGACTTTCATTTGTACCAGATCCTTCGCGATGATGAAAAGTGTCGGCGTGCTCATCGAAGCGGCAACGGTCTGGCCGACGTCAACGGCGCGCTTTAAGACGACACCGTCGATGGGGCTCTTGATGGTGGCGTAGCTCAAGTTGAGACGTGCCTGGGCCACTTCGTTCTTGCGCTGTTCCATCGAGTACTTGGCTGCGTTCAGGTTGTATTCGGCCTGCTCCAGTTCAACTGCGCTTGCACTCTTGCTTTCGGCGAGCTTCTTGATGCGGTCGTACGTACTTTGTTTGAACTTCAAGTCGTTTTCGGCACTGTTGTACGAAATGATCGCCGTCTTTAAAGTCGACTGCAATTTGGATTTGTCCAGTTCTGCAATGACTTGGCCTTTTTTGACTTTGGAATTGAAATCGACGTTGAGCTTTGCGATGTCGCCAGAAACCTGCGTACCGACTTCCACCTGATCGACCGGTTCCAATGTGCCTGTGGCCGAAATAGTCGTTTTGATGGTATCCGTGACGACCTTGGTACTGATGAGGGCTCCGGCCTGTTCTGATTCGTCTGCGTTAAACAAGAACGATTTTACGCCGAAGGCCACCCCAGCGAGTACGGCAATAATGATAATGAATTTTAAAAGTTTTTTCATAAGCTACAGGAAAAATAGAAACATTGATTTTTTATTACGCTTATTTTGATGAATTAGGCCTGTTCCTGGTTGCATTTTTTGTTTTTCTCTAGCCAGTATCGCTTTCTTTTTGCTAGCTTAGAGGGCATGACTCGTGTACGCAAAAAAGATGATAGTGCCGAAGTTCGCAAAGTGACTTGGGTGGGGCTTGGCTGGAACGCCGCCCTTTCTGTGGCAAAGTTCGTGGTGGGCGTTTTTGGAAATTCCCAAGCGCTTGTTGCGGATGCTATCCATAGTGCCTCTGATTTTGCGACAGACGTTGCAGTCATTGTCGGGAGTCATTTTTGGAATTCTCCTCCTGATGCCGAACACCCTTATGGGCACAGGCGCTTTGAAACGCTCATTACCATCGGTATTGGCCTTGCGGTAGCGGCCGTAGGTGTGGGGATCGGCTATAATGCTATTTTGGCGCTTTTGGCGGGCAGGTCGCCTCATCCGGAAGCGTCGGTTGCGGTTATGGCGTTCGTTTCTATTGTGGTGAAGGAAATCCTTTTCCGTTACACGCGGAACGCGGGCCAAAAGATCCGTAGCCAGGCGCTCGAAGCGAATGCTTGGCACCATCGTAGCGATGCTTACAGTTCTATTCCTGTGCTTGTGGCGGTCATCTTTGCCATTTTTCTACCGCAGTTGTGGTTTGCGGACTCTGTCGGTGCGCTTATCGTCGCGTTTTTCATTATGCATTCTGCGATAGAAATTGCGTGGCCAGGGCTTCGACAGTTGGTGGACTATGGCGCGAATTCCGAAGTGCTTGAAAAATTGACGAAAATCGCGCTTTCGCACCCGAAGGTCATCAGTTTGCATGGGTTGCGTTCCCGTTACGTCGGTAGCGACCTGCATGTGGACGTTCATATTGTGGTCGATGACCAGATGACGTTAAAAGACGCCCATGACGTTGCCGAAGAGGTGGAACAGCTGTTGATCGATTCTGACGAGAACGTTGTCGATGCGCTCGTCCATATTGACCCTTACAATGCCAATCGTTATATTCAAGGCGATATAAAGACGATTGAGAAGTAGTTACTAGGGATTGCAATAAGAACATTTTTAGTAACTAGGAACTTGGAACTATAAACTGCGCCGAAGGCGCGTAATATTCCAATATAATAGTCTTTTGCGGAAAAATAGGCGCTCTTTTTTTCGTTTTTCAACATATATTTATTTAGAACAAGTGCGAGGTAGGGTATGGTTCTGGACGAATTCTATAAACTGAATAATGGGCAACGAATCCCGAAAATTGCGTTAGGAACGTGGCAAACGCCCAATGACGTGGCGGCGCAAGTCGTTGCGTCTGCGATAGATGCCGGTTACCGTCACATTGATACGGCAATCGCTTACGAGAATGAATCCGGCGTCGGTCTTGGGCTTAAAAATGCCCTCAAGGCGACTGGAATCCATCGCGAAAGTATTTTTATTACCTCAAAAATCCCGGCCGAAGTCAAAAGTCATGCCGAAACCGTTCGCTGCATCCAGGAGTCGATGGACCGCCTGGACTGTTGCCATATCGACTTGATGCTGATTCATGCCCCGCGCCCGTGGGCCGAAATGGGTAAGCCCGGCGATCGCTACTTCAAGGAAAATGTTGAAGTCTGGAAGGCTCTCGAAGATGCTTATGAGGCGGGCAAGTTCCGTGCGATTGGTGTTTCGAACTTTGAAATCGAAGACCTCAACAATATTCTTGCGGGCGGCCGAGTGATGCCTGCCGTGAACCAGATCCGCGTTCACATTGGCCATGTGCCGACGGACCTGATTGATTTTTGCGAACAGAACGGAATCCTCGTCGAGGCGTATTCGCCGAATGCTACGGGGCGCCTCTTAAAGGTGCCCGAAGTTTGCGCTATGGCCGAAAAGTACCATGTCTCGGTGCCGCAGCTGGCAAGCCGCTTTGTGTTGCAACTTGGGCTGTTGCCTCTCCCGAAGTCTACGCACGAAGAGCGCATCCGTCAGAACGCCATGCTCGATTTCGAAATCAATTCGACGGACATGGCGACTCTCCTTGAAATAGACGGACTTTAATTGACGTTCACGCGCTTGTAGCCAGTGCCGACCTTGACGATGTAGGAACCGGATGTCGGGACTTTCACGTGCGTATTGTTGCTCGTTTTCCCGGCAGAAATCACTTGCCCCTTCATGTCTAGGACAACGTAATTCTTGGCTGCACCCGAGGTCGTAATGATGGAAAGTTCACGCGGTGCAACCTGATGAATGCGGAATGGGGAACTCGTAGCCACGTTGCGAACTGCGGGCTTAATGGCGTCTGAACTTTCATTCGGGAACGCTTGTTCGAAAGCGATATTCGTGTTGATGCGGAAGTTGCTCATGGTGGTACGACGGTCGCACATGTAAATGTCGAGGTCGTAGAGTTCACCGGTTTTAGCGTTGGGCATGAACTTGTCCAAATCGACGTAGCCAGGTGCTGGCAAGTGAGAACCGCCAAGGTCAACCGCAAGCTTGTTGCCGATGTAAACCCAAATATCGTCATCGCCACCGATGTCAAACTTCAAGCCTTTTCTGAAGCGGAAGTTGAGGTGGGATTCCATACAGAAGTGCTGGTTGCGCCCGCCTGTGGTCAAAATGTCTTCGTACACTTCGTCTGGCGTGCCGTTTGCAGCCCAACGATAGGCAAGGCTCGTGGCGACGGTTGCATATTTTTCGGTTCCGTCAACGTATTTAGGCCATCCTTCGGGCTCGCCTAATTCCTGGCAGGACCAGCCCCAACCATCGCCACCCCAGGTGACTCCGAACTTTTCTGTAATTTGCTTACCGACGCTGGTTGGGGTGCCATCGGCGTAACCTTGTGCGCCTTCGATGCTGAATTCACCGCCGGTCACAAAAAGGCTATCGCAGTTGATGCCGCCGTCCCAACCGGGGCCGTTGCAAATCAAGTCGCTGACAGGAACGCCTTCGGTCGGGTGGATGGTACGGAGTCCATCGGGAGTCTCAGAAGACGGATTGTCGGCGCAGAAGAATGTCGGGCCTTCTGCACGGCGCTTGCTTTTTGCGGCAGGGAGACGTTCGCTGAGCAAGGCTGTTTCAGTAGGTTGTATTTCGTTGGGGAAGAATCCTCCGATGACCTCAGTTCCCGGGCTGACGTAGTAATCGGAGTTGAATTCGAATCCACCGTTCAATGCTTTGTTAAACGGAATGGTGATGAGGAAAGTTTCGTTGATGCCCGGAGTCGGGTTGAACATGGCTGCAAAGGCTTCGTCGGCCTTGTCACCAAAGCAGGTCTTTCCTTTGGCGGTGAGTTTCGGTTTCTTGGTTTGCGAGTTCAGCGTATCTTCGACCATGCCGGAGATGAGCCCGATGCAAGGGGCGACTTCGGATGTGGATTGAACGATAGGATATTTAGCTTCTGGGTGGTAGCAGGCGTTCGAACGGAGCTTTTCTGGAGACGGTTCAAGTTCCCAGCCGGGTGTGCAAGTGAATGCCCCGTGCAATAAGGCGTCGGTATCGTAGACGGTAAATGTCAACTCGTAAGAGCACACTCCTTCTACTTCCGGGCGATCTGTAAACCAGGCTTTAGAAGCATCAGAAATAAGTTGCGAAGATTTTTCTTCATCGGCAACAAAATAGAGCTTGTTTGAATTTTGGGACTCTGTATTGTAGGCATCGAACAGAACGTCCAGCGATATGGGTTCTGCGGTCACGCCTGATTTTGTAGAATCGTCTTCCCTATAGATTACGACATTTTTGGGGAGTGGCTCGTCAATGTAACGTCTAAAGTACCACCCGCAATATTCAGGATCCAAATCGAGTTTGCGTTCCTTGCCGTCTTCGTTGATAATCGGCTTGGAGGTTGCCCAGGCTTTGGTGGTGGGCAGGAATACGTAAAAGTCCTTGATTTCGGGCTTTTGGAAAGTCATGTAGATTTCGCCGGCTTTTTTAGGATCAGGGTGTTCCTGAATCCAGACTTCTGCCGAATTGGTTTTGAAGTCTTTGCAGGTGAAACCTTCTTTACTAGGTTGGAAGGAGAGAACTTCGTAGCCTTTTGTAGTGACGCAGTCTTTGTACAGGCAGGAATTGCCTTGGGAGGCTGTGAGAAAGAAGTAATCGGCGTTGGTGTTCCCGACGGCGCTGGTGTCTGCTAAGGAGAATGTTATCCAGCCTTCTTTATCCCTTTGGGGAAGGATATGGTCTTTTTTGCCGAAAGAAATATAGGCCCTATACCAACTTGCAGGCGGTTTGAAGTGAATCGTTGGCGAACAAACGGTGCTATCGGAATTCTTTAAATCAGCCCATGCGCTCGATGTTGCTAGAGCGATGAGTGGGACTAATATTGCCTTCAACGAGTTCATTTTTTCTCCTTTTACAACAAGGTTATAAAACCTGTATGTAAGAATTTACAAAAAACGAACAAGTTTGCACACTAAAATAAACGAAAAAATGCAGCTTTCGCTGCATTTTCGTTGAACCTTATTTGACGTTCACTCGCCTGAATCCAAGGCCTACTTTAACGACGTAAGATCCTGAAGTAGGAACCTTGACGCGGGTGTCGGCGCTCGTTAATTCTCCGACAGAAAGCACCTGGCCGTTCATGTCCATTACCGCATATTGTTTGGCGAGGGCCGGTAAGTCTTCGTTCAAGACAATGTCGAATTCAAACGGCGCAACCATCTTGACGCGGAAAGACGGGGCTGTGCTATCTTCGCTCTCGGAATCCGAAGCCGATGAACTGGAGCTCGATTTGGAATTCTTGCTGCTAGAGCTCGATTTTGAATCCTTGCCTGTGCTGGAACTGGATTTGGAATCTTTGCTTACGCTAGAACTTGATTTGGATTCCTTGCTTGCGCTGGAGTTCTTGTTGCTGGAAGAAGAACTGATTTCTTCGCTTTCCGGATCGCCGGTTATAATTTCCATGGCCTTACGATCACTACCGACTTTGACAAAAAGGTAATGCTTGTTCGCGTGCAAGTATTTTTTGCAAACTTCTATATCGACAATAGGCTTGGTGGGGTCCGAAACGTCGATGCCGCCTCCCAGCTGCCTTGGAACGGATAAAAAATCCTCTTCAGAAATAATGGTTTGGGATGGGTCTGTTCCAGTTTTGTCTGTCGTCAGGTAGTATGTAATCCGAATGCCGGCGTCGGTAATTTCTGTTCCGCAAAACCTTTGTTCTCCGACGGTTGTTGAAGCACATGACCCATTTCCAGAGGCCTTGTAACAGATTTCGTAAAAGTTGTTGTCTGTTGAGTTGGGGTTGATTTCTATGCCAACCTTTTGTTCTAGGTACATGTTAGTCTTGATACGCACGTTACTCATCGTCGTGCGGCGATCGCAGAAGAATATGTCGATGTCATAGTTTTTACCGACTTCTGCGTTTGGCATAAACTTATCCAAATCCACATAACCCGGAGCGGCAAGGTGTGTGCCTCCGAGGTCGACGGCGAGTTTATTGTCGATGAATACCCAAATGTCGTCATCGCCGCGGAAACTAAACTTGAGACCATGCTTAAAACGGAAATTGGCGTGGGACTCAAAGCAGTAATGCTGGTTTCTGCCTCTGTTCAAAGAATTAGAATTTGCATTTGATCTCCAACGGTAAACATAGTCGGAGGATGTAGATTGTATTTGCTTTTCTGTACCATGTTGGAAAATCGGCCATTCTTCGGGGGCGTAGTTCGGAGTTCCGCAAGACCATCCAAAGACGCAGCTGTTTGTTTGTAAGTTTAATTTCTGTATTATTGTTTTTTCTGTTGTGGTGCCATCGGCAAAGAGACCATTGCAGTTGTAGCCGCCACTCCAGCCGGGACCGTTGCAGAATATGTCGATTATAGGAACTTGTTCCGTTGGGCTGATTGCGCGAAGTTCGGGACCCCAAAATACAGGCCCTTCGGCATCGTACTTCGTTCTAGCTTGTGGGATTGGAGTCTGGTTCGGGTCTGCTGCAAGAATAGATGCATCGGTAGAGGCTTCTACGGGATAAAATCCTCCCTGAACAGGATAATTAAGGCCGGGGCTTGTAAAGTAATCGGAGTCAAATTCCCATTTGCCGTCGTTTGTTTGGGTAAAGGGCATGTCAAAGCAGCTCTTTTCGTTTACGCCCTGCGTATAGTTGAATAATTGGTTGAAATACTTTTCGTCAATAAAGCACGTTTTACCCTTAGTCGAGAGCTTCGGTTTTTTCGTATCCGGGTCCAAAGTAGATTCGACAATCCCCGGAGTAATACCAACGCAGCTATTGATAGCCATAAGGGCTGTACTCTTATCTACACCCTGAGCGGCAGTACCGGTGGTAGCCTGGCAACCGTCAGCTGTTGAACTGGCACCTTCTATATAGCAAGAGAAAGCCGGGTGCAAACTAGCATCGGTGTCATAAATAGTCGCCGCTAAATAATAGGAACAATTTCCCGTAATGTCGGGGAAATCGACTTTCCAACCCTTGACTGTGGAATTTGGAAGGTTTTCTAATTGATTTTCGTCAGCAACAAAGAATATTTGGTTGGGGTTGCCTAGACGGGAGAACATTTCGCCTATAGAAATAGGTGTTGGTTGACTTCTGTTTGTTTCCCATGTTCCGTTCATTCCGATGGCTTCCTTATAGGGCGATGTGTCGTCGTCCTTATGAATAAGAACGCTTGTGGGGAGGGCTTCGTCGATGTATCGTCTGTAATACCATCCGCAATAGTCGCTGAGGTTCAAATCGAGGTCTGTACCATCTTCGTTAATTTGGGGAATGGAACTTTTCCAAGAACTGTTTTGGGGGAGAAATACATAAAAATCTTTAATGATAGGCTTCATGGGGGACATGTAAATTTGTCCGCTTTTTCTGGGATCGGGATGTTCCATAATCCAGACTTCGACCCCTTTTGTATTTCCGAACATCTTGCAGGTAAAACCGTCTTGGTCGGGTCTTTGCGAGTCTACATTCGCACCCTTCGATGTTAAACATGTTTTATTATTGCAGTCATTTTGGTATGTACTGTTGATGAAGAAACTAGAAACATTGTTGCTTTTTGATGAACCTAAATCGATGGTGGACCAGCCATCTTTATCGGCTTTGGGAAATGGAATTCCGCTGCCCGCAATCATCAAGTAGGCGCTAGTCCATTTTTTAGGGAGCTTAAAATGGATTATAGGTGAACATACATCATTTGTTAAAGAACAAATTCCTGTAGTCTCGGAACATACTTCTATCGATGTTTCTGGCATTGTTAAGTCAGCCCATGCTGCCGAGACGCTTAAGGCAAAAATCGTTGCGATAAAAATCTTTAAATTCTTCATTTTACACCCCTCTTTACAAGAACCAATACGTGACGTTCAACTGCCCTTGCCATGTCTTTGGAGAATCCTTGCTGTCGCTGAGTCGAGTCAAGCCAAATACAAATCGCAAGTCAAAGTCAAGGATTGATTTGCCCAAGTTTCGCGCAACGCCAATGCCTGCGGCAATGTCGAATTCAAATGCGCTTAGCTTTCCGTTTTCTTCGTAAGTTTCGCTTCCATAAATATCCGTGATGGTCGATTTGTCGTTGGAATAAATGTTGAACGAAAGCATCGGACCGGCTTCAAAATAAATTGAATTCGGGATGGTAACTCGTGCGAGTATTGGAATGTCGATATTCAGTTGCGTTTCGGAGTATTCCAACTTTAAATCCGATTTTTCGTCGGCTTTGTCGGAATCCTTCCATGACAACGTAACGGTCGTATTTGCCGTTCCTGTTCCTTGCCTTAAGGCAAAGTTCAAATCGCTGCGCAAGTTAAAATAGGGAGACGTGAAGAACATTCCGCTAAAACCGACTTTGAAGCCGATGCCCCAGAAATTCTTCAAGAGCTTGTCGGCGCCATCGGCGGAGGCCTTGTAACTTGAACCTTCCGGGATGCTGTTCAGGCCAAATTCAGTACTGTAGAAGTCGTTGTAGATGAGACCTGCAACGATGCCGCCCCAAAGACGCTTGAACCTGTTTTCTGTTGCCTTGGGAACGGAGTCTGCCTTGATGGGTTTTGCCGTGGGCTTTTTACCGTCGAGTTCGGCGTAGGCGATTTCTGCCTTTTGCTCGATTTCGTCTTTCTTGGTGACGGCAGGCTTTTGATTGATTTCGTAGGTTGTCTTGGTGACTTCGTGCCACTTGAGTTCGACCGGAATTTCAATGCGGTTGCTGTCGTATTCGATTTCAATTTTTGTGCAGAGCGGGACTTCGCCTGCGAATGGCGTTGTGCTGACCTGGACGCCGTCAAAGAAAATCGGGAGCGCTTGCGGGACGCCGTTCTTGGTCACTCCGAGTTCTAGGCCGCTTAAGCCGCGGGTCAACGAGTCGGTGAAGTTCTTGGTGTCGCTCTTTTGGAGAACCAAGTTGAGTTCGATGGGGTCGAAGCATTGATGTTCGATGCGGATGGAATGGATGCCGGGCGAAAGTTCGTTCAGGCCAAACGAGGCTTTTTTACCGTTGATCGTGATATCGAAGGCTCCGGCATTTATAAGATTCTCGGGGGCTTGCGGCGTGATGTTGATGAGTCCGGTGTTCGGGACGAGATTTACGTTGATGACTTGATTGTTTTCGGTGATGTTGATGAGCGTGTCCAAATCTTCGAAGCGATCCCTCGAAATGACGAGTCTGTGTTCACCGGCTTCGAGTTGGATTTTGCACGGAGTGCTTGTGCATTGCGGAATGGCCTTGCCGTCAAATGTCGGGATAGCGCCAGCAGGTTCCGTTGTAAGGTCAACGATGAATTTCTGTGTCACTTGGAACGAGAACGTGCTGTTGGTATTCACATACCCAAAACCGCTCCAGGAATTGTCTCGTGCTTTTTTGAAAAAGGACGGGGCTTGCTCTTTGATAATTTTTTCGATGTCATCGACGGATTCGCCCTTGCCAGCAAAACTGGAGATGAGCTTGTTGGTGGCTGTCTCATAAAGTTCTGCACTAATCGCAAGGGAGTTGCCGAATTGCGAAATGCGGGCTTGCGCAACGTAGTCGGCGGCGATGTTTTTACCTGTTTCGGCAAGGCAGCTGCCTTCGCAGTCTTCGATTTTTTTTCCGGGTGGCAACATCACGTTGATGTTTTCGCGGGTCATGATGGTCCAGTTCTGTTCGGCTGGGAGCATCTTGACGGCTTGTCCTCGTAGAATGTCTGTTAAATAGAGACGTTCTTGAGTTGTCAGTAGGTCTTTGGGGGAAAGCGTTTCCAAAACAGCCATGTATTTAGCTGAGAGAAAACAAGGGAAAAGTAAGAGGATCGCAAAAGCGATTGCGCATATCTTTTTCACTGAAATCACCTTTTTTATGATTCACAAAGTTAAAAAAAGTATACAAGAAGTCCAATAGTAAAAAAGAAAGTTGTCGAAAAAAAGACAACCCCGGCACTGTGGCCGGGGTGGCTGTCTCTAATGACTAGCGACTACTTTACATTCACTTGCTTGCATGTGTATCCGACGTTGACGATGTACGAACCGGATGTCGGCAATTTAATGCGGGTATCCGCACCGCTCAATTCTCCGACGGATAGCACTTGCCCCTTCATGTCCATGACGGCGTACTGCTTGGCGAGACTCGGCGCATCTTCGTCAAAGACGATGTCGAATTCGAACTGAGCGACCATTTCGACGCGGAAGGAGGGCTTTGCATAAATATTTTGACTAGAGCTAGATTTAGCGCTTTTGCCTGTGCTGGAACTCGATTTAGAACTCTTGCCTGTGCTAGAGCTAGATTTGGAATCCTTGCTTACGCTAGAACTCGACTTAGAATTTTTATTGCTGGAGCTAGAATTGACTCCGCTCTTTTGGCTTGAGCTAGAAGAGGGATTCTTTGAACTAGAGCTGCTGATATCTGGGCTGAATTCTTCGTTTTGATCCATGAAAATGTTCGTGCTGATTCTCATGTTGCTCATTGTCGTGCGACGGTCGCAGAAGAAAATGTCGATATCGTAGGTAGAACCTACTTTTGCGTCTTTCATAAAGGCGTCCAAATCTACATAGCCCGGAGCTGAAAGATGTGTACCGCCAAGATCGACTGCGAGTTTGTTGTCAATAAACACCCAAATATCGTCATCACCACGGATGCTGAATTTAAGCCCATTTTTGAACTTGAATTTGGCATGGGATTCAAAGCAGAAGTGTTGGTTGCGGCCGCCGTTTCCTTTTGAACCTTCTTCGGATTCCCATCTAGGATAACCTGCTTGTTTGCTTATCGTTTCTGAACCCGATTCATACATAGGCCATCCGTTCGGAGCGTCGTATCCCGAGCAACTCCAGCCGAACACGCATTCACTTCTAGACGTTAGCTTTAAATAAGTTTGTATAGCCTCCTCTGTAGATGTACCATCGGCAAAGAGGCCATCGCAATTCATACCGTTAGACCAAGCGGGGCCTTTGCAGAGAACATCGATTTTAGCAACGCCTTCCGCTGGATCCAACTGGCGAAGTGCCGGTCCCCAGAATACGGGACCTTCTGCCATTCGCTTTGTTCGTGCGGCAGGAACCGGCTTTTGTTTCGGGTCGGCGGCGAGAACCATGGCGTCTGTCTTTCCTTCTGCCGGATAGAAACCGCCCATAACAGGATTGTTAAGACCGGGGCTTGTGTAGTAATCAGAATCGAATTCCCATTTGCCGTCGGTAGTGCGATAGAACGGCATGGTAAAGAATGTTTTTTCGTTGATATTTTCGGTGTAGGTGAATAATTGATTAAAGTATTTGTCGTCGATGAAGCATTTTTTTCCTGCCGTAGAAAGGGTCGGTTTTTTTGTTTTTGCGTCTAATTTCGATTCGACAATGCCTTGAGTTACGCCGATACACGAGTAGATTGCTGTTATTGCGACTGTGCTATCAACGTTTTGAGCGGCTTTCCCGTTAATGGCTTGACAACCTTCACCTAAATAGTACCAGCAAGAGAAGGATGGGTGCAAACTGGCGTCGGTATCGTAAATGGTGGCTGACAATTCAAGGGAGCACACGCCTTCTATATCGGGATATACAGCGAACCAGCCCTTATTTTCGTAGGGAAGTTCGTTTGCGGCGTTTTCATCAGCGACAAAGTAAATGTTTCCGTTATAACCGGGTTCATTTAGGAAAATATCATATAAAGATTGTAAAGGAATGGATTCGGGATTGTTCGGGGTTTCTTCCCATGAACCATTTAAGCCGATTGCTTGTTTATAAGGTTTTTCATCGTTGTCCATGTGGATAAGTACGGAACTTGGAATTTTTTCGTCAATGTATCGTCTGTAATACCATCCGCAATGATCGGGATCGACTTCCAATAAACGGTCTATGCCATCTTCGTTGATTAGCGGCGTAGAACTCCACCATGCTTTGTTTTGGGGGAGATAGACGTAAAGGTATTTTACATCGGGAGGGGTTGGGCTCACATATGTCACATGAGCTTTTTTCGGATCGGGGTGTGCCATAATCCAAAGTTCGCCTTTAGAACCAAGGTCGGAACACGTAAAGTTATTCTTGTTAAGATAATTAATCATCAGATAGGGAACATCCATGGAGTCCTTTCTTACGCAGTGTCCGCTAGAGAGGCAAGCGGATTCATTATCTTCATTGATGAAAAAATAATCTATGCTATTTCCTTTTCCTATATCCGAAGTGCTTACTTGTAGCCAATTGTTGTAGGGACTTTTTGTGAATGGAACTCCGTTTCCACCTCCAACGGCATAAGCACTTTTCCAGCCATCAGGCAACTTAAAGTAAACGGTTCCATCGCATGGCATAGAGGCCCACGCACTTGTTGCACACAATGCAATAGCTGTTGCAATTAAAATCTTCAAACTTTTCATTTTGTATCCTTCCTTACAAGAACCAGTAGGTTATGTTCAACTGTCCTTGCCATGTCTTGGGCGAATCGTTACTGCTGCTGATGCGAGTCGCGCCTATGACGAGTCGTAAATCGATGTCGAGAATGTGATTGCCGATGTGACGCATAACGCCAAGGCCTGTGATCATGTCGAATTCAAAGGCTCTCAAACCGCCTTTTTCTTCAAAATCCTTGCTGCCATGGTATTCGTTGATGGTGGATTTACTTTTTGAATAAACATTGAACGAGAGCATCGGCCCCGCTTCAAAGTAAATGGTGTTCGGGATGGAAACACGAGCGAGCAACGGTATGTCAATGTTCAGCTGCGTTGCCGTATATTCAATTTTCAAATCGTTCTTTTCGTCATCGAGGTCTTCGTCGTCCCAAGATAAAATGGCAGAAGCGTTAGCTTTCCCTGTTCCTTGCCTGAGAGCGATATTCAAGTCTCCTCGCAGGCTAAAAAATGGCGATGCGATGAACATGCCGCTAAAGCCTGCTCTGAAACCGATTCCCCAGAAGTTGTCTAAGAGTTTGTCTGCGCCTTCGATGGTAACGCTGTAATCTTTTCCTTGCGGGATGTTGTTGAGGCCAAACTTCGTGTCGTGAAAGTCGTTGTAGGTAATGCCGGCGGTAATGCCGCCCCAAAGGAGTTTGTACTTGTTTTGCTCAGTCTTGGCTTTGACGAGCTTATCTTCGTTGTTTTCTTCCTTGACTTCTGGCGTTGCGTTGGACGTGTCTTTGACTACGGTTGCTGCGATCTCAGGCTTTGACTGAACCGAGTCTGCTGCCGTTGAAACTTGTGTTGCAGAATCGCTCGATGCTGCGGTAGAATCCTGCGTTGCAGGGGGGCTCGTTGCAACGGAGTCTGTAACTGGGAGAACGTTTGCCTGTTCTTGCGGAGTCGTGACGATTGCCAATGCAGCGGCGCCGTTTTCGGCGGTGGTTGCGCTTGCGTTATTGACGTTTTGTGCAAGAAGTTTTTGGAAAAAGGCTGGTGATTGTTCCTTGATGATGCTCTCGATATCTTCGACGTTGGCGCCCTTGCCGGTGTAGCTTGCGACAAGCGTATTGCTCGAAGATTCGTACATCTCGGTATTTATTACCAGGGAACTTCCAAATTTGGAAATCTGAGCTTGAACTTTGAAATCGGCGTTATACGATTCGAGCATGCTTTCGCGGCTTAGCACATTCCAATCTTGATTGGCGGGGAGCACACGTGAGGCTTCCTCTCGAAGAACGGATGTTAGGTATTGAATCTCTGGTGATGATAGAAAGTCGCCTGATGCTTGGGTTTCTGAAACCGCAACGCTTTTGGCGCAGAGTAAACACGGAAATAGCAATAGAAATGCTAAGGAGTGTGAGTATAGTTTTTTCAATGTTGCCCAACCTGTTGTAGTATTTTATTATGTAAAATTTAATAAAATAAACCCCGGCGCAGAGGCCGGGGTGACAATGCCTAGACTGGTGGGCTGCTTTACTGCTAGTCGTTGATCATGTGTTCGTAGAACTTGCGGTACATGTCCTTTTCTTCGGTCTTACGAACGGCGATAGCGTCTTGCGGATGGCGGTTGAGCATACCCGTGATCATCTGCGGGATGATGTAGCCCCATTCGTACTTGCTCTGCAACGGCAAGAAGAGTTCCTGGATGGCGTCAAGAACCGGGCGGAGATCGTACTTCGGATTCTTGAGGAAGCCGAGGAGGAGTTCCGTGGTGCAGTTGCCAGCGCCGCGGCCCATGCCGGATACAGAACCGTCGAGGTAGTCGACGTGGTTGATGATGGCCTGGATCGTGTTGGAGAAGGCGAGCTGCTGGTTGTTGTGACCGTGGAAGCCGAACTTCTTGTTCTTCACGATGCCCTTGTAGCGGGCGAGTTCCTTGTCGATGTCTTCCTGGTAGAAGGCGCCGAAGCTGTCGACGAGGTAAAGCACGTCGGCCTTGCATTCTTCGTTGACCTGGTGGAGGGCTTCGTCGAGTTCCGGACCGCGGTCACGGCTCACGGCCATGATGTTGAGCGTGGTTTCGTAGCCCATTTCGTGGAAGGCGTTCACCATGCTGATACCCTTGTCGATGTTCTTGACGTAGCTAGCGACGCGGAACATTTGGTACGGGCTTTCAGCAGCGGGCTTCACGGCGTCCATGTTCACGCGGCCCACGTCGGCCATCACGGCCATCTTCATCTTGGATTCGATGCCGTCCTTGACCTTCCAGAGCAAATCGTCGTCGCAGAACTTCCACGGACCGTATTCCTTCGGGTCGAAGAGTTCCGGAGAGTTCTTATAACCCATTTCCATATAGTCTACGCCGGCTGCGGAAAGGAGTGTATAGAGACGACGGACGAATTCCAAAGAGAAGTCGTGCTTGTTGACGAGGCCGCCGTCGCGGATGGTGCAGTCGAGAACTTTAATTGTTTCGTAGTACATAATTAGACTAGAGACGAAAGACGAAAGACGAAAGATTGTTCTTCTGGCGGCTGACGTAATCGTCGTTGGTTGAGGGTTAAAGGTTTTAAGTGCTTCCAAATGTAACTCTTTGAATTTTGAAGTGCAATAGGGAATGTCGTTTAAAGTTTAAAAAGTTTTATTATCTACGCAAAAATGGCGTTAAAAGTAGTGGAGATGCTTTAAATTGAAAAATTTTAGGGGTGTTTTGGTTAGGTACTTTGTCGAATTATGAGTGAAAATCTCAAAAAGAGGGGTTAAATTGTTTTTCTAGGTGGATTTTGATTAGGTTCCGAGAAAAGTCCTTGTGATCCTTGAAAAACAACTTTTTATCATTCTACGCAAAATTTGCGTTATTTAAAACGAGTGCGCTATTTCGCAAATTTTTGTTTCCTTGGGTTTGATGGCTCATTAACCTATATTATGCGCATGAATTACAAGTTTATTTCCCCTGCTTCTGTGGCGGCTTTTGCGACCCTTATGGGCGTGACTTCCGCTTCTGCCGATACGAAGTTTTTTTACAACCAGGTGGGGTATGATACGGACCAACCTGTTTCTGTAATTGTCAAGAGCGATAACCTTTCGG
>Ga0310690_10002400_pt1 | contig 30574 bp, 48 predicted proteins | sample AusTroGonzalo_MG_2_FD_207661 | JGI IMG/M metagenome (GOLD analysis project Ga0310690, IMG submission 207661) | Bovine rumen microbial communities from tropical cattle in Woodstock, Queensland, Australia - Gonzalo_04 (v2) (version 2) | ecosystem: Host-associated > Mammals > Digestive system >...
ACAATTCTTAGAGCCTATGATATGCCACATGAGCGCATAACGTTTCTCATCCCAATAGCATCTCAGCTTCCAAGTTGCTTTACCAAAACCGATAGTACTAGGAGATGTTTCCCAAACTCCATCAATTTTAGCTTTTACTATATCCCCCACATAAATCTCTTTGCCGTTATTGTCTTTAAGACCAGTATCTTGCTCAAGAATAACCTCGAGAGCATTGAGATGATGATTAGAACCATTAACAAAGACCTCTATAATCTCTGGTAACCCTTCTTCCGAAAAATGTATATCAAGGATTTCCCCATAGCTTTCAAATTGAGGCACCCACGCCCTAAACTTAATTTCTCTACTCATCTTTAATGCCCCCTTCCCGGACCGAAAAGTCGTATAGATCGCCCAGACACTCTACCATTGGGTGACTACCATCTGGCATAGTAGTTCTTCTATTGAAAGCATTGAAATCACCCCTACAATCATAATTAAAATAGCTAAAATCATCGCCGAGAATATCGAGTACGGCATCAGCCAAATTATCGTTATCAAACGGTAAGCCAACAAAATCAGTTGCTTGTCCATACTTCTTGGCGGTAGCCTCGATTTTATCTAACAATTCGGTAGTATATGATTCTTGCGCCCTAAATGCTTTTGCAAGTTTAATAAAACTACTCTTACTGATCATTTTTTCTCCTTTGGCTCTTTACTGCGTCGTCGACCTCTTTTTCTCTACTCATTCTTCACATCCCAATTTGTCTAATATCTCTTTTGCATCTTGGACTCCTCTGTTGTATCCGTCTCTAAATCCAGCATTATAGCCAATTTTTTTTGCATTATTGTAAATCATATCTACCGACTCTTTTGTAAATTTCTCGCTCATTCTTTTTCCTCCAATTCTTTTACCTTTTCAATGAGCTCATCTCTTTCTTGTGAGACTTCAGTATAGATATCCCACAGCTCTTCATAAGCGTTCTCAAGCTCATCAGCATAATCTCTAATGTCCCTAGCCCTATTCTTTACATCGTTCAGATCGCTCATTCTTCACCTCCTTTCACCACTATGCACTCCTTAAATGTACAAGTCCAATCTCCGTAGGTTATTTGATTTATAATTGAGCTTACTAATAAAATTGGTAAAGCAAACGCTAATAAAATACCAACATATATCAGTACGCTTAAAATAGCATCTTTCATTCTTCTCCTCCCTTCCTTACCCAAATTTTTATTCGTTTGTAATTTCTGCGATGCCACAACCACAACTTAAACTTTTCCCACTTAGATATTTTTAGGAGATGCTCATCAAATACTATCTCATCCTTGCTCATCATTCTTCACCTCCTTTCCTCAATTTGGCAAGCAGTTCCCGAAGATGTTTTTCGCACCCTACTATCATCACATCCCCGTTCCCTACTCTAACATAGGTTTGAATTGGTTCTTCTTCGCATTTACTACAACTCATTTTTCATCTCCTTTTCAAGTTCGTTTACATGGTCAACTAGCTCGTCAATTTTCTCAAAAATTCCTCTCTGGTCCCGGATACAATGGCCAATCATTCTTCACCTCCAAAAAGTAGTTGTATATCATCCATATAATCTGCTAATTTGTCTGTGTACGCTTTTATATGTAAATTGTACCCAGCCAATGATTTTGTTATAGGGGTATGTGTCCAGCCGCCAAACTTAAACCCAGCCTCTTTCAGCCTTTGCCAAGCTAGTAGTTTTTCTACAGCTGCCTCGGCTTCTTCTTTGGAACTCATTTCAATATGGACTGATGAACCAATAATCCCTACGCTCTTTATCCCTTTCGGTTCTTCGTAATCCTCCCACTCTTTATTAAAATCTTCTAGTGAATTATATTCCCTCGCAATCCGTTGTCTCCTGCTATTTCTATAAACCATGAGTATTTTTTTAGACCACTGTATGTAGGCAATGGTTTCAAGTTTATCTATGGCTTCCCCTGTTTCCTTATTCCTTAGTTTCATTTTAGCCCCTTTCTCTAAATAATTGTCATCTTCGTTCGTCGCCACATCTCTCACTAATCGCACCGAGAACCCGTACCTCTTATTGTCGTTACGCGTACCCGCGTAGGACGAGTTGAAGTCCAGGCGGTACGCGCTCGTGGAATCGTACGCAGTAGAGGACCAGTAGTACCCGCCCGAACCAACGCTGCTCGCGGAGGAAGCGTTGTAGTATAAGCCCTTCAACCCAAGACCTAACTTGCCACAAAGTTTCTCCGTACTAAATAGACCGCTCTCGTCAGTTCCGAACTCTTCGCTGATAAGAACCAGTTCACTTCTAGTAGGCAATCTCCACCCATCACCGACTTTCTCGGCGGCTTCCATAGCCTCATCCCAAGTAAAATGCTTTTTATCGCCTTCCGTATAATCTTCCGGCGCAATCTCGACATTCGCTAGTTTTGAAATTATATTTTGTTTGCTCATTGCGTTAAAACCTCCGCAATTTCATAATTATTGCCGTGATAAAATTCAACCTCGCCTCGGAACCTTACGCCGTAGCGTTCCGCCCTAGACGCTGCGTCCTTAAAGTAGTTGTCGACCCAAACCGCCTCACGGAACTCGTCATTTGACCCGATTTTTCTAGTGGGCGCCGTAAAATTACTCATCTTCGCCATATAGCCTTTCCTTAAAATTCAATATCGCATCCTGTACAATGCTTTTAGCGGATGCCGCATCGTAGCAAGTCCTAAAACAATTCCCGAAACGTATGCGAGCATGGTCTATGCCATCCATGTTCATCCAAGCGATTCGTACGTCACCTTCTTCGCCAATATAACAATAACTTTCACCGCAACTCGGTACCCACGAAGGTGCAACAGTCTCTTTAAACCAATCCTCGAGAATGCCAGGGAAGCGTTCAAGCGTTCTTCTGCTGTACGCCATCACATTATCGTTATCGTCATCACGGTAGCCATATCTGTGTCTATATAGATATAGGCAGCCATCTGCTCTTAGCTCAAATTCATCCCCAGCCGCGAAGGTTGGCAAGTCTTTCTTAAGCATATAGTGTTTTGCTCTAGTCATATCTCCGCCCCTCATAATTAGCGCCCATTATCTTACCATGCCGTCTATAAGTTTCAGACACCACCCCATCTTTTTTGAACTTCTCATACATCTCACGCCGTTTCTCGAGCGGTAATTTGCCCTCCAAGGCGCGTGAGGAGATATGCCCGCCTTTACGCCCCGCCAGGCGCGCTAGTTCATGGTCTGAAGCAAATCCCCCAGTATTGCCGCTCAGACCGCCCTTGCGTCCAATTTCGGCGTAAAAGTTCTCCCCATACTTTTGTCGATTAGTTTCTGCAGCTTTTCGTCCGCCAGCTTTAGTTCCAGCCATTTATTTTACCTCCGATATTATTTTTAAGTTCTGCCCGATTTGGGCGGTCATTTCTAGCCCACAAGTCTCCCGGGCTACCCGGTCGAGGTCTCGCAGTTCCTCGACCGTAAGATTGCCAATATTTAACATCATAGCCTTATTTTTAACTCGCTTATATCATCATTATGAGCATCGTAGCTATTGCCAGCACAGCCATAGGCATAGGTGCAGATATTGCTACCCATGCTAAAGCTAATACCCAGCAAATAGATATAAACGACCTCCATGCCGTTTCAAGATACTTATACATCCAAGCGCTCCTCCAGTTCGCGTTCCGCGTTCGCTATTTCCGCGTCGTTGTCCGATTGAGCATCAATGTTCCCGTACTCTTCCACGGCTTGAAAACCTTGCCAGGCTGAGTACAGGGAACGACACCCCTTCACGAAGTTATTGAACCCCTCCGGAGTTTTGTCGCGGATGATTTGGAACACCGCCCATAAGTCACCATCGGGAGTGCTTACAGTATCTTCGCTAGACTCAATATCTACTTCTTTGAATATCTTGTTTAACATTTTACCTCCATATTATTTTTTGCCTTTTTCCTCGGGGAGACGGCTCAGTAAGAGAGGTAGCCGCCTCCCCGGACGGAAGGAGTTTTAGATGGTGGCAGCAGCGTTTACGACGCCCTTCTTAGCTGGCACACACTAGCCCGCACCACCGCTAGCATTATGTTCCAGCCATATCACCTCCATTCCACTCAATCCATCTCACTTTTTCTCCTCTAAAATACCGCTTCGTAACCTTTAACTTGTTCATATATCGTACCCTTTAAATAAATCCGCAATCTTTAGCGCCTCCCATCTTTTCCTTGCCCACGTTCTGTGTCTAAGCTGCGGGAAAATCCGTTGTGCTTCGTCATGACTGATATTAGCGCCACCAGCCCGCAACTCTCTTTTTAGCCTGGCTACCTCTTCCTGGTTCCCGTTGATTACCGGAGCAGTGTCCAGCAACCTCACAATCCCCGCCTGCATATTTATACTTGCTCTAGTCATTCTACATCCTCAACCGTCGGAACATATTCCTTTTCGGCTTCCTTCTCTGCTAGCCTAGCCTTTGCGTTTTCGATAATCTCGCTGACTTCCTTTGCTGTTCTTTTTCTAGCCTCGTTAACATACTTTTGCGCCTCCCCCTCGGACAACCCGCCTTGTAAGTAAAGCTGTCCTAAGAATTGGAGCTGTTTTTCGCTCGGTGCGTTCGGCTTTCCTTGTTTGAAGCCATTATTTACCGGTTTTCCAGCATTTCTCGGGCTATCTTCATGCCTGTTCATAGAATCCGGGTCATTGCCGTCATCTATGCCGAATAACCCACAAAGTGCATACTTTCGGGCATAAGAACTCGCCGCCCCAGTGACTTGTGCCTCATCCATCTTTTTTTTCTGGTTCGCTTCTCTAGCGAAAGCTGATGACGATTCCGTTTCCTCGCCTTCAGTATCTTTGACCGATACGGTTGCTTTTACGTAAATCCTGCCCGCTACCTCTACAATCTCGTCTTCCATTTTTAATATCATCCCCGCGGTCTTTAGGTGTGGCTTTAACGCTTCGACAATATCTTCACATGAGCGATATTTATACCCGCCGAACTTGTTCATCTGCCCCTTCGGAGCTTTTAGCTCGGTTTGGACGGTCAGAAGGCGTTGTTTGAAGTTTCTAACTTTATCGCTCATATTCTGCTCCTCTCGGCTTTATAAAGGCAAACATTGCGCAATACCCAGCGGCGAGTAGTCTCAGCCACGTCATGCTCAAATCGTTGCACTCACTAAACATAATTACTAGCGCCGGTATCAATATAACTCCGGCAAAAATTTCTAAAACTCTCTTCATTTTTTAACTCCTTTCCGTTGCCCTGATAGTGGCGCGACTCTAGAACAGGCTAGCATTTTTTCCACTGGTCATTCCAGTGGCGAGACATGGGGCTTAATGGCTGCTAACCAATAGACTCCTTGAAGGTCATATATCATGGTGTCTATTTGTCGTGCCACCGTCAGGACAACGAATGTTATTTTTGTTCGACGCAGGGGTAGAGCTTCGATTATTAAAGTTGAATTATCGCACATCATAAAATACGTATTGCCATAAACCGCCGCTAATGACGTTTTATGTTGGTTTCTAGGGATAGTAAAGAACACCGTAGCTACGCGTACAGCAGCGAATCGAAACTCCGCCTCTGCGTCGATACATTGCGTCATCATGCTCTAAAACCTGAGCTCTATACTCCACTACCAGCTCGGCGAGGATGATGACGTTTTTATTATTTTGTTATTCCCGAATTGTTAATTTGCTCAAACTTCGGTAGTCCGTAGCCGTTTGATACCTCTACGGGGTGCCTAGAATAATCTGCGCTAAGCACTCCGATCGAACTATCAAAAAAAGTCCGACTTATTATCGGACGAACGACCTCTGCGGTGGTATAGCGTTTTTAGCATGACACCTACTGGAGTAGCGCGTTTTACGCACTACCTCATTTGAAGCCGTCCGTCTCTTTGTTCTACCGTATTATGAATGTGCTGTGTTCGTTACCTCTATACTAGCAAAAAGCTCGCGTTTTGTCAATAGCTTTAGCGCAAATTATCGTCTTTAATCCATCTACACCGTTGGAATATCTCTCGGCACCCTCCGTCGAATGAATGAACGTAGACCTGCGTAGTTCTTACACTAGAATGCCGAAGAATCTGTTGCGCATCCTCCATTCTTGCGCCATTGCTAACCACCTCCGTAGCGCAAGAATGCCGCAAAGCGTGGGGGTGAAAATCAAAATAACCAGCCTTCATGAACGGCTTACGCATGGCGTTCCGAAAGGCTGAATACGACAGCGGAGCCTCTTCATTGTCCTTATTTCTGCCCTTAAAGATGTATTTCTTTACCTTCTCCCGTTCAATCCAGTCTTCTAGTCTCTGTTGCAATTCTGGACACATATAAACGAATCCCCGTTTGCGCCCTTTTCCGATAAAAGTCACCTGGTCGCCTCGTATGTTCTCGAGTTGTAGCCTCCTCACTTCCCCAGCGCGCAACCCGCAGGAAAAGCAAAACTCAATCAAAAGCCACTCCCGACGGTCGGCATAGTGTAACGCCTTATCTATCTCATCCCGAGAATAATAGACCCTGTCAGGCTCTATCTCGCGATCTTTCACCACAAGTGCAAGTTTGAGCTTCGGGACTGGCTCCCCCATATCTCTAAGCCATTTGACGAAGACGTGAAGGTGTTTTAGCTTGCCGTTGACCGTGCGCGGTTGTGACCCTTTCATGCGAAAAGTTGCAATCCATTGATTAATATGTTCATTAGTTACATCACCCATATCATCGACATCGATACTAGACAAAAAAGCGGACAAATCTCGGAATGTTGTCCGTTTATTGCGCAGCGTGGCGAATGTCATATTTCTAGTGAACTCGCAATAATCCATGTACTGCTTGATTTGCTTTTCTAGTTTTGTCATAAAAAACTCCTTCCCCACCCATTAATTGGTGATATGGACAGGGAAGAATAGACTATTTTTCGAGCATCTTTTTGGCTAAACACACAAAGTACCGATTTGGATATTTTACCTGCGGCTTAGTTGCCAATTCGACGGCGGACCAAATTTGATCTTCACTAAGATGATACGCGCACTTCAGGTAAAACTTCCAGCTATTCGGCTCATGGAGTTTACTAAGAAGCTTCTCGGCGATTGCACGTTGTTTTAACTGTGACCTTGAGCTGTCATCGTCCACAGTTGCACCGTATTCTATGGTTCCATAGTCCATAGATGTTTCCTTTAGGAAACTTCCATGGTCTATAGATTCTATAGATGTGATTCTTCCCATAAAATTACCTCCTTTACTATTTAACCACCAAAATGAGTTCCGCGCTCTAACGATTTTGGCGGGTTTAGTAGGAATCGACCTTAGTGCGCAAAGCCTCATCCTAAATTACCTGAATTTCCTAAGTCCAGTTTGTTATAACATAAACAAACCGCCCTTAGACGGAATGTTTAGCGCAGATTATTCTAGTCGATATTATTGTAGCAAAGTGTAAGAGTTTTGTCAACACTTTCCAGAACCTTTTAAGTACTCTATGTCTTTTTTGATGAGCGCGATGTCTGTGCTAGCCCTCGCGAACTTTTCGGCGTACCCATTATGTTGGTCTAGGCGCTTTTCCACAGACTCCATTTTTCTTGTTAAGTTCTCGAGTGTGTCGATTTGTCGTTGGTCTCGAGCCGCAAGTTTGGCGTCCATTTCGCGCTTTTTGGCATTCGCAGATATAAGCTGAACGGCGGTACTTGCCGTTGCCGCGATTATTGCCGTTATAATTACATCGCTCATCTAATACCCCGTAGTCCATCCCGCCGCCTGGCACGCCGTCCAGTTAGAAAGCCCGGTGCAAGTAGTCGCTTGGGTAGAAGACAAGCCAACGTATTTAAGGGTTTTATTCGTCGACCCAGATTGACCCTTCGTAGTGAGTGCTGCTAGGATATTATTCAATGATGCATTCGTAAGATTTGGACAGTTGGCAAACATATTTTGATGGTTAGTTGTCCCAGAACAACTAGCCATACTGAACACAGGAACAGTCGTTAGACTCGTGCATCCATCACACATTCTTCTAAAATCAGTAACTAGTGCCAAATCCCCAGGGTTGAACGGCAAAGAATCAAGCTGCACGCAACCAGCGAAAATGGCTATCACACTAATGCAGTTGGAAAAATCTACCCCAGACACTGTTTCTAACTTTGAACATTGGTAAAACATACTGCCAGCTAATGATACTTTCAGAGGACTGCCAAACAATACTGTCACAATTTTAGAGCAGTTATAAAATGCAGAGGCGGCGGAGCATGGAGAACTATTCAACGGTACAAGGGTAGGCAATGAAACGAGTCTGGTACACCCTGAAAACATATTCTCCATAGTGCTAGGGTTGAAATATATCTCAGTTTTTCCATCCGCTAACTCGATTCTCTCAAGTTTGGAACATCTGTTAAATGTGTATAAAAACGAGTTTGAAGATGTTCTGTCCCCAAATCTTACGAAACTCCCAGAAATAGTGTCATCTAGATAAATACTTACAAGTGAAGAACAGCCGTTGAACGCCCTTGCAAGGCGACCCGGTATGCAATTTAATATATAATTGGCGTGTCCATTGTAGGATTTAAAAAAATTCACGCACTTCGTGCAACCGTCGAATATTGACTCCGCAGGATAACGCGAGCCAAAAGACAGGAACTTGGCTGGTAAATTTATATCTACGATTTTTGAACAGCCCCTAAACATGTAGTTAGCCCCATCCTCCCCCACATATAGCGCATAATCACCGAAAGTAGGTATAGAGGTTAGATTAGAACATCCATCAAACATCGAGCTTACACGGAACCTTGTCCGAGTTGGGGTCTCAGATGTTTCATTCTGAGCTAAATATAACCCTGACACAGAGGTTAAACTACTACATCCGGAGAAAGCCGAAGTATAGTACAGGGTATCGCTGGGCTGCGTAAACTCTGGTAAGCTAGTTAAAGTAGTTAATCCCGCAGCAATCCCAGTATAGTTCGTCTTATGGTTTAGCATATATTGCAACGCACTTTCTTCGTCCACCGTACTTATCGCTTCAATCGCTCCCGCCATCTCGCTCGGTCGGTAAGTGTCTGAACTCCCATTTTTTGCCCGGATGGCATTCCCGATAGCCGTAAGGCTTGTGTCACTAACTAAACCTTTCGCCATTAGAAACTCTCCTCGTCATAATCAGTTATATTCGCAATCGCGGTTGCAATAGCCGTGTCAACATAGCTCTTGTTGGCGGCGTCATTATTGTTCGTAGGGGTTGCGACGCGCTGGATTTTATTCGGAGAGTTATCGGCGTGGGAAGCATATATGCTGCCAGTAGCCACCTTAAATGTGACCGAAGTCGGAGAAATCATAACGTAAGATGAGCTAGAGGCGGTACTACCTCTAGAGCCTAAGAAGAACGATTCAGCCCCGCCAGACACGTTTCTGTATATGTAAGATGAGTTGTTAATGGCGGGACTAGCAGAAGAACTGTTAAATAGCATAGACCCCTGTACCGCACCATTACTAGCTGTCTGCCCCCAAAATGTGGTATTCGTCGCTAAGCCACTTTCTGGGATTGATGACCAGTTACCGTCAGACTTTAAGAACTTACCCGCGTCCGTCGTTACTGGCGCAGGTACAAGACCGGCTGCCCCGTCAGCCAACCCGTCCGTTCCAGTAAATGCCGAATATGTCGTATCGGTAGCAGAAATAGTATCTCCGGAAATTGAGATGTTTGGTCCTGCAGTAAGCGTGTTTTGCTTAGATGAAAGGTCGCTCTGTGTCGCTAAGATTGAAGTGTCCGCTGAGAACTCGGTTCCGCTCAAACTCAACCCATTTCCCGCCGTGTAAGTCGTGTCTGTTGCGGAGATAATATCACCGGCAATCGACACATTCGAACCAGCGGTCAAATTATTTTGTTTTGCGTTTAACAGCGTATCGGTTTGCGATTTAGTATAATAAGGACCCTCTTCACCGATAAGAGTAAAGGAAGATGTGGAAGTAGACCATCGGTAGTAAGTTGTTTCGTCGTTCTGGTGCTCGTCCTGTAAGACCTTTATAATATCGTTATCTTTGAGCTTGGTCGTATCGTATGCTAGAAGCTCTGCGTAAGTTCCGACTATATCGGTAACGTCAGAAGACGCGGAAATAGCGTCTATTTGCTCTTGTAATGCGATGTCGGCGTTCTCGCGCGCCGTAGCCTCGACCCCGACATCATGCGTTACATCACTTTTCTTGGCATAATCTGAAGCATCTGACAAGCTAGCGACCGTCGTTGGCACAGTAATATTCGCCGTTTTGTTCTCGGAACTATTGGCGTTAAAGGTCTGAACGTTAATACCATTCTTTTGTATAGTAAGAGTTGCGTTGTTTACAATCGGGAGGGTCGGGGTGTCCAACAAATCAGTATATGAGCCGCTCGTAGCTACCGCGGCGAGGACTGGCTTCCCAGATAAGTCCGAATAAGCTCCGCTAGTCGCTACTGCAGCCAGCTCTGGCGTTCCTGATAGGTCGGAATATTGACCGGTGGTAGCTACCCTCGCAAGCTCCCCAGCCGATACGAACCCCGAATCGTTTACTAGCTCCGAAGTCGTAGTCGGGATAACTGTATCGTCCGGAAGCGCCCCAACATCTTGCGCAGTTAGAACTACATCACCCTGCATACCGTTGACCGAATCAACCGCCCCGACTAAACGCGCAATTTTAATTGTCTCGCGCTCGGCGTCAATAGCCTGCTCATTTGGCTCATGTACTACCGGTATATGCGTTTCTTCATGCGCCATTATTCGCTTTCTCCTACTTCGTTAGCTTGCCACGTGACTTCAGGCTTAAGTATAAACTCATCATAAGCTATCGTAGTTTTAACGTCTACGTCGATAACCTCAATATCATACCAGTATTTTTTGCAGAAACTTAGCCCATTTGTGTCAGCTGGCTCAAGTTCAAAATGATAAGTCCCGTCCTCATCAAAGGTCATATTTTCCATCGTTTTTTGCAACACGGGGGTAAGGTTCTTCGAGTTCTCTTTGACCGTGAAATATATCTCACTAGCAGGAGTAGTTATCACCGCACCGTCTACATCCTTCCTTTGAAAGCTAAACTTCGCCGTGTCCCCTCTAGTAAATGTAATCTTCATTATTTGACCCTCACTATCGTATCGCCAGCATAAAGCCCGACCCCGTTCGCCGAGAAATGCCAGCCATTATAAACTACCTGCCCGCCATGCTCTAGCGAACTCCACGTCTTTGCATATTCGTCCATTGCCGACCAGTCGAGCTTGCCTTCACATTGGAACATGATTTTCCCGAGCGTATCGCCTTTTTGCAGCGTCCAGCTATCGCAACTCTGTGCCACCGGCACGCTAGTCGTTTGGGCTGGGCTAGATTCCTCATGTATATAGATTTTCGGTCTAAACGCTCCTAGAAACGTTTTTGTGGACATATTGATGATATTAGTAGCCGCTCCGCCTCCGTCGCACTTAACCCCGCCTTGGTTTTCGCCAAGCAAAGCAACATATCCGCTGTTATACGGACCAACAACCATACCTACATGACCGTAAGCACCGCCATCGAAAATCGCCCAGTCTCCAGGTTGTAACGCTGCTGGGTCTTGGACTAACTCATACTCATCCCCAGCGTTCACCTCTCTACAAGCCCATAGTCCCCGAGCCGCCCCAGTCCCGCAAACATTAGCCCAGCGACCTGTGTACTCTTTATGGAAAATTGCGAACAAATCTACACATTGGCTTCCAAATTTGCCGTCGAAATCTAGGCACTTACCAAGTGTGGCGTTTTTGAAAGCGGTCGGCGTAGTAAAGTCATAATACTCGCCCTGCCCAAAATCTATCTCCACGTCATTGAACTCGTCCCCAGATACCTCCTCCGCTACCGGAAGCTGCTTCGCCTCTACTACACCGTCATCGACCTCGACTAACGCGGTCGGTTGTTCTTGAGCCAATTCAATACTGCCCTCGGTCTCAACCGGAATCTCAACCGCCACCCGAGTTTCAATCGGAGAAATTGTTGCGGTAATTTTGCCGCCAGCTATTCCTACCAATATCGAAGTTATGAGAACGATAAAGCTTTTGATGATTTCTGGTCTGATTCTCTTTACTTTATACTTCATCCGCATAGGCTCCTTTCTAGGTGGTTTGTATTATTCTATATATCCATCGGAACCAAAGTCTAGCTGATTTTTTCTACTGATATAATCCGACGGTTAGAAACTACCCTAAAAGACCTCACGTTAGAAAGCTCAAGCCTTTGGGTATTCCCGACTGGGGTAAACGCCACCATAACTCCATCCCATGTTATGACCGAAAGTACATTATTGCTCCCATTTTCATAGTTTATTTGATATATGCCGCTCGGTGGGTTATTCTCCGACTGATAAAGCCCAGCCGTTGAAGTATTAGCATAGGTCGAAGCAGTTTTTAACGCCAGTATCTCGCGCTCGGTCTTGATTAAGTCTTGGACAAATTCATTGTTCATGCTAGTAAGTCCTCATAAGTAACATCTACCGAAAACGGACCAGTTGCCGTTACTTGAAAATCGACTGGTATATATTTAATCGTGCCGACCGGTACCCCTTGCGCATCGGCTTCACTCGCTTGCATTAGAATCTTAAACCCGGTCTGATTGTCCTGTGGCATTACGTCTTGAATCAAGAAACCGCGACCGTTCGTGGTCGAACCAGCCAACGTAGCCGTGGCAATAACTGGCGGTGCCGTAGGGGTAATGCGAATCGTCGGGATTTTGACCTCGTCCATGTCCCCGTCGCTTGTCTTATAAAACCCGACGTTGACAGTAATGACCGAAGATAGAGTAGTGGAGACATTCGCAAGGCTTTTGCTCGCTGAAGTCTTCAGGGCTTGTAGTTCTGATTGCATCCCCTTAAGGTAGTCTACAAAATTATTCATGCCGACGTCTCCGAAAATGAAACGTTGGCGATTTTAGAAGAAGATATAACACGAAAAGTAAAAGTTTGCGACCTAACCCACCTCACCTTGCGATAAAAAGTGTATGCCGTATCGGGGTAGTCTGGAGTCTCATAATACCCAAACCGACCGTATTTAGATTCGAAGAAAGGGAGTAACACCTGAATAAGTGGATTTGGAGCTGAATCTGGCGCTATTTGTACCGTCAATAAATAAGTGACATCCGCCACCATTGGCAAAGAAATATCTTCAGTATACAGCGATACTGGCGAAGACCCGCGCTCATGTGCAGTTTTTAGCGCTAGTATCTCATTTTGCGCAGAGATTAGCCTCTTAGAAAAATCCGCCTCGTTCACTATACTACCCTCTCTAAAGTCGGGGCTATATTCTCCGCCCCAGTCGCACTCACTTTTACAGCTAGCTCATTAACTCGGAAAGCCCCGGAAGTCATTCCAGTCATGTCCTCGTTATTTATGATAGTGATGGTGTCTCCTAGCCATATTTTCCTCTCTCCATTAGGCGTTGGAGCTACCTGCCTCCCGATTAAAGCAATATCAGGCTTCCATATCATGTCGGAAGAATTTGCGAGCTGTGTTTTAGTGTTATTGTTGAGTGTTTCCTGCACCGAAATACTTGATTCTTGGAGCAACGCTTCGGAATAGCCATATTGTGCGACCGCATCGTAATTCGTAGCCTCTGATGTTATGACCGTGTTCTTACTAGCGTCAGAAGAAATTTCGCCCGCTCCTATGCCTATGATGTGCGAGGCGAACCCCGAAACTTCGCTCGCCGAAATGGAAGTCGCAGAGACCCCGGTCTGCGTAGTTGGGTAATAAATCGAATAGTCAGATATAACTTCCCCAAATGAACCGTCCGGGATGATGTCATAGCTTCGGTCCGGGTTGAAAAATACATCGAACGGACCCGCGCCAGTCACGTTGTCGCAACGGTCGGCGATAAACTCCTTAACCGCCTTATAGTTGTCGAATGTATGCTCCACACTCGGCAAGGGAATGATATTGCCCGTAGTAAACCCAAAACCCTTCCCGGCCGCCACAGCAATCGCCTCAGCCGCGTTTATACGTTCTGTTATTATTTGGTCCATTCTCCCCTGGACTAGCCCAATCGGGCGGACATAGACGTTTGCTAAATAATTAAGATAGCCATCAAATTTAAGCTGAAGATTAGCGCTAGTCCCGTTTGGACTATATGCTGGCATAGTGGCTAAAAACCCTCCCATAACCGCCACCCCATCTCGTAACACGCGACAATCTAGCGCAAGCGGCTTTAATATCGATGATATATCTGTTCCACGCTCTCTCAACCATCCGTCGAACAACACATCATTTATGGTGAAGTCAATTTCATCGACCCCGACTTTAGCCCTCCGCCTCACCCACGTCAGATTCTGCGCTAGCTCCCTTACATCGCCTATAAGAGTGCCATCTAGTCGAAGTTCTACCTTATAATCGGGGATTTTTAACATTAGCCAACCACCTCCGACCATTCGATAACCGCGTCCGGGGCGTCAGAGTTACTAGTGCTATAAGATATACGGTTTTGACCAGGGGAAAGGTATAACCAGTCGCCTGATAAATTAGAAATGACGCTCGTACCGTTTAGCTTGGCGGTCTGTGTGTTACTGTCAATTTTCAGCTCTTGCCCCTCCGGTATGTTCCCGGAATAGTGCACAGATGTATTTGTACTGATGTTCTCGATGGTGGGGCTGTTTGCTGGTCCGGTAATAGTCACCATAGGGTAAGCATTGTCGATTCCGTCTACCGATAACTCCGAGACCCCACCCCCTCCGTTGCCTTCCCAAACCGCGCCACCGCTAGAATCCACAGTCGCAGTTTCTACCTCTACCGCTAAATCTCCGTCTACTGTGACCTGTGTGCCTTCTTCTAGTACCTGTGAGAATAAGGTCTCAAGCTGCGCCGTCAAATTAGTGTCAGCTATTTCCGTCAACTCGGGGGATTCAAGCACATAATACGCAAATACCTGGTTCTCGTCTAGCCAGTTCTTGAAATCAGAAAGCGCCAGCAGGTCGCTGTCAATCGTTTTTACTACTATGCGATGATTCGAGACTACGCATATTCGGTTGGCGTCTACGTTGGCGTTAATCACGTCATTAGCCCGACTGCCGATGAAATAATTACTATACACCAGCTTCGTATTTGGCGCCGCTGATTCTAACACCACATCGCTAATCCCTGCGACATAGCGCGTTGCCCCAGTAATTTGGTTATTTATAGTCCAGCCTTGACTGCTAGTTAGCCGTATCTTCTTGATAATCTTCCGGACATACCATTTACTGCCGTCTTTATATATTCTGTCTTGATAGCCCGAAATGTCACCAAGTTCAATATCGTCTAGATTAACATTAAAATCGACACCGCCAATAGTGAGTGTTTGTAGCCCAGTAGAGATTTTGACAACTTGAGACGAATCAGGAGAAGGCGTTCCAGTTTGTTGTATATCTCCTAGTAACTCCTCTATGCGCTCTTTTGTACCGCTTGATTCCCAAACCACGCCATTTTCGTCCCAGACCAAGCCACCGCTTGCGGCGCCAATCATCGGTACTGAAGCCGAATTCCCGTAGATTTCTTCTCCTGCCGAGTTCTCCGAATAAGCATAGTAATTGACGTCCTCAAAATTCAGCGACACATGGTATTTCGGCGATATTTGATAAAGTTCCTCGACCGATGGCGCATCGATAATGAACCCTTTTTGGCGTTTTACTGCAGCCCCATCTGGCAAAACGTAAATAACTGTATAAAAGTGGTTTTTCCTGAAAAATGAGATAAACTGGCGCCGGTATTCCTCCGTCTTACTCCCTCCTACCGTACTATCGGCGATATAACCGTCGAAAGGTTGAGCCACTCCCCTTCGCACCTGCCCTGCCAGTAACACACCGTCATTACCTTGCACCTCGACCGTATCGTTTACGTATGTATTAGCTATGAAATGCTGTTGTTTATCCTGGAACTCAAACGCACCATCCCCGAGCAATATTCTCTCGCCGTCATCTCGTACAACCAAAGCCAATATCCAACATTTTGGGGTTATTCCCGATAACATTATACAGCCCTCCTTATCGCCGTCATCATGCGCCGCCCTATCTCGTCGGCGTCTAGGTTATTATTTATCTCGTTTGTCATATAAACATTTATAGTTCGCCCAGCCGTCAGGCTTTGTTGCTCGAACTCATCTGCCAAAGCGCTAGCCACTAGCCCCGACCAGTTGTCCGTGTTCCTGTCGAGCGGGAGAACCGCCTCGCGCCCCGCCTCCCCGATTATTGCTGTCGTTCCGGACATCGCTATGCCACCTTGAGCCAGCCGCGGGAGATGTAGCTCGCCCAATTTACCTAAATCTATACCTGGAACGTTGTTAATTGTGTCGATAAGTCCGTTAATCGCGCGAATAGGCGTGTTTATGAAGTTTTCCAAGAACGACAACACCCCGTTTACCGCGTTTTTGAATACTCCGCCAACCGCTTCCCCAAAATGACCGGCAAACTCTGTAAACAACGTCTTTACTCTATCCCATAATTTCCCGAACAGATTGCCAAACGCCTCGAATAGATGCCCTAAAATCCTCGGCACCGCTTGCACTAACCCCATGAATAATCGAACAGCCGCATTTATAATCATCATTATGTTCGCTGGGTCGGTGAGGAATGCAACTATATTGTCGATAATATCTGGTAACGCGTCTACTATGGCGATTATAATATCTGGTATCGCCATGATTAACGTCGTAAGCAAATCAAACCAAGTCTTCAACATGAATTGCATATGCTCGGGCGACGTGAGGGCTTTCAGCGCATCAAGTATGCCTACTATAAGAGAGTTAATTATAGAGGGGAGCATAGGCACTAGCTGTTGTACTAGGCTCCACGCCATAGTGCTTAGTTGCTTTAACAATGTAGGAATAGCCGACGATAACCATTTAGCAAACTCAGGCAGATAGCTAATAATCGCCGAGAATAGGGAATTGAGCATCTCAGGAAGCGCCGTAACGACTGCCTGGACAATCCGTCCGACTGCTGGAACTAATTTTTTGGCTAGCCCATCAAATCTCTTAACTAACTTGTCAATCGGCGCTGCCATATCTTCACCATTGAGGGCTGCGGTCATCACCTTTGTAATTTGGTTTTGCAAGTTCTCAATCTCGGTTGCCAGCCCCTCAGTCCCTGCGATGGCTTGCGAATTAAACGATTCGAAGCCTTCTCCTCCTTCCGCGTCTAGCCGCACCATCGCGGCGTTCATATCATCAAAAGAAACCGTACCCTCCTTTAGTGCCTCATAAAGGTCTTTTTGGTTGGCTGAAGCCCCAAGAATAGACTTCGAGAGCTGGTCCATCTGTCCCGGCGCTGCGGTGACTAAACTATTCCAAGCCTGCTGGTCAACCTTACCAGCCGCTAGCATTTGATTATATTGCATAAAAGCGTTAGAAGCCGCCTGCGTACCTTGCCCGCCAGCCAACATCATATCATTAAACGCTAAGCCTACCGAAGTAGCATTAACGGTCCCTTTATTCAGATTCCCCATAGTAGCCGCTAGACTTTGCACATTGCTGGTCATATCATTCAGCGATGTCGGCAGACCATCGAGATGGTCGCTCATCGCTCCGACCGAAGCGCTCGCATCTTCCGCCGCGTAGCCGAGCGATTGCATCACCTTTGGGAAATTGTTCATTGTGTCCATACGGTTAATCGCCGAATCAAAAGAACTAGTAACCGCAGAGGTAACCTTCGAGAAAATACTTGAAGCTATGCCAGCCACCGCGCCCATCGCTAGCCCCATCTTTTTAGAAAACTTCGTTCCACTTGTCTCTCCAGCTCCTCCGGCTATATTCTCGGCTTTCTTGGAGATGTCCTTCATATCGACATACATCCCTTTGCCGTCAAAATGCAGCCCTACGGTCATATCTGCGATTTTAGTCCCGCTTGCCATCGTTTAGAGTTCTCCTTTCGCCGCTTGTTCTTCTTTTCTAAAAATATCTTGTGCTAATTTCATACCCTTTGGCTTTGGTTGCCCTTTTTCTCTTTTTATGCAAGAGCTTACCGCCGTGATGACTATTGCTTCGAACCCGAGGAGTTTACTTTTTTCCCTAGCTCTCTCCGCCGCCAACATTTTATTCACTCTGCTAGTAGGAATCGCTCCCTTTGCCCATTGCTGGTAGAAATCATAGCCGAAACGGGCGGTCATTTCCGCCACGAACGCATCTATTTCGTTATACCTCCGTTTGGGCTTGCTTTTTGTCGCCCTGGCAATCTTTATCTCGCGTTTTTCATCATCATCCAGAAAATCAGACGCCTGAAATACCCCTCCGCTCCTCAGCTTAGAAGATTCCTTGACCTTCTCTAGGGTAAGTTCAGGCGCCGTCATTATTAGCTCTCCGATTCGTCGACGTCGGCGTAAATACCGGTCGTAACGTTAAGCCTCTGCTTTGTCGTAAGGCTATAATCGCCAAGACGTGCGTCATACTGCGGGTAGCCGTCGGTAGAATGTAGCGAAGTGTTGAAGATTTGCGGGTTAAGCGCGACCGGAACACTCGCTGTCTCCGAAGTGCCGATTTCGATGTCATCCGTGAAGCATGGGTAGCAACGCGTGAATTCTACATCGGTAGAAGAGCCGTCGTCACATACACCAGAAGCAATTACGTCGATGTAAGGCTGGTCCACGCAAGTATTATCTGGACCACCGAACAGGACGTGTCCATTCCCAGCACCAGCGCCAGCGTAGGTCGCTTTCTCCCAGCGCCCTAAAACTTTTCCGACAGTTTCGAACGTGTCTGCGAGGAGATTAAGGCTCGCCGAAAAATTGTCGTAAGAGCCAGCAATCGGGCTAGAAGTCGTCCCTTTCTGCGAAGCACGTTCGCGCATACGAGGCGCGACGTTGAAAGTAATTGAGGAATCCTGCCCAATCTGGTCTTCGTCAAAATTAACGACGGTCCAGTCGTCCGTGGCTTTTACCTTATAGCGGAAGGTCAGCCTGCGGAGCTGTGAGATATTTTGAATCATATCTATTCCTTTCTTTTATTGTTGTCATCGTAAACGAGCAATGCGCTCGCAATCTTTACAATCGTCCCATTTTCTGTCGCTCCACCGTTTTCTGGCGTAGCCGTCTGTCGAATTCGAACATTTCGATAGCTATAAGTAGTGCCGCCGACGCTGCCGCTGAGCTGGCAGACACATCGGTTATTAAGCAGCCATTCTAGAATAGCTTGATGTGTCGCCTCGGTCTTCACCTTGTTCGCAAAGCCGACGTAGAAATCTACTGTGCTCCGGAGGTTAAGCCCATTGTGCGAACCGGTCAAGTCACCCTGCCTCGTGACTAGCCAAACCCCCTGCGCTGGGCTTCCATCTTTTTGAAGCGGGATTTCTTCCCAATAGAAGTCTTTGTTACGAGTAAGCCCCGCGACTTTATCGTCTGCCATCTTCTCGAATAGTGCTAGAGTAATCATTGTATCTCCTTAAAGTATTGCGCAACATTGCCGCTCGTCACGTTATCAAAAGCCCTCTCGAGGTAATGCGTCGTGTTGGGATGCTTACGGTTGTATTTCTCCCGAACATAGGCATAGTTTATTTTTTTGCCGGCTACTGAGCCACCAGCTAGCACATAGACTAAATCAGACCTGTCTACTGTCGTTCTGATGGAGTTCTTCAGCGCCCCCGTAAGATATGGGGCATTCGCCCTTGCTTGAGCCGCAATCGTCATCCCCATTCGAACCAGCCCCTTCGTGATGTTACGCTCTAGCTGCGATATTGCTGGATTGTTCCATGTAAACTTAGCTGTCGACTTCATATTCCGCCTCCGTTTGCCTAATCTTTAGCTCTAGGTGTTCCGTCTCCCCAGTCTCCTGGTTCTTCCCGACCGCAACGTCCCGGATTTCGTAAAACTGCCCGTCTTCTGTATCTAGTAGCATAAACCCAGCCATAAGACCAGCCCGCCTACACGTCGGGAGCTGCTCCGGCTTGGTGTATAATAGGGAATCGCTATCTATTTGGTCGGCGTTTGGTGTCATCCCGGTTTGAGTTGAGCAGCCTTCCTCGATAATAACGTCGAGGTAACCAATCGGCTTGAACACATTCCCAACTTCGGTAGCTCTTTCGACGGAGCCTATTAGCCATTGCCCGTAGACGATGGCGTGTGGAAAAGCGCTAAAAACATCCACAACACCCTCCCGCATTTCTTTCTACTGCTAACCCCGTTCCACATTCCGAATACATCTCGATAATATCGCTGTAATACTGTGCTAGTTCAGAGAAAGCGTCCGCGGCGCTACTGCTATCGAATCTGATTGTAAAGTTCCTGACGCGCTTTTCTGAAACTTGCGCGTCTAGACCCTGATGTTGCATGACCCCAGCGATAAAATTAGCCAAAAGTTCGGTTAATAAATCCGGCATAGGGTCAGGCAAGGCATCAAGGCAGAGAAATGACGCAAGTCGAGCGCTAGCCGCAGATACGATTTTGTCCCAATCTCCTTCAGAAAAGTTTACGGGTTTTCCTGTCCAAAGCTGGTAATCTTCTTGCTTCATTTCTCTAGTTTCTCCCTTTAGCTTTCGCTTTCGTCGTTGCCAAACTTAATAGCGACCGCCGAATTGCGTTCACCGAGCGAACCGCCACGCGGAGCCTCTGCGAGGAGAACGTCCTGGTTCTTCGTGATGTCGAAATCAGGGCGCATCGTCGGGTTAGCTTCGCCGATAAGCTTGTAAGCGTTGCGAGCGACAACGATAGCGTCGACGTCGGCGTAGTCCATCCATTTAGGAGCCACGATTTCAGCCGCGCCTAGCGAAGCTTCGATAGAGGCGCCAGGGGCTACAACGTAATCTCCATTGGCTTTAGTTGCTTGGCGATAAGCGGTGACGACGGATTTTTTAACAATGTACATCAGAGCGCCCGGAGCGTCGATAGCGCCAGTAGCCTCGATTGAAGCATCGTAGAGATTCTTGGTAGCCGCGACGTTAACCATCTTAGCCATCTCCGAGCCAACACCAGAAGCTGCTTTGGCGTCCGCGAGGATGCTGTAAAAGCCGCGAGTGCCGTCAAAGGTGCGGTAATCAGGCTGACCCTGTGTAGGCGCCGAGCGACCGTCACCGATAGCGATAGAGCGCGCATACTCAGCTAGGAGCGCACGGACAAGTTCGCGAGCGCGGAATTCGACCAGTTCCGGGTTTTCGTAAACTTCCATAGCGTCGAGGTCGAGCATTTTATAGACCATTTTGTTATAAATAGTACGGTCGCTCGCTGCCAGCTCTTGGAAGATTTTAGTATCGCCCTTTTTGTGACCGTGGGCGCGGGAAGTCTCCGCAGTAGCTTCGCCAGCTACATCAATCAGGTTGATTGGGAGGCTTCTACCGCCAACCTGTTCGCACCAGTTAAGAATACGGACGCTGTCGTCTTCGCCAGCCGTGACTGCGTCTATAAGGATTTTACGCGTATCGGTCGGAAGCGCTAAACCGGTAATACCGTCGTTGGTAGTAGCGCCATGTTTGTTCAGCTCTGCGTTCCAAGCCGCCGAGAAGTTGCTATCAAAGCGTTTGAACTGCCCGGCAAGCTTCGAGAAAGTCTGTTTCGCAGAATCAGTAAGGCGCCAATCTTTTTTGGTGGAGTCCGTAGTTTTCTCCTGTTTCGCAGGAGAGCGGTCTTTAATGACAACCACAGGCATATGCTTAATGTTATCGTTGGTTTTCTCCGCTGGAGCTTCGGCTTTATCGCCTTCCGCCGGAGCGGTCTCGCCCTCGGAATCTTTAGTATCGCGAGCGGTTGGCTCGGTTTCAGATTCGGGCGCGTCGGTCGTGAATCGGTCTACAACGGAGCTAAGAGCTTCCTTGATGGCACGATTCTCATCCGGAGTGAGTTCGTCGAGTTTCTTATTCATCTCTTTTCCTTTCTTAAAATTGTTTTTTACGCTATCATCGGACTTCGCGACCATATCATCGCCATTTGCTCCATCCTTTTTAGCGTCAATAGTCTTAGCGCGCGGGTCATTTCCAGTCAGCACCATCGAAATCTCGCGCAGTATTCCGATGGGTTCAGTAATTTCGTGACCAGCACCGTAATAGCCATCAGGGAACCAATCTATCCCAGTTGAGTAGCTTGCATCCTCTGAAATCGCCCAAGCGTGGTCGGCTAGTGTGTCGTCGTCGGCAAAATACATTCGCGCATGAAGCCCATCATCATCCGTCCAGACCTTACAAGAGCCGAACTGTTTCTCAATCGACGGTACTAGCTCGCCGTCTATTAGCTCGCCGTGGTCGGCTTGAGCCTTGACCGCGTATCTCTCGGTTTGCTTATCCGGGTTCTTAGCCAAATCAGATATTTTATAGAGTTCACCGTCATAACCCATCACATATAAGTCATCGATTTCGCGGATTTCTCCACTCTCCATGATTTCGCCTGAATTAGCCAATATATTACGGAATCTGCGAGATTTTCCGTCTTTTGCGTCTTTGGTCTCAATTTTTGCGCTATAATACTTTGTCATACCCCCATACTAAGCACCAGTCGGAACCACCCGAAATATCTAAGCAATTTTTTCAGCAGTAAAACAACACCCCGTTTTGTCGACAATGCTCAGCGAATGGTCTAACATCTTAGCGCTATACGCTAAGATATCGCCAGTTTTGCACTCCACGACCGCTACATAGTTTATGAGCGCTATTACTGTGCTCGTAACACTAGGTGCGGAAAATCCGCATTCTTTTATCTCTGTTCCATTTTTCTTGAGTTGTAACAACCCAAGATAACCAAGGTCTGAAGCACTAACTCCTCTAAATTGCGCCGTTATTTTCCATGTGCCAGTAGACGGGATTGTTATCTGTTGTATGTCTGAAGGTTGGTTAACGGCGAGTGAAGTTACTGATGTCTCTGGAGCGACAATCGTCAGACAAGAAGACAGTTTGGCGTCTTGTCCGTTTGCTATATCTGGGGCAGTTATAGTAGTAGCCCCATTAGCGACTGTTATATTCGAAAGCACAACATAGTAAGCCGTACTCCCGGAAGCGCCGTCCGCCGTTATCGCCGTGCGAATAGCCGAATCATTCGGGGCGGATGGCGAGGCTGATGCCGTACCCGAGACCACAATCAACCCACACGCTGCAGGGTTGTCTGTATCTGCCGACGTCCCGACGGGAGGTTTGACAACGTAAGCGACTATCGAATCGACCCTAGAATTAGTGGCGGGAGCCGCTGGAATTGTTACTGATATAGGCGAAGCCGATATATTATTCACCGTCGTAAAGTTACCGACGTTATCTTCTGCTAGTGCTACATCACGGCTATTACCGTCACCTCCGACAGTCACCGTCATGCCCGAGGACGCTTCACACCCCCAGCCTGAAACTATACCGCGCCCGCTAAAAGCTGAAGCTATATCATTAAAAGCGTTAACCGAAGTCCGCCCACTAAAAGCCGCATTCGTCCCGACCGCGTTGTTTGGATTTGTCATTTTTCCTCCTTATAGTTAAAATAATCTGTTGTCAGTATCTTGTCGATTTTGACTCTAACCTTTTGCTTACAGCCCTTGCAGAAAATCATCGCGTCGATTGTTTGGCTGGTCTCTCCGAGATAGCGCCCGCAGTTTGAACACTTCAAGCTAATCATTTTAGAATCACCTCATCGAAATAGCACCGACAGTTTACATGGGCGTTGGGGATGCGCCCCCCTTCGTTCCAAATACTATGGTCCCAAGACAATACCTTACCGTCCTCTAGCTCGACGGAGGCAGTAGGGAAAGGCGTTCCTAGCGCGACAATCTCGCCATCCATTTTCTCGCAGATTGGGCAAGGCGGCGTAGAGTCTCCCTGACCTTTGACCGTGTGCCATACAACCCCAAGCTTCAGGTCATATCTATCAGATAAGTACTTGTCGTTCTCAAGCCTCCCAGACCTAAAAGCGTTAACTGTTTCGTTTCGTGCGATAATCTCCGCCCTGTACCTCGGCATAACTTCCTCTAGCCGGTCGGCAATCTCTGCACTAGTGAGCCCTTCTTCTTCTCCCTGGCGTAATGTCATATCAGCAATCATTTTCGCGTCATCGCTCATCCTAGACACTAATTCGTCGACTCTTGCGTCCATCCTGTCGTAAAATTCGTCAGACAAATGGTAGCCGTCGTTCTCGAGCTGAGTCTCTATCTCTTCTACCACATTATCATCCAACGCTAGACCGGTGATAAACACAGCCCCAGTATACGCCCCATTGTCCGCCTGGACGTGCAATATCTCGTCGACCTTCTGTTTAACTTCTTCCTCTGGTACGTCTGTGTCTTTGAAAATCGCTGTGATTATGCGCATCAGTTCATCATAAATAGCTTTCTCGGTTTCTTCTCCGTCTTTCCAAACTGGGCGATACCCAACGGCATCCTTTGTGGTGCTAACTTCCTGACAAGAACAGCTGCAAGTGTGGACATTGTCTTTTTGTTTTTGCGCCTTTATATCTGTTTCTAGTGTCTGTTCAGAATTTGAAGTTGTAGAAGTTAGCACCCTAGCATAAATTCCATCGGCAGTCGGAAGCCAAGCGCTCGCATCGAGGTTAAGCGAACGCACAGCGGCAGAAGGTCTCGCCCCTGATTCGATTAGCCCCTTTAGCGTCTCGGCGTTAATCTTCGCGGTTTCAGCTTGAGTTTTAAGCCGGTCGGTAAGCTCCGGGAACTCTAGGTCGAATTGAATAGCATAGCCTAGCCCGCCAGTAATACGGTCTAGCTCGTGCTGGAACTGGCTCCAGAAGCTAAGTAACGCCGGATAAACACGACGGCTGATGAATTGGTAGTTAGACTGCTCTGCGTTGTCATATTTCGCCGAAGAATCATCCCCAAGTATAAAGTTCGAGACCCCAAACACTTTATTTAATCGGTCGGTGATTATTTGGTTGATGTCTTTTAACGCAAGTGTCGAGTTCGGACCCTGAATCGTTTTAACCTCTACCTGATCGCGCTCTTCGCCTGTCGGTAGGAATTGTCGCCATAAATAAACAGTTTTGTTACGGTTTTTAGCCCCTTTTAACCCGTTCTCTAGGTCTTTTCTTACTTCTTCGTACTTTTCCTTAGTAGATGCCCGTATCACCGTGATAGACGCTGGAATCGCCCCATTTTCAAGAAAAGCCTTCTGATATTGCGCCACGAGGTCATCTATTTGCGCCCAGGTCATCGCCGCAGACGCCGGAGAAACGCCCTTATCGAGATTTCGCGGAGAACGCGAAAAACGAAGTGTCATAACCTCATCACGAGTTAAAACCTCTGTACCATTATTTATCGTCGACACCTGGAATAAATCTTTGCCACCATCCATTCCTGGTATGCGCGACCCGACCGGGAGTATAGTATAGCCAGTAACTCTTCTGCCGTTTTTCCAAACGTGAATGTTTAGCTCTTCTTCCGTAAGCCACGTCGCTAGCGCCGCGTCCATAAACTCAGCCCATCCCATGTCTTCATCCGGGTCCATGAGCACCGCAAGCTCCGGGGTACGTGCCGTCGAAAGCGTCCCCCCGTTTCTCCCGACGCCATAGGGAATCACCGATTTCATCTCATTAATCAACGGTCTAACCTGCGCAAAGAAGTTCTCGTAGTTAGAGCAGAGCGCGTTAATATAAATTGCTCCCTGCTTCTCTTGTGAGACTTTAATACTTCTCGTCCCAGTTTTGTCAAAAAACCTATTCAGAATCCCCATCGCCGTTTACCTTCTTCTTTCTTTTTGTGCTTTTTCGCTTGTTAGGCGTGAAATCCTCCATTTTCTTGCTGAACTTTTTGCCATCGGTAAAGAACGGAAGCCCCTTGATTTTATGTTCTGTTAGGGCTTGCCAAATAAGCTTCCGCCCTTTTTCCGTCGCGAATGAAGTTTTAATAATTTCGAAGCCTCGGGCGTCGGCAATTTCCAGTTGCTGCTCTGCCCATTTCTTCTTCTGTCCACACATCGGGCAATCCTGATACACCCAATAAATCGTTTTAGCCATCTACCCCTCCTGCGCTCATCGCTCCTTGCAAGGTCATATCTACAACCTGTTTGCCGCCTATCAGATAAGCCTGTAATACTGATAACTGCACCGAAGTCATATTTTCGTGCATAAACTGTTTGACCTGCCGATTATCACTTTCGAAACAACTCGAAAGCACTTCCTCAGCTTCCTGTACGCCGTCTAACGTCGACAAATCTAAAGTACGTAGCCGCAGTTCCATTTCCTTGTCCAGCTTTTTAGGTTTTACTTTTAAATCCCCGAACTGGATTAGTTTTATTTTGTCGAATTTTAAGTCAATTTCTGAGCTCATGAAATTTTCCTCTTATTTCCTTAATCATAGCTACGTGTCGGAACCACTAGGAATAACAAAATCCCGCCCCCTAGTTATAAGGGGCGGGTTATAGATTTATACTATTTTCTTACCAAATAATCACAATCCGCTGTCGACAGTAACCGGGTCCCCTCCTACCTCCGTGAACACTGTGCTAGACACAGTATCAACATATGGCACGCCACCAATTTCGAGTTTATGGAGCCGCAGCTCATCCGCTGACGGACCACTAACCCAACAGTCGAACCTTACAGATTCGTCCGTAACTTTATTTTTACCATTCCATCTAGCATACCATACATCATTCCCATCAGCATCTACCCACCCAAACTTTCCGGTTTGCTCTTGCTGGTCTAGCAGACGATAGACATCGATGACGTTCGTGTCTATATACTTCTTTAGCATCCCGACATCTTGACAATAGTATTCTACATCACTTTCGGTAAGTTCACCTTGTGCGTTAACATTGCTTTCCGGTGCGTTAGCTTGCTCGTTTGACGGCTGAGAATCAGATTCGGATGTATATTTGGTTGGATTCATAAAATAGCCGACTCCCCCCACCAATAGGAACGCTACGATTAACCAAAACCACCATTTCGCAAAAATAGACGTTGCTCCGCCATCCTTAGAATTAGCCTTGTTGCCCTCAGCCATAAAACTCCTTTCTTTTGTAATTAAAAAGGACAATCGTCCAGATTGTCCACATCTTTGTCGTACCGATTTTACTCGAAACGGGACGATTGCCCTTTTCAAGGGTAAAACTTATTCGGTACAACGGTAAAATGTGGACACTTCTATTATAACATTTTAGACCACATACAACAAGCGTTTTGGAGGGAAAATGCGCCAAAAATGCGGGGTTTTGCAAAAGCAAAAAACAAAAAATATGTTGTAATATCAAAAGTCAAATTTAGGCTGCCCCAGGTCATCTATCGCATACCGAAGCGCATCCATCAGGTGGTCGTTCCCGTCCTGTGGCTCGTCCAATGTTTCGCCGCTCCGTTTCGTCCGCCAGGCATAGGCGAGGTACTCACGCTTCAGGTTTGCTCCGTAGTAGACTATTTGTTTCTGTGCCACACGGTCAATCCCGCGGAGAACTGACCCAGGAGCCTTGTCCGCTCCGATAATACGATACCCAGTAGCCCGTATCTCGGCAATTATCTCCGGTCTCGCCGCGTCTGCCACGATTAAGGCGTTAGGGTCTACCCCTAGCCTTTGAAACAAGGGGGAATATTGAGAGCCGAGCAATTCTCTTTGATAAAGAATCTCGACAAGCCCTAGCCTCCCGTCTGGAAGCTCATAAACCGCCACCATTGCCGATTCGTCGTTTGAGAACCCGAAGTCGAGACCATATCTGACCAGTTGACCGTGTTCTGCAATATCCACGGCGGACAGAGACTCCTCCCAGCCAGAGTAAACGTTACCATCAAGGCTCCCAATTTGCCCTAGCCCATAAACTATCCACCAGTTGCTCGGTTCCTCTCCATCCTTTGGTCTATGCGCTTCTATATTCGCCCGCTCTCGCTCTCTCAGAGCCTCGTTATCGAGATAAGTAAGAATCAGGAATGTGGTGTCTTCTGTGCGCCCCTCTACGAGCTTCTCATGCGCCCAAAACTTACTCGACGGGTTATAGTCTATAATGCAAAAATCGCGGGTACGGTCTGCGAGCTGGGTGAATATCTCAAAGCTAATCCCGTTAGCCTCATTGACGAATAGTACGTCGCGCCTCGGACCGCGTGCCGACATTTTGTCAACTGATAGAAATTCAATAACCGAGCCGTTGGCAAACCGGTAGACGTGTGAGGACGCATTCCATGTCCCAAGCTCCCATCGCCCGGTCCCCTTCATTATTTTTTCGAAATCGCGAATCGCACCGGTCGAAAGGTGCGGGTAACTCATGCCAACCACAGTAATCAGGGAATCACGATAACTTTCAGCGTAGCCTATGAGAAGCGTCATAATGGCGAAAGTCTTGCCAGCGCTCATACCGCCTTGTATTACCTTGTAAAAAGTCGGTTCGTATAACGTTGCCTCGATTTTATTCAGCGCCGTAGTCCTAGCCATTGCTATTCCTCGAAACGACTCTTATACGGGAACTTCTCGCGAATATATCGCCCAATATTCCCATCCCGGAAGCTATCATCGCAAGTCGAGACAAACCGCCACTCCCGCTCGACTTTTTCCACATCATACCACGGCAGCATCACCTTCATGTCGCGGCAGTCCTCCCCGCCGATTTCCCAATAATTCCCATAAAGCGCCCGCGTCATCGGCTCATTCGGGAATTTATCAAGCACCTCAAGCATTTTCCTTCGGTTAATTAGAATAGGTTTATGGACGGAGTAGTTAACCTGTGTTTTTCCCGCCTCTTCCAATGTCGCGACTAGATGCTTAAGCCGTTTGGTATAGCTTGTCTCCCGCCCATGCCGCCTCTCTACCCGGCGAATCTGCGCTTGTAGGCTCCCGTTATACTGCGGTGGCATATTATCGTCGACTGGCTTTAGGATGAAAAAATCGTCGTTAAATAGCCAAAAGTCCTCGGTAATCTCGTCATTCATGCAAGCCATTCGGAGCATATTATGTACCCGCTCCCATTTTGACGGCTCCGTCTGCGCAACCTTGACGTGTTCGTCCGGAGTGATTCCTTTTGGACCCCCACCATATAGCCAAACCTTGCGATATTGCCAGTTCTCCTCGACGCTCCGCAGGGAATAACGCAGTTCCTCGTTAGTCCTGCCTTCTCTCACGAAATAAACTACATCGTATCTACCGTTGGGCTTTCGGTGATAGCCAAATCGTCGGTATAAATCCGAATTCTGATGTATTTTGATTTTCTTCTCAATCCATGCGCGCTTTTCCGGCTCCCGTTGCCTTTTCGCAATTTCCGATAAGGTGTCCGTAAGTCCTTCTAGACGCTCCAGGGTTAACTCTCCGCGACAAAGCGACTTCTTATCGTCAAAATGATGCTGTATAAGTGTCTGGGGCGCCTGGTATAGCCCATCATTCGCGAGGATAGCTTTAACATTAAACACTTCATCCTCCCCGAACTGCATGCCTTCTACAAAGCGTATCTGATGGCGATTTATGAAGCTCCTCTTATAGATTTTATTCCAAACCATCGCCCACCGACGGGGAAGAACCTCGTAAGAATAATGCCCCTTTTTGACCGAATCTTTTCTCCGCCCCCCAGCATGACAGCGGTACTGCCCGAACTGAAAAATGTTAAACCCATGTCGTGAAATCCGCGTCATTACATCTATCGCGTTCTCCGTAAAAGCGTCATCTGCGTCGAGAAATGCGATATATTCACCCTTCGCTTTCGACATCCCGTAGTTTCGTGCGGCTGAAACTCCAGCGTGCTTTAGTAGATAAAGCTCAAACCCATATTTGGCATATTCGGCGCAAATTGCATCCGAGCCGTCTGTCGACCCGTCGTCGACCAGGATAACCTGTGCCGACTGGTCGGACTGATTTGCCAGACTATCTAAGCACCGTCGAAGAAACGGTGCCTTATTGTAGACCGGGACTATGACGCTAATTTTCGCCATTCTTCTTCCTTTTTGTTAGGTCAACCAACGGCTTAACCTCTGCAATTTGCGCCGAAATACACTCTGTAAGCTTACCCTCTTCCGTTTCGCGAAGCCATGTCGCCGCCTGTGTACTGCCTTCTTTCGCTGCCAGATGTTGCGCCGCTACTACTTCTGCTTTCCTGCATAAATCTTCATCGTTAAAACCTAGAGCTTTCAGCTCAGCCTGTCCACTGGTATCTAGCGGACCATTCTCGAACGCCTTGACTAGCTCTTGGTAGCTTTTTGCCTTGCGCCTAGATTCCCCTGATTTAATCCCGCCGTTCCTTCCGCGCTTTCTTGCTTCGCTCTTGGTTCGTACTGGTTTTAGGTTCTCTGCGTTAGCCATCTCTAACCTCTATTTCCTTTCTATCAAATGTTAACTCCCTGTCGGAACTAGTCGCTAGTATCCCATGCTCTGCCGCTACCTCGAAGCATTCCAAATAACTAAGGGACTTTTTGTTAAGCAACCGCTTCCGAAATAACTTCCAATGGTGTCGGTAATCAATCTCCGGGGCAAACCAGCGGTGGAAAATCGTCCACATCCTAGCTCCATCCTTCCGTAAATATATAGATTTTTCGTCCCAGAACACGATTTCCATGCCGTTCACTTTTCGTACAACTGTTTTCTCTGCGACGAACCTCCCCATTACTCCGTTTCGCCTCCTAATAACTCTGAATTCTCGTGGATGTTGCCAATTACTTCGGCATCGCTAATGTGATAGTCGTATAAATCGTAAACTCTATCTGGACAATTCTTAGAGCCTATGATATGCCACATGAGCGCATAACGTTTCTCATCCCAATAGCATCTCAGCTTCCAAGTTGCTTTACCAAAACCGATAGTACTAGGAGATGTTTCCCAAACTCCATCAATCTTAGCTTT
>Ga0310690_10002402_pt1 | contig 30552 bp, 23 predicted proteins | sample AusTroGonzalo_MG_2_FD_207661 | JGI IMG/M metagenome (GOLD analysis project Ga0310690, IMG submission 207661) | Bovine rumen microbial communities from tropical cattle in Woodstock, Queensland, Australia - Gonzalo_04 (v2) (version 2) | ecosystem: Host-associated > Mammals > Digestive system >...
CTCAACCTGCCGTTTCATATGGGATCAAGCAGCTCGAGGAACAGCTTGGCGGCAGACTCTTTGTCCGTACGGCGAAGGGGATGGAACTGACGCCCGAAGGTAAGATGATGTTCGACTACGTTTCTCGCGCATATGAGGAGCTCACGGCGGCGGAGAATAGATTCTCCATGATGCGTGGGCTGGAAGAAGGTACGGTGCATATCGGGGCTTCCGACACCATCACTAAGTACTTCATCCTTCCTCGTCTTGAAGAGTTCAAAAAACAGTTTCCCAAGATCACCATCAAGATCACCAATCGTACTACGGATGAGATCATCGCCATGCTGAAAGCAGGTAAGGTGGATCTTGGTTTTGTCAATATGATGGAGGACAGAAGCATCGCAGGGGTGGATCTTACGCCTTGTGCGAATATCGGCGAGTGTTTCGTGGCTAATCGCGAGACCAAGAGCCGCATTTCTTCTCCGCTTACGGCGAAGGAGCTCACGGACCTGCCGCTTATCATGCTGGAGGAGAAATCCGCCACTCGTCGTGCTGTGGAGAAGGTGGTCAACGAGCAGGGCGGCTTAATAGCCCCTACATTCGAGCTCTGCAGCGTGGATCTCGTCGTGGACTGCGTCAAAGCGGGGCTTGGCGTCGGATGTGTCACCAAAGAATACATCGGCAAGGAGCTCGCCTCGGGCGAACTGTATGAACTGCCCCTTGCTTTCCCGCTCCCGCGCAGGAATATCGCCATGGCGACGCTGTTCGGGATGCCTTCCTCCTTCGCTACAGCAAAGTTGCAGGCACATTTTAAGAATAAAGCTACGTCGGACGTAGCCGGTAAATAAGGAAGAATAACTTTTATGGATTCACTCACATTACGCAGTCTTTATTTAAACTTCTTCAAGGATAGGGGCCACGCCATCATTCAAGGCGCTTCCCTTATTCCCGAGAATGATCCCACCGTCCTTTTCACCACCGCGGGTATGCACCCCTTAGTGCCTTATCTCTGCGGCGAGAAGCACCCGCAGGGCACCCGTCTCACAGACGTGCAGAAATGCGTGCGTACGGGCGATATCGACGAGGTCGGCGATAATACGCACTGTACTTTCTTCGAGATGCTTGGCAACTGGTCGCTCGGAGATTACTTCAAGAAGGAAGCCATCTCTTGGAGCTATGAGTTCCTTACCGAAGTATTGAAGATAGATCCCGCTCGTCTTGCCGTGTCCGTATTCGGCGGGGACGAGACAGCGCCTCGTGACGACGAAGCCGCCTCTATTTGGAAGAAATGTGGCATCGCAGAGGATAGGATCTTTTTCCTTCCGAAGAAGAATAACTGGTGGGGTCCCGCCGGTCAGACGGGTCCGTGCGGCACCGATACCGAGATGTTTATAGACACCGGTAAGCCCAAGTGTAGCGACGATTGCTCGCCCGCGTGCGATTGCGGAAAATACATCGAGATCTGGAACGACGTATTCATGCAGTACAATAAACAGGCGGATGGCCGCTTCGCACCGCTCGCACAGAAGAACGTAGATACCGGCATGGGGCTCGAGCGTACGTTGTGTATCCTCAACGGGTACAAGTCGGTGTACGAGACCGATCTCTTCAAGAATGCCATCGCGAAGCTCGAAGAACTTTCGAGTAAGAAGTACGGAGAGAATGAGGAAGTCACGAAGTCCATGCGCATTATTGCGGATCATATTCGTACGGCTACCATGCTTCTCGGTGACCAGAGAGGCGTCACGCCCTCCAACGTGGATCAAGGCTACGTATTGCGCCGTTTGATCCGTCGTGCCGTTCGTTTCGGCAGAATGATAGAGCTGCCCGAAGGCGCGCTCTCCGACGTGGCGAGAGTGTATATTGCGCAGTATCAAGACATATATCCCGAGATTAAGGAGAATGCAGAGAAGATCATCACCGAGCTCGAGAAAGAGGTGGCGCGTTTCTCGTCCGTCCTTCAACAGGGACTTAAAGAATTCGAGAAGGTAGTCAGCTATCTCCCCGTGAAGAGGCTCTCCGGTAAGACCGCATTCAAGCTCTACGATACCTATGGCTTCCCCATTGAGATGACGGTGGAACTTGCGAAAGAGATCGGGTATGAAGTCGATGTGGAAGGCTATCATAAAGCCTTCGAGGAGCATCAGCAGAAGTCGCACGCAGGTGCGGAGCAGCGCTTCAAAGGCGGACTGCAGGATAATACGGTGGAGGTCACGAGGCTTCACACCGCTACGCACCTTATGAATGCCGCTCTGCGTACAATAGTAGATGAGAACATTCGTCAGAAAGGCAGTAATATTACAGCGGAGCGTCTCCGTTTCGACTTCAACCTTGACCGTCCTCTCACCCCCGAGGAGATCAAGAAAATAGAGGATTACGTCAATAATGCCATTCAGGCGAAAGCGGACGTTATCTGCCAAGAGATGACTGTCGCGGAAGCAAAGGCGATGGGCGCCATCGGTGTCTTCGACAGTAAGTACGGAGAGAAAGTAAAAGTATATAGCATCGGTCAGTACAGCACGGAGATCTGCGGTGGACCGCACGCGCAGAATACCGGTGAACTCGGTAAATTCCGCATTGTTAAAGAGCAAAGCTCTTCGGCGGGCGTCAGAAGGATCAAGGCTGTTTTGGAATAAAACGGAGAAATTATGTGCCTATTTATCAGTAAGGAAACAAGAGAGGACATCATGAACGTCCTCGACAAGGACCCTGCGGCGAGGAGCTTTTGGGAGGTGTATTTCACCTATTCGGGCATCATCGCACTCAGGAAATACCGTCGCGCGCATTGGTGGTATGAGCACGGGCATAAATTTATCGCTCGCGTGATCTCTCAGCGTGCCAAGAAGAAGACAGGTATCGAGATCCATCCTGCGGCGAAGATAGGTAGGAGGCTCTTCATCGACCACGGCTCGGGCGTCGTGATAGGTGAGACGGCGGAGATCGGCGATGACGTAGTCATCTATCAGGGCGTTACCCTCGGTGGCAGCGGAAAGGATAAAGGCAAGCGTCATCCAACCATTCAGGATCGCGTGATGATCTCTTCCGGTGCGAAAGTATTAGGTCCCTTCACGGTCGGGCATGATAGCAAGATAGGCGCAAACAGCGTTGTTTTGAAGGAAGTGCCGCCCAATTCCACCGTCGTGGGTGTGCCGGGCAGAGTAGTGAAACAGGGCAACGTTCGCATCGCGGATATGGATCAGATCAAGCTTCCGGACCCCATTTTGGAGGAGTTCCGCAGGTTGAATCGCCGTATCGAAGAGCTGGAGAAGCAGCTCGGCGTACAGACGAAACAGACGGGTGAAGATGAGAATATCAGCCTCGACCTCAAAGACGTCGAGAGAGAGGGCGAAAAGGAATGAAAGTTTATAATACGTTAGATCGAGAGAAAGAAGAATTTACCCCGATACAAGGCAACCTTGTGCGGATGTATTCGTGCGGACCGACGGTGTACAGCTATGCTCATATCGGCAATATGCGCACCTACATCTTCATGGATCTCCTGCGCCGTTCTCTGCGTTTCTGCGGGTTTAAGGTGAAGGGCGTCATGAATATCACCGACGTCGGCCACCTTCTCTCGGACGGAGATGAGGGCGAGGACAAGATGCAGAAAGCCGCGCGGAAAGAAGGCAAAACTCCGTGGGAGATAGCCGCCTTCTACACCGAGGCATTCTTCAAGGACATAGACGCCTTGAACGTGTCGCGTCCTGAGATCATCGCGAAAGCCACCGACCATATTCCTGAAATGATAGCCTTCGTGCAGGGACTCCTGGAGAAGGGCTATGCCTACGAAATATCGGACGGCATTTATTTCGATATCGGTAAGTTCCCCGGCTACGGGAAGCTGTCCGGTCAGACGGTGGATGAGAAGGAAGCAGGCGCGCGCATCGAGGAGAATAGCGAGAAGCGCCATCCCGCCGACTTCGCTTTGTGGAAAAAAGCGGATAAGAATCACATCATGCAGTGGGAGAGCCCGTGGGGCATGGGATTCCCCGGCTGGCACATCGAGTGTAGCGCGATGGGAAAAAAGTACCTCGGCGAGGTATTCGACCTGCATACGGGCGGCATAGACGCCGTGCCCGTGCACCACGAGAACGAGATAGCGCAGAATGAGGCGCTCGCGGGCAAGAAGACCGTGAATTATTGGATGCACGGCGAATTCATGATGGTGGACGGCGGCAAGATGAGTAAGAGCCTCGGCAACGTCTATACCATTTCCGACCTCGCCGCGAAAGGATATTTGCCCCTTGACTTCCGCTATTTCTGCCTGAATGCGCATTATCGCAAGAAGCTGAATTTCACCTTCGAGGGTATGGACGCCGCGCACACCTCCTACGAGCGTCTACGTAACGCGCTCTACGCGCATAAAATGAGCGCGGAAGCCACTGATCCCGCCGTCATTGCGGAGCTCGCCAAGAAGTTCCGAGACGCCGTGGAGGACGACATCAACATCCCCTTCGCCCTCGGCGTGCTGTGGGAAGCTGTGAAGCTCCCGAAGAGCAAAGATATCTATAAGCTCGCGCTTGACTTTGACAAAGTCCTCGGCTTGTCCCTTGACAAAGTGACGGCTCCCGCGCCCGAGAAAATAGACGTCCCCGCGGACATCGCTGCCCTTGCGGAAGCCCGCCTCGCCGCTAAGAAAGAGAAGAACTGGGCGGAAGCGGATAGGCTCAGAAATGAAATCGCAGCCAAGGGCTACGTCATTAAGGACACGAAGGACGGGTATACGATCGAGCGCAAATAAGGGCGAAATACATCGAGTATAATGAAATAGGCAGACACGAAAACGTGCCTGCCTTGTTTTTTTTCTGAGATGCAGATATAATTTATTCTGCAGTGACCCAACCGGGCTGAGAAGCATATTTGTTGATGAGGTCCTTGGCGTAGTTGTCCTTATTGATCGCGGCATTATCCGCGCTGATGATACCGTCCGCTACGAGCGACTCATAGTTCCAATAGAAGGCGCCTTCGTACCAAGTCTTACTGCTGCTCTTACCGGAAGCATTGATACCTGCCACAGAGACTTCTGCATTTCCTTCCCATTCTTCCCAGTCCTTGAAACTGCGAATGTATCCGTTATCCCAGATCTTGAGATTAACGGAATAGGAATTGAACTCCAAGTCCTCACTGTTACTGCTCTTTCTAAGGTATGCACGCGCAACCTCCACCGTATTATCATCTTTGGAACGAATGGTGAAAGTGATGTCATAGTACCCTTCTTTGTTGTACTCAAAGGTGATCTCGGTGATGGAGTCCTCGTTGTAGTTGAAGTTATTGATCTCCTTGGGATCTTCCAAAACGAAAGCCGTATTGTAGAACTCCTTAAGCGAAAGCGTTTCCTCATATTCATCATACAAACGATCTTTTCTATCCTTTGTCCCGAGAGACAAGAAGGGAAGCGTATCGGTAAACTCTTCGGGTACGTTCGCCGAGGCTCCTTTCAAATTGATCGCTCTGCACTCTTCACTGTCAGCGGGCACGTACGAACGCTCTTGCTGATCAAGGACAAGCGCCAATTGCTCCCTCGGAAGATCGGCAGCCCCCATCTTGGCGCTCATCAGTTTAGCGCCTTTCTGATAATAGAAAGTACCGTTGTCCTGCACTTTGAAGGCACGGACCGTCATCTCACCGGTGGCGATACCGCCTACGTTCGCTGTACCGGAACCTTGCGCGATCATCACACATTGTTTGGCGTTGATCTTATTCTGATTGGCGAGCTTATAAAGCGCGATAGCTGCCGCCGCCTTTTCTTCTTTCGTGGCGTTCTTATTCAGCGCAACGTCGATCTTATTCTGCAATTCTGCGGAAATGGTAGATTCGAAAGCGGGTTTTGACGGAGTCAGCACGAGGTCATTCGTCTCGAGATTCTTATTCGTGAGCGCCGTAATCAAGAAGAACAGCGCAACCGCAAGTAAGATTGCGCCGATGACGCTTCCCACGATGATCAAAGCAAGCTTGCCTTTTCCGAGTTTCTTTTTCGTTTTTTCCATATATCCTCCTTTATGCGCGTTCGGGCACTGTTACCGCCACGCGACGATAGGTTTGATAATAATTATTGATCTTAATCTCGATCTTGGCGTAGATATCACCCGCCTCAAGTTCTTCTCCGCAAGGATTATTGAACTTTTCGTCATAATAATACGATACTTTATAGCCGGATGTCAACTTTTCATCCTTTCCAACTCTTCGCAACTCAATAATGTCATTGTCATCGAGCTTTACCGACACCGTATACGTGAAGTCGCCAAGCGCCTCATTCCAAGCTATATCTTTTATGCCGACGTCATCCGCACGCAGACCCGTCTCGTTGATCTTGATTTCGAAGACCTTACCGACGTTTTCGACGCCGACCGCATAGTCTCTATTCTTTGAGGTCACGCGAATCGTGTATGACAGAACAGTCTCATTATCCTTATCATACTTGACGGCGCTTAGGATGACGGAATCCTGCTCGTTTACCAAAAGCGCGGCGGGACCGTCTGCGGTAATGACGTATCCGCGCGCACGGTTATAGGTCAACCCGTTCGTGAATGCGTTCTTCTGATACGCGCCGTCAACGAACACACGTACTTCCTCCGTGATATCTTTACGCCCGATGGTGAACTCTTTCTCTGCAGTGCCTTTATAAAGTCCGTCGCCTTCCACCGTTACGTCGATCGTATAGGTGCCTGCGTGTAGCATCTTCGTTTGATCCTCGATGACCATGCCACTGCTGTCCTTCAAGACGCGACGCTGGTACTTCTCTTCGATGATATCGGTCTTGATAAATGCCGCAAAGTAGTCCAGCACCTTCTTCGGGGTAAGATAAGTACTCAAGGTGTCTCCGTACGTCAAAGCGTCGAAATTCGCATTTTTATCGAAGATAAGATCAGTCGTAACCTCCTCTTGGTCGCCCGCGTGGTTCTTGTTGATGATCTCTTGATCCTTTCTCGATCCGTCCGCTACGCCGCGAAGCGCTTCGCTGACATTGGAGTTCCACAAACGAACGCCGAGTTGCTGCGACTCATTACGGAACCATGCGTATACAAGCCCTTCGTTCTTCGCTTCTTCCGACCTGTACTCGTGCACCACGTAGGTCGTATCTCCGATGGTCACTTTCAATGCGGGCATCTTTTCGGACGTGGCGAGCGTCGCGATGAGAGAAGGCACCGTCGGGAATTCATCCGTCACGATACCGTCACTTTCTTTCTTCACGTAGAAGGGCGCCAAGCTCTCGTCTTCCCGCACCACGCTGATCTGAGAGACCGGAGTAGCGATAACGCGCACCGTATATCCGGATATTCCCTGATAACCACCGTTCTCATTGCCGACGTATACCGTCACGTTCTCTTTATAACCGCTACCGTCGTAAGCAAGGCTGATGCCTTCCGTATTGTAATGCAACTCCAACGGATAATCGTGCGTATCACCCTCAAACTTCACGAGTACGTCGATATATGCTTCCGTCCCTATCATTTTCTTCTCACGGAAAGGCGCATCGTCATAAGGATTGATGTAAATGCTACGTGCCGTACTGTTGTCGATCTTCACTTCCGAGATCCTGCAGGTCTTGATATTGACCTCCACACCGACCCGAATATTGGGCAGCCCTGCCCCGATCTCTATATCGGCATACACGGGGTACCCGTACCTGCCGGAAAGCCCTTCGTAAGAATAATTATTACCCTCTTTCGCCGCATCTTTACTCACTCCGGACAAATCCCACACGGCATCGGCAGTGACCGGCAGACCATTCAACTCAAAAGTAAGATAACGAGGATAGGACTTCACGTCCACAGGAGATACGTAATAAGGATTGAGTTCTAAAGAGAAGGCATAACTGAAAGATGTAGCCGTGCCTTGGCGCGTTCCGCTGCCTTCTATGCGCTTGATAGCGTCGGCGCTGTCATTCTCCGACCATTCACTGAATACCGACAGCGGGATACCCGTCACGTCTAAATTCTCAAGATAAGTAGGCAAGATATTTACAGTGATCTTCTGCGTATTATCGTATCCGACAGAGGCATTCCCGAGCGTCACGGTGCAAAGAACGCTGCCCTGCACCATATTGACGGCGACTTCGTTCTTTAACTGCTGTTGATACAAGGTCGCGACCGCCTCGATACCTTCCCACTTCACGATGTTGAGCTCTTTGACGTAGGAATCATCCGTCTTCCTCTTTACGTAGAGCTTCGTCGGGTAGTTCTTAGCATCGCGCGGATCAATGACGACATAGCCTTTATTTCCATCGGCTGCGAGCAAGCGAAGGTTCAATGTTTGCGGTGAAGCGGAAGACGCCGAATCGGTGTACACTTCGTCCGCAGTCCCGATCGCAGACGTGACGGAGACGTTGACCTCTATCTCCCAGCCTCTCGCATAGGCGAATACCGTGTCGCGGAAGCCTTTGGTGACGATATCGCTCTTCGCCTTGATGGCGGAAAGATCCCATCTGTCCACCTCTACGTCCGCATACACTTCGTATTTATTATCGAAATACAAACGTATAACGGAAGGATAGCTCTTCTCTTCATAGAAACGAAGCCCACCTTCCAACGCGTCGAATACGGAGAAGAAGAGACGCTTTTTCTTATTGTCTTCTTTATACAAGAGCGCGCTTTCGGGGATCACCGTTCCGTCCGCGGAGACGTAGGACGCGATCGTGACGTTATTCGTATCTTCTTCCGTAATGAAGTCATAGCCAAACACGCTGACATTCTTCAATGCGAAGGTGACGGTAAGCGTTTCGCTGCCGATAGCACGGCTCGCTTCGAAACGACCGCCGGCGAATAACTTAGCCGGCTCAAATCCTGTGGTAAAGGGCAATACGACGGGCTCAATTTCTCCGAAAGGCCATTCTTTGGGGAAAGTGCTTCCGCTCTTCTGCGTGTAGGTATAGAACACCTTCACCGCAACAGGATCGGAATAAGTAAATGCATTGATATCTTCTTCGAACAAATACGAATAAACGTCTGTATTTTTCTCTTCAATGACTTCGCCGTCCTCGGATAGAAGCGCCGTGCTTGTGACGGTTACGGGCGGGAAACAGTACTTAAAGTCAAGATACTGGAATCCGCTGATACTGTCTCCGACTTTCATACGAAGGTCTCCGGCTTTGCCCTCTGCATTCGCAACGTTCTCCACCGTAGTGAACACCCATCTCACGCCGCTGAAGAATACTTCGTTGTCTACGAGCAAGGTGGTGGGCAACAAGCGATCCCACGATGTATTGGAAAGTGTATTCACGTAGAGCACGTTAAAATAGAAGGTGTGATTCGTCTTGTTATAATACACGTCGGTGCGGTCGTTCATGCCGCTGAAGTCGAATGCGTAATCCTCGGGAAGCTTCTTAGGCTTACAGGAGATCGAGACCGATAGCTGCTGCGGCGTCTTGTGCAGATCGTACAAACAGTCGTAGAACAATGCGTACACACTACCGGAAAGATCGCAATCATACAGCCTGCCCGCATCCGCCAATCTCTTGATTTCCTGCGCATCGGCAACATTCAACTCCCATTTTCCGACCGTAACAGCGCCCAACGACTCGCCCTCTGCATCCACGACGTTTAACGTGGAAGGATATGAGGTCTTACTGAAAGGATCCTGTCCGTGATAGGCATAGAAAACCATGGGGGTCTTATCGGCAAGATCCGCTATTTTATTCCCTTCGATGATGAGCTTAAAAGTGATGCCAAGCGGAATGTAATTCCCGAAGAAAGACTTGACGACAGGAGTAAGATCCGCCTGCCCGTTCTCAGCGGCGGGGGCTGCCTCGCCCATATTCCATAAAATCGTGCGTGTGGAAGACTCATTCAAAATGATTTTATTGTACAGCGAAATGACCTGCGACGGCTTCTTCGTGCCGTAACGGGCAAAGGTAAATGTCTTCTTGTTGGCATTATAGGAAGTCTCTCCTGCCACCTGCACGAGCGAGACAGCCGAAGAAGAGAGCGCCGTACAGTCCACTTTCAAAATGCGCTCGACAGACTCTGCGAGAATCTTTGCCTTTGCCGTCACTTCTTTAATGCCGCCCGATGCAAGCGTAGGCACCTGTTCCGTAGGATACGTCCAGGCGCCCTCGAGCGATACCTTGACCTTCGTATCGGACACCATGGTCCCAAGCGCCATCCCTTCCGAGAAGGTCAGGTACGCATAAGTGGGCATCGTATTTTCCTCAAAGAGAGAAACCTCATTGCGTGTGTTTTCCACCTCGACGGAGACGATCTTAAAGACGTCGTTGAAACGAACGGAGAATGAGTCGGCAACGACCGTCACCGCTTTCCCTTTCGCGCTATCGAAAACGACCTTCCCTTCCATCTTATCCACATAGAAACGGAGATCTATACGCTGATACGCCATCTCTTCCATCCAACTGCAAGAGAGATCGGAATGTATGTTTCTCAGAAGAGAAAGCATCCACGTGGCAAGGCCCGCATTCGCGCCCACCGTGAAATACTTCTCCGACGGAGTGAGATATAGGCGTTTATTCTGCAGAACAACATCCAGTCCGAGTGCGGCATTGAATGCGGCAAAAGGCGCCTCCGCAAGCACAAGCCTGCGGACGGGACGAACGGTGGTAAGTGCATCGGGAGGATAGATCAAATAGAAGACCTCTCCGTCTTCGGCGGTGTAATACAGGCGCAAGATCTCCGTCCCTTTCGACGCCAAATAAATAAGCGCTTTCTCAACGGCACCCGACGCACCGTATTGAATGTCCGCAGAATACGTGAGCTCATTGCCCTCTGCGGAAAAGGTCATCGACTCGCCCGCAAGAGACCCAACGAGCACCGAGACCATCTCTCCCGCATTTGCGAAAGCATTTTGCTGCGTGATCTTACCTGTCAAGGAAACGTGCGTAGACGTATTCTCCGCTAAGTCCGCATAATCGGCATAATCCTCGGGTAAAGCGATCATGGTGCGCATCTCCGAATTCGGAGCACCGAAAGCGAAACGCTCGTATTCGTTCTTGAGCGTGACTTTCATCCCCGAGATAACAAAGGAAGCGGAAAAGTCGGTCACACGATTGTTCGCGACGCTCCAACTCATCTTCCCTTCGTTGACGCCGAAAATACCGCGGAAGCCCAGCTTCTCAAAAAGAAGATCGAATATTTCCTTCCCAAACGTGCAAGTGACGACGTCCCCGTCCTTCTTTACGCCGGCGGCGACGAGCGCTGCTAAACGCAACTTATCTTTGAATTCATATGCGTTATCATTCTCAAAACCGACGGCAGACGCCCGATCTACGAGCTCCGCCCAAGCGATCTTGCACTTCGCGATATCGTATGCGGAAAGATCGACGTAGAGGTATCCGTTTTTCAAGATAAAGGAGCTGTTCTTCTCATTATGGTCACGAATGGTGAGTGCGCCTTCCATCTTACCTTCTTTCGGTACGTAGTGGGTGGCGATAGAATACTCAAAGGGATAACTGAGCTCCACAAAAAGACGATTCAACATAATGCCGTAATTGCCAAGCTCGTACGTCCCTTCGTCATGATCGAAAGAAAGCTGCGCCTTCCCCGACTTGATATAGAAATTTCTGAGATCAAACTCTTCAAACACCGAGAAATCGATGGGGAATCGAACGGCATCCCCGTTGCGTGCAAGAGTAAACGAATTCAATTCAAACGCCTTGCTGTCACTCTCCGCTTTTGCAGAAACGAAAGCACCGTCGGACAATGCGAACTCGACGGTGGTGTGCGCGTCTTTCTCAATAAGCGCCGAAGATACCGCATCCGTAATATGAAGTGCCGCAAGCAGCTCTACGGAAGAAATGCCGATCTTCGACTCTTCCAAAAGCTCTCCAAGCGATGAAAACAGCATGGAATAGGAAAGCGAGAAGACGTAACGAGACGCCTTGGTCTCTTCCGTATAATAATACTTACAACCGTCGAAAATGCAGCTTGCCACCGTGGGGATCAACTCGATAACGGACTGCACCGTTCCGCTCGTCTTCTCACGATTCCACTCTTCGAAGATCTTCGCGAGATTGACCCCGGACACCTTTCCGCTGATATCGAAATCTTCCACGTCTACGTACAGTATCCCTTCGCGATAGTACAGCCCGAAGACGCTCTTCGTGCCCTCCATGACCCGCAAAAGAAGCTCGGTATGCGTGTCGTTCGCAACGTTATCCGACGTCAGGTCGAAAGCTGCGGAAAGCGTGATATCGTACACTTTCTCACCGTCACGGTAACTGCTCTCCGAAGAAAGGAAGAACATATTCTGACCCACAGACCCGTCAGCAGCAAGCAGTGCGTTATACACCGTGCCCATTCCGGCGGAAACCCCGATGACCTCTCCGTCGACGTCACCACTTGTAGGAACTTCCGTCCTATGACAGGCAGAAAAGACGCCAAGCGAGGCGACCAACACCAAAATTAGGATAATAAAAAGCAGCTTGTTTTTACGCATATTATAATATTACTACACGCGCGCATAGCTTGTCAACACGGAAAATATCGTCATGCACAGGAAATCAAAGGATAAAAAAACCGCGCTCTCGCCTCTCGGAGGCTTCGCGCGGCATATTATGGATTATTCATCGTCCTCTTCCGTTTCGTCTTCTTGCTTCTTCTCGTTAGGCTGTGTCTGCTTCTTCGGGAAGGAAAGCTGGTCTACCGGATACGTTTTCACGACGTAAGTGTCGTCCACCGTTACTTTACAAGTAACGGTCTTCTTCAACATATCCACCGCCATGACCACGGCGGAGCCATCCGGCGTCGTTACTTTTCCATTTAGCTTCGGCATGGTTTTGAATACTTCCGCATAGTAGTCGTTCTCGTATTTCAGGCAACACATCAACTTGCCGCAGATCCCACTGATCTTGGTGGGGTTCAGAGACAATCCCTGCACCTTCGCCATTTTTACGGTGACTTTCTCGAAGTCTTTCAAATAGGCGCGACAGCAACATTCTCTACCGCACATACCGAGCGACCCGCGCAGTTTCACGTCGTCACGCTCATACAGCTGTCGAAGCTCTATCCTCGCATGGAGCGCAGAAGCAAGCTCCTTCACGAGATCGCGAAAGTCCACTCTGTCCTCCGAAATAAAGAAAAGCGTCACTCTCTTACAGTCGAAACTGACCTCCGCCGAAATAAATTTCAGCCCCAGCCCGAGTGCCGTCGCCTTTTCGCGTGCGATCTTCAAAGCACGCGGCTCGCTTTCTTTTGCCTTTTTCGCAAGGTCAAGATCGCGCGAGGACGCCTTCCGTACGACTTTTTTCAGTTCCTTCGGGCACTCTTCCTCCGACACAACGATATTCGCCGTGACGATCTCGCCCATTTCGTTTCCTTTCTGCGTATCTACGATGACCTTCTCCCCCGCTTCGAACACAAGATCGCCCGGGTCGAAAGAGTACGTCTTCGCATTGCGATCGAATTTTACGCCAACAATCATCGGCATTTGTACTTCACCTCCACCATTTTAAGCATCAAATAATCGGCTACGTTCTGTGCGATGCAATTCGCCTTCAAACGTGCGCGACACGTCAATATCACATCCAATACGGCGCCGAGCGCCGCCACCGAGTACATCTCCACGATCTCGGCGATATCCTCACTGCTCTCCGCCAGCACGAGTGGGAGTCCGAGATGGGCGTTCACGGCATCTCCAAGCACGATCTCCAAGGTGGACAAGGTCGACGAGATGCGTTCTTTCGAGAAAAACGACGCCTTGAGATAGGAGCGTACGTCCGAACTCTTCTTCAAGGAGCGCACCATCGAAGTGACCTCGGATACGTGTCTCGTAAAGTCTTCGTCCGCCGCCAAAACACGCGCCCTCGTTAAACTGCCTTGCCCTATACGGGCACCGCGCGCCGCACGGTCTTCCGACACACCGCTACGGATCAGTCCTTTCTTGATCGCCTCCTCCGGAAACGCCGTCAATATCACCTGTTTTACCCTCGATATCACGGTGGGCAATACGTTCCCCGTGGAGGATGCCGACAAGATGAAATGCACACCCGGGAAAGGCTCCTCCAACGTTTTCAATAATTTGTTCTGCGCGGCTTCGGACACTCGCTCGAAATTCTTGAAGAAGTACAGTTTGGCGCCTCCTTCAAAGGAGGTCATACCCGCGTCTTCCGTCACCGCGGACATCTCTTCAACGGAAAAGTTCTCTTCCCCTTCCGCGAGATATTTCACGTCGGGCTTGGAACGCATCAGCACCTTACGGCACTCCTTGCATTCCATGCAAGCCTTCTCGCAGAAAGCCCGCATCGCGATGAGAGAGAATAAGGTATCCACCGCATCTTTATCTTCCGAAAGAATGCAGTAGGCGTGAGAGAACTCTCCGCGCCGAATGTCGGACTCTATCGTTCTGTATGCCGAGGATGCTCTCACCTCTTTCTCATATCTGAGATCGCCTGTCATTTCGTCACTATTTTACCATCTACCGTCCCGAAAAGTCTATCTAAATTCGCCCCCAGTACGGTAAGCACGTCCTCCGTAAATTTTTCCCCCGCAAGAACGAGCGGCACACCCGGCGGGTAGATGCCTACGTCATATGCGCTTACTTTTCCGAGAAGATCGGAAATATCGGCATATTCCGTGTTTTTTTCGTCGAACTTCGACGCCAGTCGAAACGCCTTCTCGAGATAACAGACGTTGTACGGAGTCACGATGAGAACGATGCGATCCGAATCCGACGCTTCGGCGAAAACGCCTTTTTTCTCCAAATGCGCCGCAAGTGCTTTACCGCCGCCCTTTCGCTCGATAACGATGCGCGTAGGATCATCCGACGTCAATACTCGTACCATTGGATATTTCTCTCGTATTCTCTCGATCTTGCGGATCACGTCCGCATAGAGGGTCTCCCCTTCTCTCTCGAATAGGTCGCGGGCATAGTCCATGCTACTCATAACGAGATAGGACGGGCTTGTCCCGATGACGTCCGCCCGCGCCTGTTTGGCAAGGTCGTAATGCCTCTCTTTCACGTGGAGAAGGGCACCTCCCGTATATACGGGAAGCGTCTTGTGCATGCCGTGGATGGTATAGTCTGCATAAGTCGCCGCACTGACCGGAAGCATCTTACTGAAAGCAAAGTGTGCTCCGTGCGCTTCGTCCACGACCAAAAGCAGATCATTATCCTTACAATACGCGGATATTTCCGACATATTCGGCATCATACCGTAATAATCGGGCGCTGTCACACATAGTACGTCGACGGCGTGCTTCTCGATCTCGGAAAGCGCTTTAACGCGAATGAAAGAAAGAGAAAACAGGCGCGCCGCCGCATAAAAGCTCTTGTGCATATCTCCGAGAAAAGCAAACCGCTTCCCCCGCAAGGACCATAGCGCCGTCTGTACGGCATCAGTCGCGCCACCGGCGAAGAAGAGGGTCTTCTCCGCTCCATATGCGCGTGCGGCAAGCCTCTCCGCCGAAAGGATCACCCCTGTGGGTGATTGCAGATTATCCGTAAAGGACAGTTCCGTGACGTCATACGAACAAGAGGCGTACAGACCGCGTCCGCGTCCGCCGTGCGAAGGCATATGAAAGCGCGCCTTGCACCCTTTATATTTTCGGACGACGTCGTAAAGAGGGGTCACGGCTCCACGTACCCCTTCATATCGTTCAACAGCGTCTCCGCTTTCCGCATCGCCTCTTCTGCATTTTCCGCCGCGCAAGAAACGTACAGTTTCAACTTAGGCTCTGTGCCGCTCGGGCGAATGACCACCCAATCGCCCCCTTCGAGGGAATAATACATCACGTCGCTCTTGGGGAAGTCTATCTTCTCTTTCTTACCGGAAGCATAAGTCCTCTCTCCTGCCGAGAAGTCGGTGACGGACTCCACTTTGCACCCTGCGATGGAGGAAATATCCACCTTCCGAAGCGCGCGCGTTTTCTCGCTCATGATCGTCATGCCCTGCAGTCCTTTGAAGTACACAGAGATGGTCTTCTCCGCGAAATAGCCGAGCGACTTGAATATCTGTTGCAGTCTTTCGTATACACCGATCCCGATGCTCTTATAGAAGCAAACCATTTCCGCAAACAACATAGTGGACACGACGGCGTCTTTATCTTTCGCGTGCGTGCCTGCAAGATAGCCGTAGCTTTCTTCATAGCCGAACATGAAAGTATGTGCCCCCGTCTTGTGGAAAAAGTCTATCTTCTCACCGATAAACTTAAACCCCGTCAAAACGTCGAAACAAGTGGCACCGTAATGCTCTGCCACCTTTCGTGCAAGCGAAGTGGTAACGATGGTCTTTACACAAGCGGCATTCTTGGGCATCGTGCCCTTCTCGGTATGGCGACGAAGGATGTAGTCCATCAATAATACGCCTGTTTGATTCCCCGTCAGGAGCACGAAATCGCCCTTATCGCTACGCACGGCAACGCCCATACGGTCGGCGTCGGGGTCGGTGCCGATGACGACGTCGCTTCCCAGCTCTTCCGCAAGTCTGATCCCGAGCGTCAAAGCGTCCGGCATCTCCGGATTCGGCATCTTTACCGTCGGGAATTCACTGTCGGGGAGCGCCTGTTCGGGCACCACGTTAAAAGGGATGTGCATACGGGAAAGAATGGTGGTAACGGGCATATATCCGCTTCCGTGCAAAGGGGTATAAACAATCTTCAGATTGCCCCCTTCTTTTTCCACCGCTTCGGGAGACAAGGAGAGCTTCTCTATGATCTCGAAATATTTCTCATCCACGCTCTTACCCACGACGGTGATATAATCACCGAGGGCGTACTCGTCTTTTCCGAGAACGTTCTCGCGCGCGGGATCGACCGCCGCTTTCTCGATACCGAAATAGTCGCGTTTATCAATATACGATACAACGCGCGCCGTGGCTTCGGGCGAAAGTTGCGCCCCGTCCTCGCCGTACACCTTATAACCGTTGTACTCCTTTGGATTATGGCTGGCGGTGATCATGATCCCCGAGAAAGTATGTAAATAACCCACGCTGAAAGAAAGGATAGGCACCGGCCTGACATTCTCGAAGAGATAGGTCTTGATCTTTTTATGCGCAAGTACGCGCGCCGCTTCCATCGCAAATTCGTAGCTCATTCTGCGTGTATCGTAGGAGATCACGACGCCGCGCTTCATGGCGTCTTCACCTTGCTCGACGATGTAGTCGCCCAGCCCTGCCGTTGCACGAGCAACGGTGTAAAGATTCATCTTGAAAGTACCCAACCCAAGGGTACCGCGCATCCCTGCCGTACCGAAAGCAAGCGGTAAACTGAACCGTTCTTTCAACTCCTTGTCGTCCTCGGCGAGCGCTAAAAGCTCTGCTTTCTCCTCCGCGGAAACGTTATCTAACCAATGTTTGTAATTCTCGAGATAATCATTCGCCATAAACATACCTCCAATCTGTCGTTTTCTATCTCAAACCGCCGGATACTTCCAGTATCTGACCCGTAATATAGTCCGAAGCTTCCTTCGCAAAAAAGAGCACCGCATTGACGACGTCCGCGGTCTGCCCGATACGTTTGATCGCGAGCTCTTGTACGAAAGCCTCCTTTTCTTCACCGGAGAAACGATCGTTCATCTTCGTATCTATCAAGCCCGCCGCAACGGCATTTACCGTAATGCCGAGGTCGCCGACTTCCGCAGCGAACGTCTTGGTGAAGCTTTCCACCGCCGCTTTGGACGCCGCATACGCCCCTTCGCAGGGAGCGGAACGGCTGCCCCATATCGAAGAAAGACTGATGATGCGCCCGCCGGCTACCATATGCTTTGCAACCCACGTCGAAACAAGGAAAACGGAACGTGCATTGACGGCAAAAACTTTGTCCCAATCCTCCGCCGAGGTGTCGAAAAGCAGTCCGTACTTGTCCACGCCTGCGGCATTTACGACGATATCCGGCGTGCCGAAACGCATGCGAAGGCGCTCGAGCGAAGCCAACGTCTCTTCAACGTCGGTAAAATCCGTCCTTTCCGCCACGGACAATAATCCTTGTGCCGCACCTTCCGACGCAAGCGCGCTCGCGCCCGCCTCGTCGCTGTGATAGAGCACCGCTACATGATCCCCTTTCGCGAAAAAGGCGCGAACGATCGCCTTTCCGATATCTCCGCTCGCACCCGTAACCAATACTTTCATGTCAATTACTCCACTTTGCCCTAAGGTAGATATATCCCCCGTTAAACAGGCTTTCTTGATTCTCTATGATAAAACTCGGCGTCAACTTATCAACGACGAGAGTCGCGTCTTCATGCGCCACATAACACACAAACCCTTCTTCATCGGGCGGATCCAACGTCATTTCGTCCCCAAAAGAATAAACGGCAGCATTGGGATTCGTCGCTCCATTCAAGTCAGTGATGACTACGTCATAGACCACCGGAATAATGTACGCGCGAAGCACGACATCCCCTCTCGTCCCGACGGGAATACTCTCCACCTTGCTGTTTTTATCATTCGGATAGCACCATTTTATGAATTTGTAACCGAAAGGCATCAAGGTCGGAGCATATAATTCGACTGCCTCGGTGCCGTCGAATAAAGTGCGATTCTCGGTGGAATTTACTACGCCATCTATCTCGAAGAGATAGGTAATCGTGTACTGCTTGGGCACCTCCACTAAGTACAGCGTCATATTTCCCGAAACAGGCTGTGCCGCATCGTATTTCTCCTTCCCGACAGGATCTTTCGTCCACTGAAAAACCTTACCAGGCGTAGGCTCCGCGTCAACTGTCGGAAGATCGACCCTCTTGCCCTCCTCGACCTGCACGTCTGCAGGAAAACTCATATTTACGGAACAATAGGATAGGTCGAAAGAAACTGTATATACTGCCGGTTCATCCTTTGATCGACACGCCGTAAAACAGCCGACCGCCGTAATAATGAGAATTATGATTGCCGCTATTCTTTTCATATCAATCCATTGAAATGCTCAAATTGACCTTATACTTGCCGCCGATCCTCGCCAAAACGACCTTCCCCATGAGCCAATCCGCCTGAATGGGTCCGTAATCCTCACTGTCGTAACTGCTGTCGCGGTTATCACCAAGTACAAAGTACTGACCTTCTTCCACCGTCCAGTTGGCTATACGGGGATTGGTCTCCACGCCTACACCGTAGAATGCATCCTTATTGTGCATGATAACGGTCTCCTTTACGGCATTACCGTTGACGTAGAGCTTGGCAAAAGTGGGGTTCGCAGGGTCCTCTCTTATCATTATGGTATCACCGGGGATCCCTATCACACGCTTGATCACGCAAGTATAATCGGAATCGTTGCTCTCCTCTTTCACGTGAGGAAACTTATTGATAAAGGGCAGCGAGTTGAAGAAGTCGGAGAACGTGATGCTCCCTGCGGGGTTTTTCGAAGTGACGTCCGAAGAGTTCGGGCGATAAAAGACGATGACGTCTCCGCGTTTTATAGAATAAAACCTCTTCTGCACGAAGACCCTGTCACCTTCCGAATTTATGGTCGGATACATGGACGAACCAACTACGCCGACCGGCGCCAAAAACATCTGCTGTACTAGCCCGACCAAAATAATGGCGATGAACAAACACAACACGATCTCAACTGCGATCTTTAATGCTTTACGACCTTCTTTCATAGCTATCTACATCCATAAAAAGTTATTATAGTATTTATCGTCCGTATCGGGCAGGATTATCCCGAGTAAGCCGTCCCAGTCCTTCATCGGAATGAGATCCTCCGTTTTGAAGTCATCCGTCTCCAAAGATAGCCTTGTCCAGCCATCGCCCTCCACGTCGGAGACTGCGGTATATAGAACGCATCCTTGCTCTTCTTTCTTCATCAAACAAATACGCACTTCGGAATCCGTCTTGGAATACACGCTGATATGCAGAGAAGAGGCGGGCTCGTAACGGCCTTCTTCCGAGAGGATATTCGTGCGTAAAAGACCCTTCCCATGGAAGCCGGGAACTCCGTTCGAATCATCTTTTATGCCGAAATCACCTTTATAGAATATAAAGGTGCGAGCGGAATTATCCGCATAAAACCCATTGTCCGACTCGGTATCCAATAGGAACTGGCTGCTGTGGTAGGGGCGCATAGAGGTCACCAGCGTGGTGACACCTTTCGTGGCGAGATTCATCCCGCCGCCCATAGAAGCAGTCGCATAGGCGAGGATCTCACGATCCCCCTCCCAAACGGGAGGTTCGGCGGAATAACTGCCGTCTTCGTGCTTGGTCATCACGATGTCATGCCAGTGACGATATTCGGCGGGAGTATTGTTGTAAGAATAATGTAAAACGGCGGAATTTATCTTCCCCTCGGGAGCACGCACCACGAAACGAACCGCATCGTCGTGCTGTTCGGAAACCAAACGTAATTCGGGCGTCGGCTCTCCTTTCAAAACTTTATCCAGCCACTTATACGTCGACAACAAGTCCACCTCGTCGATCTGACGATTGAGCTTCGGCGTGACCGTGACGGTACAAGGTACGTTTTCGGATATCTGATTCACCACTTCGGTGATCTTCTCCACGTCGCCGCCGTGCGCATTCGAGCAAGTGGCGATTAGGCACGGGCACTTTATCATACGCGCCGCGCTCTTGGCGCTGAGTGCCATAATATAACTGTCCGCATTGGAGCTATCCTCTTCGAGGACAGGAGGATCTGCGTAATCCCCGAGCACCGCGACCAAAGCAGAGATCCTGTTATCCATTGCCGCCACCTGCCACGCGACGTCTGCCGCAGAAAGCGCGCCCACGACGGAAACAACTGCCTTCGCCTTCGGATATAATTTCTCAAACAGAGTTATGGCGCGGCGGGTGATCTTTGCCCAAAGATACACCGGAGACGCTTTTGCGGAAGGAGTGGCGAGATATCTGTCCGGAATACCGGCGGCAAAGGACGCGTATTCATACTCCGATGAATACTTTGTGGCGTTCCCACTTTCGTCAGGGAGTCCGCTGACATCCACCGTCACTATGGAGAATCCTCTCTTCAATAATTCGTCGTAACTATCGGTAATGGGACGCTGATCCGGCTCGGTCAAGACAGAGATAAGCGCTCTCTTCGGCTGCGCAACGGCGGACTTGATCTCCGCAAAGGCGCGAACCTGTCCTTCCTCTCCCGAAAGTGCGGTAAAATATACGCCCTTGCGACGCAGATCGCCCTCTTCGACGCTGTATGCTATCGACATATCAAGCGGTGCCGCTTGCGGATCGAAATCCTGCCAAAGCTGCACCGGCGTAAGAAATTTGATCATTTCAGTCTCCGTAAATTTGTCATATGTGTATTATAGTCTTATTTACACGCTTTGTCAATGAGTTTCCGCACGAGCGCGCCTATCAGCGCTCGACGACGATGGCATCACGCCCGATCTTTCGACGTCTTTTCCTTCTTTTATGCGAGATATTCGCAGCGATTTTCTCACTTTTGGCAAGGATCTTTTTTTGTCGTTTTTCCTCTCTTTTTTGACGACGAAAGATGCGTTTCCGTTCTTCTTTCTCGATCAAAGGGCGGCAAATCCGCAGAATGCGATTCTCCGCTCTATAATATCCCTTGAGCAAGGGACTCATCACCTTTCTCGCAAGGGAGCGTATGTAAGGGGAAAATCGGCGCAAAAGACGAAGCGAACACAATGTCCCAATAAGATACGCCGCGAGCGAATAAATGCGAAATACGCCGTATGCGAAAAGTTGCAGGGCGATAAAATACACGACGCCCGCAGACAGCGCCATGAGCACGTCCGTAACATAGCGTGCCGCCTTCCCCGTCCGTCCGAGCACGTTGAGAATAGCGGAGATCACCCCCGTTACGGCGCCTGCGGCAAACATCGCGGCGAAGATACCGCACTCGCCGAGGATCATTTGAACATCCGTTTGATAAAGCTCTTCGCCTCAACGGGAGAAACGTATTTGATCGAAACGACCTCTCCGGACAGCACGAGCGTGCCTTCTTCCAATGATAACTTCTCCGCACTGAATCGATTCCCTGTTAAGATAAGCTGTTTATTCTCCAATGAGAGCCGTACTTCTTTCTCTTCCACACTGATCACAGAACGAATGCCTGTCACGGTGGTAACATCTTTAATAAACAAACTGTGCGTTTTGATGCGGTCGATGGTATCCATATGCGCCTCCTTTCTATCCGTATAACTATATGGCGCCACGCGGAAAATAATATCTTTTATTAAGAAAAAAAACTTCCGAAAATAGCTTTGTTAATTACATTATTAATTATTGTCTTGTTCGGATAAATCGGAATATTTTTGCGGAATAATCTTACAAGTTGCGAAAAAACATGTGAAAATCCGTTGACACCCTTCTTTTGCAGTGCTACAATGAGCATAACCGAAGAGGAAGAAGAGTACGCAGAGCCTCTCCCTTCAAGAGAGTCGCGGATGGTGGGATCGCGGCAGGGACACTGCGCGGAATGGGCTTCCGAGGGCGTAACGGAAAGGGGTGACCCGAGTATGCGAGCCGGAGTACGAGTCTCCGTTATCAAAGTCGAGCGCATCATTACGTGCGTTAAAAGTGGGCGCAATAGCGTCAAGCAGGGTGGCACCGCAGGATACAAGTCCTGTCCCGGCAAAGAAGTATTTGCTTGGACGGGCTTTTTTATTTTCCGATCGAGCATAAATATCGATAGATATGCCATAAAGGCATAAAAATATCCGCCATGGCGGTAAAAGGAGGATAATACCATGAAAAAAGAGGAAAAAGTAATACCCTATAAGATCTATCTCGAAGAGTCCGAGATGCCGAAAGCGTGGTATAACGTTCGCGCCGACATGAAGATCAAGCCCGCGCCGCTCCTGAACCCAGCGACGGGTAAACCCGTGACCAAGGCGGATCTTGCACCTGTTTTCTGCGATGAACTTATCGAGCAAGAGCTCGACAACGACACCAAATACATAGAGATCCCGCAGGAGATCCGTTCGTTCTACAAAATGTACCGTCCCTCCCCTCTCGTCCGTGCCTACTGCTTGGAGCAGAAACTCGGCACGCCCGCAAAGATCTACTACAAGTTCGAGGGCAATAACACCAGCGGCAGCCACAAGCTGAATTCCGCCATCGCGCAAGCCTACTATGCGAAGAAACAAGGCTTGAAGGGCGTCACCACCGAGACCGGTGCCGGTCAGTGGGGCACCGCGCTCTCCATGGCGTGCGCTTACTTCGGACTGGACTGCAAAGTTTTCATGGTGAAGTGCTCTTATGAGCAGAAGCCCTTCCGCCGCGAAGTCATGCGCACCTATGGTGCAAGCGTCACCCCCTCTCCTTCTACGGAGACCGAGATCGGCAAGAAGATCCTACAGGAATTCCCCGGTACGACTGGTTCTCTCGGATGCGCTATCTCCGAAGCTGTGGAGAAAGCCGTCACGAATGAAGGCTATCGCTACGTACTCGGCAGCGTACTGAATCAAGTATTGCTCCATCAGTCCGTTATCGGACTTGAGGCGAAAGCCGCGCTGGATAAATACAGCATCACGCCCGACATCATCATCGGATGCGCAGGCGGTGGCAGTAACCTCGGCGGTCTCATCTCTCCCTTCATGGGCGAGAAGCTTCGCGGAGAGAAGGATTACCGCTTCATCGCGGTAGAACCTGCGAGCTGTCCCAGTCTCACTCGCGGCGTATATGCATACGACTTCTGCGACACCGGCAAAGTGTGCCCTCTCGCAAAGATGTACACTCTCGGCAGCGGATTCATTCCTTCTGCGAATCATGCGGGCGGCTTGCGCTATCACGGCATGAGCTCCATCCTCTCCGAACTGTATAACGAAGGCTACATGGAGGCGACTTCGGTCGAACAGACAAAAGTCTTCGAAGCGGCGGAATTGTTTGCCCGCTCCGAAGGGATTCTGCCCGCACCCGAAAGTTCGCACGCCATTCGCGTTGCCATCGACGAAGCTTTGAAGTGCAAAGAGACGGGTGAAGAGAAGACCATCCTCTTCGGACTGACCGGTACCGGTTACTTCGACATGGTAGCGTACGCTAAATATCACGACGGCGAAATGAGTGATTACATCCCCTCGGATGAGGACCTCCAAGCCTCCATCTCCAAGCTCCCGAAGATGTGATCTTTAAAGGTTAAAAAGTCCCTTGCGACTCCCTTAAAATGACTTTGGCGCGTTTTGCTTCTTTCCGGTAAGACGCGCCTCTTTTTTTGTCGCTTCACATTCAAGAAAACAAAAGCGAGATTCCTCTTCATTGACTTTCCAAATAAATTGCTATATAATCAATAATGTCATCAACATTCGGAGGGTTGCTATGGACTGGAATGCTATTTGGACGACTGTCAAAGACTTCTTCTCAAACAACGTCTGGAATATCGTGAAATTTTTCGCCACGTTGATCATCGGTATCATCGTGCTGAAAGTGCTGTTCGTAGGAATACGTAAACTCCTTTCTCGCACGAAAATGGAGGAAGTCGCACAGAAGTTCATCTTTACCATCATTCGTCTCGTCTTATGGTTAGTGCTCGTTCTGATCCTGCTCTCGGTCATCGGCGTACAGATCACCGGCATCATTACCGCGCTGAGCGCGGCTATCCTCGCCATCGGCATGGCATTGCAGAGCAATATTTCCAATATCGCCAACGGCATCGTGATCGTAGCGACCAAAATGTTCAAAAAAGGCGATTACATTATCGTCGGAGATAAGGAAGGAAACATCGTGGAGATCAATTTCCTCTTCACCACACTCTTCACAAGCGATAACAAGAAGATCACCATTCCGAATTCCACCATCGTGAACAGCTCCATCGTGAATGCAGGCGCGAACCCCAAGCGCCGCGTAAACTTCACCTTCCCCGTCGCATACGAATCAGACGTCGAAGAAGTAAAGCGTATCGTCATCGATGTAATGAAGAGCAACGGGAAAATATACCTTGACCCCGCTCCCTTCTGCAAACTCAAGGACTTCGCCGACAGCAGCATCAACTTCTTCGCGAATTGCTGGTGTGATTCGGAAGATTATTGGGAGGTATATTACTACGTAATGGAGAAAGTATTCAACGAATTCAAGAAGTACGGTATCTCCATTCCCTTCGCACAGGTGGAAGTGCGCGACCGCACCGACGTCGTGGTAATGCCCTACGATAAGTCTCCTCTCCCCGAACGAGTGGAGAAAGAGCGCCCGCAACCCGAAGAGCACTTCGCCGAGATAAAAAGGCACTACGAAGCCACCAAAAAGAAATTCCGCAAAAAGAAGAACGAAGAAACGGAAACGCCCGAAATACCCGCTGATCCCACCTCCCCGACGGGAACGGAGGAGTGATTTCCGCTTCAATAAACGATTTAGCCCGTAAGCAGCTATTGCGGGCTTTTTTTATCTCTCTTGTCAGGAAGTAATAAAAAGCGCGCTTCTGTCCAAAATAATGATAAAAACAAAAAGGGGGATCCTATGAACGCAACGATTGCCGAACCGGAAAAGAAACGTATCTTTGCCGAAAACGAAGAGGAATTACTCAATGAATGCATGAAATCCACCGCACTCGGACTACAGTCACTCGACGTCGTGGAACAAGTGGCGGTAGGTGAACTGAATGCCTACGTAAAACAGCTAATGGGTGAATATGCCGCCGTTACGCGCCGCGTCAGCGATATCATGAAGAAATTGGACGTCGAGCCCGAAATATACGGAAGCATGAAGCAGAAATGGCAGAAAAAGATGGTGAAACTCTCCATTTTCGGAGATAAAAGCAACAGTAATATTGCCGAAAAGCTTATCAAAGGCACGAATATGGGCATTACCGACCTTACTCGCTGTCTGAATAACAACATACTGTCCGTCAGCGACGAAACGGTTACGGTCGCCCGAGACATACTCGCTCTGCTCTCGGGCAGCGTAGAAGCACTGAAAAAATTCTTGTAAATTTCCTTTCGATATCGATAAAAAAAAGAGGCGTCTTGCCTCTTTTTTTTATCAATGAAAAGCGTTCATCTTCTCTCGTGCGATCGCGATCTGCTTCTCCACCGAAGAGACCGCAGTGCCTCCATAGGAAGTACGTTTCGCCACGCAACTTGCCACGGAGATCTCCCCGTATAAGTCCTCCGCAAACAGCGCGCTGTACTTTTTATAAGTCGAGAGAGGGATGTCCTCCAACGCTACTTTCTCCGCCACGGCGTCTCGCACGATCTCGCCCACAAGCTTATATGCTTCGCGAAAGGGCAGTCCCTTCTTAGTGAGATAATCCGCTAGGTCGGTGGCGTTGATATAGCCGCCTTTCGCCGCCGCCAGCATGTTCTCTTCGTTGGCTTTCAAGGTAGCGATCATCGGGACGAACACGTCCAAACAGGCGTTTGCCGTATCCACCGCGTCGAAGAAGCATTCCTTGTCTTCCTGCATATCCTTATTATACGCGAGGGGCAGTCCCTTGAGGACGGTGAGCATCGTGATGAGGTCGCCGAATACCCTGCCCGTCTTGCCGCGCGCAAGCTCCGCCATATCGGGGTTCTTCTTCTGCGGCATGATGGAGGATCCCGTCGTGAAATCGTCGGACAGTTCGACGTACTTGAACTCGAAACTCGACCAAAGCACCAATTCTTCGGACAGCCTCGACAGGTGGGTCATCAAGAGGGAGATGTCGGCGAGCAGTTCCACGACGTAGTCACGGTCGGAGACGGAATCAAGACTGTTCTCCGTCACGCCGTCGAAGCCGAGCGCCGCCGCCTCGTACGCGCGGTCTGTGTCGTAGGTAGTGCCCGCGAGCGCCGCCGCCCCGATGGGTGAAACGTTCAGCCTTTTGCGTGCGTCCGCGAGCCTCTCCGCGTCACGCAGGAACATAAAGGCGTACGCCATCAGGTGCTGACCGAAGGTGATGGGTTGCGCGCGTTGCAGATGGGTATAGCCGCTCATCACGGTGGCTTTATAGGTCTCCGCCTTGTCCGTGATCGCCGCGACGAGGGACAGGACCTTCCCTCTCAGTTCCGTCGCGACTTTGCGGGCGTAGAGCTTCATATCGAGAGCCACTTGGTCGTTGCGACTGCGAGCGGTATGCAGCTTCTTCCCCACCGCGCCGACGCGGGAGACCAAAGTTTCCTCGACGAAGGTGTGGATGTCTTCCGCCGTGAGGTCTATCGCGAGCGCGCCGCTCTCGATATCCTCGAGAATGCCGCCGAGCGCCGTGATGAGGGTTTCCGCTTCTTCTGCGGAGATGATCCCCTGCTTGCCCAGCATCGCCGCGTGCGCCACGGAGCCGGTGATATCCTCTCTATACAAACGCTTGTCGAAAGAGATAGAAGCATTAAATGCCTCCGCCGCTTCGTTGATGGTGCCGTCCGCGCGTCCCGCCCACAGTTTACTCATTTATTATCTACCTTATTTTTAACGATCGCCTGCACCTTTGTGGGAAGTCCGTACAATGTGATGAATCCTTTGGAATCGGTCTGATCGTAGTCGCTCTCGCCGAAAGTCGCTATCTCCTCGCTGTAAAGCGAGTAGTCGCTCCATACACCGGCATTGATGATATTGCCCTTATACAGCTTCAAACGCACTTTACCCGTTACAGGCTCTTGCGTCTTGGCAACGAAGGCAGAGAGCGCCTCGCGAAGCGGACTGAACCATTGCCCGTTATAGACGAGCTCACCGAATGTAATGGCGAGTTTCTGTTTCTCGTGCATCGTGAGCTTATCCAGCGTAATGCTCTCGAGAACGGAATGCGCCTTATAAAGAATGGTGCCACCCGGGGTCTCATATACACCACGGCTCTTCATACCCACGAGACGATTCTCCACAATGTCCAAAATGCCGATACCATTCTCCCCTCCGATCTTATTGAGCGCAAGAATGATCTGCTTTGCAGACATCTTCTCTCCGTTGAGCGAAGTAGGGAATCCTTTCTCGAAAGTGAGTTCTATATAGGTGGGAGCGTCGGGCGCTTTGATGGGCGACACACCCATCTCCAAGAAGCCTTCCTTCTCATACTGTGGCTCGTTGCCCGGATCCTCGAGATCGAGTCCTTCATGCGAAAGGTGCCACAGATTCTTATCCTTGCTGTAATTGGTCTGCTTATTGATCTTCAAAGGCACGTTATGCGCCTCTGCATAAGCGATCTCTTCCTCACGTGACTTGATGCTCCATTCACGCCATGGCGCGATGACCTTCATGTCGGGAGCGAAATGTTTGATGCCGAGCTCGAAACGCACTTGGTCGTTGCCCTTTCCGGTGCATCCGTGACAGATCGCGTCCGCGCCTTCCTTCTTGGCGATCTCGACGAGTGCCTTGGCTATCAAAGGACGCGCGTGGGAGGTGCCGAGATAATACTCCTCATATTGCGCACCCGCTTGCATAGTGGGGATGATGTAATCATTGACGTATTCTTCCGTAAGATCCAGAATGTATATTTTGTCCGCGCCGGTCTTGAGCGCTTTCTCTTCCAGCCCATCCAGCTCGCCTTCCTGTCCGACGTTCGCCGCGACGGCGACGACTTCGCAACCATTATAATTCTCCTTGAGCCAAGGAATGATGATGCTGGTGTCCAACCCGCCCGAATAAGCGAGTACTACTTTCTTGATGCTGCTTTTATCCATAATCGATACTCCTATTATCATTCGATAGTATCATTATTATAGAAACGCCGCTGCGCGAAGTCAAACATTTTTGTATAATATTAATAAAATTGTTTATATTTTTATTTTTATGCGAATATTTATGCAATATTTATTTATTTTATGCAAAACCGATTTATACAACTCGCAAAATACAGGATAAAGTATGTTCTGCACATCAAATATGAAAACAAATAAAAAAGCGTTCTTCGATGAGGTGGCTCTGCGCGTACTTCTCATACGTGAGTTCGTCAAGGCGCAGGCAGAAACGACGCAGATGCACCTTTATCCGCGCTCGCTTTTCGGCCAAATGAAGTGGGACTTCATCATCTCCCCGTTATCCACGAGAACATCCTCCCCCGTCATGCTCTTATTCACCACCGCGAGGAAGTAGACCCATTCGGAGATCTCGGCGGGTTCTGCCCATTTCCCAAGCAGGGACTCCCCTATCGCGGCGTCGCGAAGTACCTTGTCCTCGAGAACGGGGGCATTGGAAGACGTATATACCCCGCCAGGCGAGAGGCTGTTACAGGTGGCGCCAAAGGCTGCAAGACGAAGGGCGGCATTCTTCGTATAAGCGACGACGCCCGCCTTGCTCGCTACGTATTCGGGAAATTCAGCTCCGTTTCTTGCGCTTGCGGAAGCTATATTCACCACGGCACAGATCGAGGGTGAGAAGGCATAGCGTTCCATCGTGCGAATCACTCCTTTGAGGTTCACGTCGATGCACGCCTCCTCGGGGAGCTGCACACCCGCGGCAGTTACGAGCACGTTAACGTCCTTAATGTCGGGAAGCTCGCCCCTTACGTCGGCAAGAATGTGGCTGTAGTTAACATGTTGCACCGTGGCGGGCGCCACGTCTATGCCCACGACACAATGACCTTCTGATAAAAACTTCTCCGCAATAGCGCGACCGATATCGCCGCTTGCGCCCGTAATAACTACTTTCACGCTGCCTCCTTCTCTTTGGCAAGATAGTCCAAATACGCCTGCCCCACATTCTCCGCATCCATCTTCTTCACTGCTCGATACGCAACGGGAGAGAAGACGACCTCGAACACAAGTTCCGCCACCGCGCCCGTCGCTGCGCACATAACGCACTGCAAGCTCGTCCATCCAAAGAAGTGATAACTGACGATGAATGCAAAGAGAATATTATCCAAAAACTGCCCGATCAACGTGGACAGATAACAGCTGAGGAAGAAACTGACCTTGGGCTTCTTGGCAAACAATTTACCGAATGAATGATTAAGGACATTATTCGTCACGGCAGACACCATAAACGCCACCGAACTGCCGAGAATAACGTACCAGGAAGAGCGGAACGTGCCGTCCAGCGCGCCGTTCACGAGCGCAGGTCCGCCCGCCACCTTCACAAAACTCATAGACCACGTACCCGGGATGTAGGACATCGCGATATAGAAGAGGGAGAAGAAGAGATTTATGCCCAGTGCCACCACGGACAGAATGTTCGCCGCGCGCACGCCGAAACGCTTGGTCACCACGTCCATAAGGAGAAAGATGAGCCAAGAAAAGAGGATGCCGCAGTCCAGCGCCAACCAGCTGACGCCGAGATCGATGCTCTTATTCGCAAGAAGATTCATCGAAACGACCGCGGTAACGAAGAGCGCCGTGATGAGAGAAGGGATGCTTCGCATTAGCAGTTTGGTTTCCGAAAGAATTTTTTTGAAAGCAGTCACATAGTGACCCTCCTTGTTTTTTATTTGGAAGATGGTTATGCAAGGAACATCTTCTATAAAGAACGTGTCGAGCGCGTCCGCCTCGAACAGCATTATTATACTACGTGCAAGCTACTTTGTCCACTGAAAATCCACTTGCCTCGCTTCTCGTGATCTCTTCAAGATACATCCTCCGCTCCCCGACGAGAATTTCCGAAAAAACACTTGCATTCCCTGCCGCAATGCTCTATAATACAAAAGTGCTTGGGGATATGGCTCAGTTGGTAGAGCGATACGTTCGCATCGTATAGGTCAGGGGTTCGAATCCCCTTATCTCCACCAAGACAGCTCAAGGCAGACGCCTTGGGCTTTTTCTATACTTAACAAGGGGGATGAGAACCGAGAGCGTTAAGAAAACGCCACAGTGCGGCGTTTTTAGCGGCTGCACCGGAGCAACGCGCAGGTCCGCGTAGAGGCTAAGCCTCATAGCGCCCGAAGCTCCGAG
>Ga0310690_10002403_pt1 | contig 30544 bp, 22 predicted proteins | sample AusTroGonzalo_MG_2_FD_207661 | JGI IMG/M metagenome (GOLD analysis project Ga0310690, IMG submission 207661) | Bovine rumen microbial communities from tropical cattle in Woodstock, Queensland, Australia - Gonzalo_04 (v2) (version 2) | ecosystem: Host-associated > Mammals > Digestive system >...
CCGAACTCAGAAGTGAAACGCAGTTGTGCCGATGATACTGCGGTCAGTGGCCGTGGAAAAGTAGGTAGTCGCCTCTTTTTTTTTGCTTCGAACCGGCACTCTTACCGGTTCAACTGCTCTCTTCTTGTTCATTAGCTTTTTTTAAATCATAAAGAACTATCTTAAAACTTTTTTGATGCGGCGGAATATGTTACCGCAAATGTTATGACGCAGCTAAGAGCCGCCAGCGTAAAAAATCCTGTATATCCGCAGATTTCCTGAAGGTATCCTGCAACTGCGCCCGGGATCAAGGCTGAAAGCGCCATGAATCCTGTGCAGATGGCATAGTGTGAGGTTTTCATAGGGCCGTCGGAAAATTTCATCATATAGACTGTGTAGGCTGTGAAGCCGAAGCCGTAGCCGAACTGGTCCAGGGCGATGCATGACCCTATCAAAAAAAGCGATTCCGGCTGGACCGATGCAAGGTACGGGTAGGCAATGCACGGAAGGGCCAGTGTCAGCGCCATCAGCGGCATTGACTTTCTGAGCCCGTGTTTCGATATGTAGATCCCGCCTAAGATTCCGCCCGCAAGCAGAGCTGCGACGCCGGCCGATCCGCAGATGAGACTGTAAGCCTCTTTGTCCAGTCCGAGTCCTCCTGAAGATTTCGGGTCGCTGAAAAATGGATAGAGCATCTTCATGAGCAGAGCTTCGGGAAAACGGTATAAAAGCATGAAAGTTATTGCGGTCACGCTTCCTGGTTTTGTAAAGAACGAAATAAAGGCTTTTGAGAAATTTTTTAATAACCCTGCGCTGTTGGTGTTCTGATCAGCTGCTGTTGATCCTGTTTTCGGAAGAGAGTATGAATGATAAAAAGTTAGCGAAGCCAGGATCGCTGCTGTAAGGACGAGGGTTATTTTCCAGGATACAGCTGTGTTTTTTGCGTATTTTTCAATTATTCCGGCGATAAAGACCAGGACTCCCTGTCCGAAGACCATCGCGATGCGGTAAAAGGTGTTCCGGATGCCGACAAACGCCGACTGGCGCTTTTCGTCCAAGGCGATCATATAGTATCCGTCAGCCGATATGTCATGCGTGGCTGAGGCGAATGCGGTCAGTGCGAAAAGCAGTACCGTGATTGTGAAAGGAGATGTCTCGGGCAGCGTAAGCGCGATAGAGGCGGTCAGCAGCGTCATTGTCAGCTGTGTCGCGATTATCCACCAGCGCTTGCTTTTTATCGTATCGACAAGCGGGCTCCAGAGCGGTTTGAAAAGCCACGGCAGCGCGATCAGGCTCGTCATCATCGCCAGTTTGCCGTTGCCTGTTCCCAAGTCTTTCAGCATCACAACGGAAACGGTGTTGACGATAAAATAGGGCAGACCTTCGGCAAAATAGAGTGTCGGGACCCAGGACCACGGTGATTTGCCACCTTTCATGATTTATTTTTTGACAGCCGGATTCTATCTGACTTTGTAAATGTAGATTTTGTCTGCTTCGTAGAGTGTTACGATGATTTCGTTCGCTCCGTCGCCGTCGAGGTCGACAATGTTCATGCCGCCTGCCTGACCGAAGGAGCCTGCGCTGTTGATATCAGCCCCTGCAACGCCGTCAAGCGTGTGCTGTGTGAAAGTTCCTGCCGGATTCTGCTCGAACCAGAATACGCGTGAATCTCCGTCGCCGCTGACAACAAGGTCGATAAGGCCGTTGCCGGTGATGTCACCGTAACCGAAGAGGCCGGGAGCACCCTGAGGACCGGTCAAAGGCGATTTTCTGGACTTTATGTCGGTTGCGATGTTTGTTTTATGCCACGGCTGTGTCGGATCGGCCGGAATGTCGAAAACAAAGACGCCTTCTTTCGGCCCGTTCGGTTTGTCTGATGAGTTGACGTGGTTTACGCCGACAGCTCTTCTTACTCCGTCGCCGTAAAGATTGTCAATGATTTCAAGCATAAAGCTTTCGCCTGACTCGTTGTCGATAATGTGTTTTGTCCATTCATCGTTTTCAACATCAACCTGCTCGAACCAGATGAAACTTCCGTTGGCTGATGTATCCTTATTAAAATATTGCGCAAGGGCGATATCTTTTTTGCCGTCGCCGTTGATATCGACAAATCTCGGGAAGGGGCCGCCGTTTCCGCTTGAGATGACTCTTGCCGTTGTCTCGAATCTGTCTGCGGTATCCGTGCCTTTGAACCACATGAGGCGCTCGTCCAGAGTAGTGGTCAGTCCGCTTTTCTTCTGGCTTGCGTTTGTGAGGATGTCAAGCTTGCCGTCGCCGTCAATATCAACAAGCGAAACATCGAAGAAGAAGTGGTCGTTGTTCTTTACGATCTCGTGTTTTATCCATTTGTTTCTTTCTCCGGTCCCTTCAAGCCAGAAGATGTTTCCGCAGTTCATCACACATGCAAGGAATCCGCTGGGAGAGACTATATCTTTTATTCCGTCGCCGTTGACATCCGCAACTTTTACAGGGTGAGGGAAACTGATCCCGTTGTCACCGCCGATATTCAGTGTCTCTTTTGTCCACTGCTCGAGATTGCCGGTCCCCCAGTAGATATCGTAGTTCCCGGACAATAGCGGACCGTACTGTGCGACGATCATATCGAGGTAACCGTCGTTGTCGAGGTCGTCGACCGTTACGAAAGCCGGTTTGTTCGGGTTGCTGTCGGCTGTGATCCTCTCGAACTCTATCCCGCTGACAGGGGATGGCTGTTCCGGCTCTGATGAATCGTTGTCGGATGGCTCTGCAGGATCCGTGTCAGCCGGTTCGGCCGGATCGCTGTCTGAAGGAGTAACCGGATCGTTGTCCGATGGAGCAACTGGATCGTTGTCTGAAGGAGCCGCCGGATCGTTGTCGACAGGTCGTGCAGTGTCATCATCTGTCACTTCGGCAGGTTCGTTGTCGGAAGGTTCCTGTTCGTCGGGAGTCGTTTCCTTGGAATCGCCGCAGCTTACCGAAAAGATAAGAAGCAGTACCGTAAGAAGCGCGGTCAGTAAACTCTTTTTCATTTTTATACCTCCGGGATGAATAATAAAACAAGCGTGGTCAAAACAGGTAGAGACTACAGGAAAAGAGTGGGGAAATCAAGGATCGGCAATTTAAAACTTTCGGGAATAAACCGTTGGTACAGAATTTTATAGACTTGGCTGTCACACCGTCATTTGTACCGGTACAGAACCGCATTGACACGGATGCTTTTATAGACTTTATTGCCGTCCTGATCCTTCTCCTCCCAACCGAAGCTTGCAAGTCTGAGCGTAGTTCCGAGATAGTAGTAGTAGTCATGCCAGGTCCACAAGGTTATTTTGCCGTCAGAACTTTTGGAGTGAAAATCCAGATAATTTTTTGCTTTCTCTTCTGTCAGGATATCTGTCCAGGGCCATCTTGTCACGACAGCGTTTTTGAAATAGTCGTTGTCTGTCGAATAATAGAGTTCTGAATCCGCAGCGTCACAGCCGTCGACATTATCGTCATAATAACCGACTGCGCATCTTTTCAGCTTTGTCAACGTTATGGAGTGCGGGATAAAATCAGGGCATTCGACTTTTTTTTCGTTCATATTCTCATCTATATCCATTGTGTCATAACATCCGTTTTCCGTGTGCATGACAAGTTTGTATGTCGTCAGTTTGTCAACGACTCTGCGGACGCCGTCCTGACTCGTATTATAAAAGCCTTCATGTCCTGCGAGTTTTTTTATGCAGGTGTCATAACCGTAGTAAGTTGTCGTCCACCTGCATGAACTGTCGCAGGAAACAGCCGGAAAAATCGTGAAAAGGAGAAGCATCAGGGATATCTTTTTCATTTTGTTCACTCTCTAAAAAGAAGCGCAGGAGACGCACCACGGCACGTCTCTACATTATCTTTTGACGCAACGGACGTTGTGGGGTGATCCTGACTTGCTATCCCATCCGATGGATCCTTGTTCGAAAACCACGAGCCAGGCTTCGTATTCTGGATTGTTAGACAATTCGGAGGAAGACCATAGCCAGGTGTTGTCTCCCAGTTTGCTGTAACGGCCGTCATCCTGATCTTCGCAGGAAAAACAGCTGCTGTCCTGGCAAGTGCTTGACAGGCAGCTTTCTGTAACACTGCAACTCCCGCCGGTTACTGTACTTGCGCAATTCTTTATCAGGGTGCGCAGTTCACTGATTGTCGGCAGGCTCCAGCCGTTTAAATTTCCTTCTTGGTAGCCGGAGCAGTGTTCAAGCGCATCATTCCAAAGCATTGCTACGGCATCCTGTTCAGACCATGTGAGACCGGTTGACGGATCGTAGCAGGGGGTTCCGCTCGATTCGCTGCACTCAGGGAGTACCTCTGTGTAATATTCGCATTTATTGTTGTTGTAGTTCCAGAGGTAGTTCTCGGCGCACTTGTAATGGCAGTCTCCGATGTTACTGCTGTAAATGGTGTTGCGGCTTGCCGGGCCCCATTCGCCTGTCCAGATGTCATAGGTCTGGGTGAATGTTCCTCCGTGTCCGCCATCGTTCCATTCCGTGTTCTCGGGCTTGGGCTGGCAGTTTGCGGTCCGCGTGTTCGACTGGCAGGAAGAGCCGTTCCAGAAGTAGTCGTCGGTGCAGATTCTCCTGACGCAGCGGGCGTAGTTCGTTTCGCTCTTTGCGTTGCTGTAGACATCGGCTCCCATGAAACCGACTCCCCATGCGCTGTTCTGATCGTCTGCGTAGACTGATGATGACCAGAACCAGCCTGTTTCTCCGAATATGCTGTATCCGCCGTCAGGATCTCCCGTGCAGGAGTAGCAGGATTCGTCCTGGCAGTCGTATCCCTCTTTTGTCAGACAGATTGCATCGTTGTCTTCGCGGACTTCGCATGTCCCGCCGGGCAGGATCGTGCCCGGACACTTCCTGATGAGTGTTCTGAGCTCGCTGATCGTCGGCAGATGCCAGCCGTAAGCAAACCCGCCGTAGCCTGCATAGTTCAAATTATAGCAGATGTCTGTCGCAGTGCTGTAATTTGCACTTCCTTTTTCGGACCAGATAAAACCCATTACCGGATCTTTGCACGGAGTTCCGCTCTCCGGACTGCAGTCGGGCAGCATCTCGGGTGACGGCTCGCACGCTACCCCGTTCCATGAGTAGATTTCCGGACAGTTGAAGATGCACTCTCCTGGATTGTCGCTGTAGGAGAGACTTTTGTGCTGCGGCTGCCACCCTCCGGCTTCACCTGTCCACGTCTGTGTGTAGTATCCTTCGTTACCGTTGTCGTTCAAGACTGCGTTCGCCGGAAGCGTCCCTTCGCACGGCTCTGTTCTTTGGTCCGCTACACATATGCTGCCGTCCCAGGAGTAGTTCTCTTTGCATTTGAAGAGGCACTCTTTTTTGCTCGGCTCTTCGCTGAATGTGCCTTCTGATGCAGGGAGCCACTCGTGGCCGTTCCATTCCTGAACTATTTCTGAAACGCTGTTCCATTCTGCGTTGGCCGGAAGATTTTTGCAGTTCGACTTTCTCTTGTCGCCGGTGTAGGGATTTTCCGGTTCTTCCGGGGCGTTGCAGGAACCGATAACTGAATCTGTGACAGGATCCGGAATAGTGATGTGATTGATGTATGCCTGTCTGTCCCAGACCGGAACAAGGGTCGCGTCTATGTTGTCGTAAACACAGACAGGGTAGCGGACAGGATCGATCTCGATCCCGTGCTCCGGCAGGTAAGTGTCGGAAATTATTGCATTGCCTTGAAGCTCTGGGCTCGGGCCCTGCATGGAGCTGTCCCACTTTATTACCGCTACGACCTTCCACTCGTGGAGTTTGATCGTGAAATCTTTTGTAGTTTCGTAATAGTGGTCGAAGCCCTCTCTCGGGACCTCGGTGCCGTCAACGAGGATTCTGACCCTCGCATCGACTTCGCCGGCACCGTCTTCGCCGTGATAGTCGGTGTCGCAGCGGTCGTGGCCGTCGCTGAAGTTTTGTTCGCAGTTGCCGTAAGTAACGACCACCAGATACTGGTCGTCCGGGATCACTGCTTTTTTGTCGGTGGTCGGACCCATGACTATTGTCTCGGGATTTTCGTATCTGCCGCCGCCTCCCCAGTAGTTGTCCATGAAGAATTTTGCGTTCCAGGCGATAGTCTCTTCGATATAATCATCAAGGATCCCCTGATCGCCGAACGAGCAGTCGTCGTGACGCCAGTACGCCTCGCATTCGGGGAAGGTGACGGGGCATTCGGTGTCGAAATGGCGCTGTTTTGTCCCGAGAAGACCGTCCAGGATGTCGAATTTGTATATGTTGGCTTCAATACTGCTTTTTTTGACAAGATGAAGATCCAGGTCAACTAAAACTCCATCTTTGGATTCGGTATCTGCTATTGACTTGAAGCCCTGCTTCCATCCGAGCTGGATGACGATCCGGTTCTCTTTGGCTTCAGGATAATCCTGCTCGCCGGGAAAATCGTCATCGTCATTGCCGACGGCATCGGCGTCCGTTTCTTCATCGTCGTTCACGGCGGGCTCGTCATCAGGACGGTGGTACGGCTTGGGTCCCGAATCGCAGGAGACCGCGAAAAATATTGCTAGAATTGCGAAAATCAAACTGCGTAATTTCATTTTAACTCCTTGTTTTTAGTAGCAGTATCCTGATATGCACGGCATCCCAGAGCAGCATTCCGTTATGCCCTCTTCGCACCTCTGACCGGAAGGGATGCACTGCGCTGTGTTGATGATATAGCCGGAAGCGGAACAGCCGCTTTTTGCAGTGGTCGTCTGGCAGATAAGTTCGCCTGCTTTGCACTTGTAGCACTCCGCGGGCGGGTTGGTCGAATCCTGGTTGAACGTCGGGCAGTTGTCTGTCGTCGAGGAGCAGACTGCCGTGTAGCATCTTGAATCTTCCGGAGAGAAGACTGTACCCTGGTCGCAGAGTCCGCACTTCGCCGGAGAGGCTTCGCGGGCGCATTTTAATCCTGTAAGGCCCTTCTCGGCGAAGCAGCAGCCGGTAGGGCAGTTGAGTTCAGAGCAGGCTTTGTTTGAAGCGTAGATGTTGAGGCATCGCGCAAGTTTTTTGTTGCAGTAAAGTCCAGGCTGCATTGCGCAGTCGGCGTCGTTGGTGCAGCCTTTGGCGCATACCCCGCCTCTTAGGCAGATCATGCAGTTCCCGCATTCGATGTCGGTAGTGCACTCTTTGCCCTGGTTTTCGGTTCTGCACCTGTCGTCGTCCGTATCGCCGGTGTCAGTCGGCGTGTCGCCGGTGTCGGTCTGCGTGTCGCCGGTATCCTGTTCCGTATCGCCCGGGTCCTGAATGTCGGCGTCGGCATCTGCGCCGCTCTGGTAAGCATCCGAATTCTGGTCGTACGGATTATTGAATTTCAGTCCGGAATCGCAGGAACCTGCAGAAAGCATCACAAAAAGCGCGATAATCAAACAAAATCTCTTCATTTTGAACTCCCTCATACAGTCAAAAGCGGCACATCGGATCAACGATGCGGATAATTTATGACCATACCATAATAATATGATTTAAGGCGGCAAGAAAAAAGGGAAAGAAAAACAACTTTCTGCTTACAGCCGGTCACTCAGGATATTCTATCTTTATGTGTTTTTTGCAGCGTCGGCAGACAACGACGCGTGTCTTGATGTTGGGGGCGAGGTGGAAGACGAAATTGCCGCAGGCGGGGCATCTGAAGGATTCCCAGTCGTCGGGTCTCTGTATCGTGTAGACGAACTCCTGCGCAGCTTCCGGGTCGGTTGCGGGCTCCGCCCTGAAGAGATCGCTCGGGGTGGAACTGCCTATATATTCAACTATATGCTGCGGCTGATAATCCGGTTCTGAATGCGGAGCTTCGAAGTCGTCATCCCGGGATGCGGCCCTTACCGAGAGGGATTCGGTGTCGTTTTTCGCCGAGTTCGGGAAGAAGTCCCGGCCTTTGACGTTTGAAAGGTAGATCTTCCGGTAGTCGCTGAGCGAGATGCTCCCGCCGTTCTGCAGCTTCCTGAGTATCATTATCCTTTCGCTTACCGGCGGGTGGGTCGAATCGGAGAAGATTCCGCTTGTGAAGAGTCCTGCCGGCTCGGGGCTTATGATGAACATCGGCGAGGTGATCCTGTTCGAGAAGGAGACCCACGATCTGCCCGAGATCTTTTCAAGCGCCGATGCCAGACCTTCGGGGTAGCGGGTGAGCCTTGCGGCTGATGCGTCGGCAAGGAACTCGCGCTTTCTCGAGATCGTGAAGTAGAAGAGCTTCGCCAGGATCGGGGCCAGAAGTGCGAAGACCAGCACGACGAGGATGATGACAGGGTTGCCGCGGACTCCGATGCCGCGTTTTTTCGTGCTGCAGCTGTCGTCGTCACCGTTGTTTTTACGGATCGCGAAGCCGCCGCGGATCACCATGTTCGAGAGCATCGTTATCGTTCCGAGCATAACTCCGGCGAAGGTCATGAAGAGGACGTCGCGGTTCAGGATGTGGCTCATTTCGTGGGCAACCACCCCCTGGAGTTCGTCGCGGTTGAGCGCTTCGTAAAGCCCTCGGGTCACGCAAATGGCTGATTTCTCCTGCCTTATCCCTGTGGCAAAGGCATTGAGCCCCTTGTCCTCAACAAGGTATATCTCGGGCATGTAAGGGAGCGCCCCGGCGATCCTCATCTCCTCGACGACGTTGAAAAGCCGCGGATAGTTGTCTTTGTCAACGAGGACCGCCTGGTTGAAGTTAAGTACGATCCTGTCGCCGAAAAAGTAGGCCACGAGCGCCTGTACAGCCCAGACGACAAAGCCGAAGAGGGCTCCTGCCGCAATCAGTTCAGGGCTGGCCTCCGGAGTGGAACCGAACATGCAGAAAATCAGTATGGAGAACGACTCCATGAGGATGAACATCAGTATGAGGACAAAAAGCGACTTTTGCCTGTTCTGTCGTATGAGCTCCCACATCCGGGTCTACTGTCGGAGAAGGTTTAGAATTTTACCTGCGGTGCGACACGCTCCTCCTCGTTTTTGAGTTCGAAGGAGTCGGCTTTCGTGAAGTTGAACATCCCGGCGATCACGTTCGAAGGGAACATCTCGACGCGGTTGTTGTAGCCGAAAACGGCGTCGTTGTAGGCCTGTCTCGCGAAGGCGATCCTGTTTTCGGTAGAGGCAAGCTCCTCCTGAAGGGCGAGGAAGTTCTGGTTCGCCTTGAGCTCGGGGTAATTTTCAAAGGTAAGGAGCATCTTTGCAAGTGTCGCGCCGAGCTGCGATTCCGCCGCGCTGACTTCGCCGACGCTGTTCGAGCTGTTTGCCGCCATCGCCTTTGCGCGGGCCTCGGTGACCTGGACGAAGGTCTCGTTTTCGTGCTTCATGTAGCCCTTTGCCGTCTCGACGAGGTTGGGGATAAGGTCGTAGCGGCGCTTGAGCTGGACGTCGATCTGGCTCCATGCGTTCTTGACGAGGTTCCTCATGCCGACGAGCGAGTTGTAGAGCGCGAAGCAGCTGACTGCCGCCAGAACGATGAGTCCGATGAGTACCAAAAGAATGACTGCCATAGTATACCTCCATAAAAAAATCGCCCGATTATACTCACTGGTGTTAAAAAACAAAATACGACAAACGCCTGCTTCTTCCGGCTATAACATTGATTTGGCTCTTTTTTTTCTTAAATTATAGGGAATTTGTATACTTTATAAACTTTGAAAAGAGGTCTAAAATGAGAAAACTGATTGTTTTCATTGGTATTTTTGTCGTTCTGGCGTTTGCCGGCTGCGGCAAGTCGGAGAAGAGTGATTCAGACGGTGATAATATCAGAAACGATTCGGATAGCACGGAAACTTCAGACTCTGATTCGGAAGAACCGGATAGCGGCGATCCGCACTCTGACGGCGACACGGGTGATCCGCAGCCTGACGGCGACACGGGCGATTCGCAGCCTGACGGTGACACGGGCGATTCACAGCCTGACGGTGACACGGGCGATTCACAGCCTGACGGCGACACGGGCGATTCGCAGCCTGACGATGGCTACGATCCTGATGCGGTTCCTGTCGAGGGCGAACCCTTTGTTTTCGGAAAATACGAGCAGGACGGCAAAACAGGCAACGGCAGTGAGTATATCAGCTGGAGGGTTCTCGAAGTAACCGGAAACAAGGCTTTGCTGATCAGCGAAAAGGGGTTGGATGTGCGTTCTTATGATGACGAGCAGCAGGAACACTATGTTACGAACTGGGAGACCAGTAAAATCAGGACTTGGCTGAACGAGACCTTCTACGATGCCGCTTTCGGTCCGGAGGAAAAGGCAAAAATCCAGGAAACCCCGCTGTCGGATGTCGATACTACCGATAAAATTTTCCTCTTAAGTGAATTTGAAGCCAAGGCGTATTTTGATGGAGGGTGTGACAGGATTACCTATCCGACAGAATTTGCATCGGGAAACGGAGTTTATGAATGTAAAGATGAGGCGTGCGGCAGCGGGTGTAACGGAGCCAGCTACGGTGCCGCCTCATGGCTGCTGCGTGACGAATACATAACTTACATCAGGGTTGTAAACCACCACGGTGACATCATCAACAACGCATACTACTTTCTATTCCACATCCGTCCTGCATTGTGGATAAAATTTGCTCCCGACGATGTCGAGGAACCGGATGAAACGCCTGTTGCCGATGAAGATCCGGACGAAATTCCAGATACTGACGAAGATTCGGACGAGCCCGCAGTTTCTGATGAAGATCCGGATGAAATTCCAGATACTGATGAAGATTCGGACGAAATTCCAGGTACTGACGAAGATTCGGACGAAATTCCAGATACTGATGAAGATTCGGACAACGTAGCCTTTCGCCCGTAAAAATTTCTCAAAATCCATGGATTTTTAGATCAAACTAAAAATATGTAGTTTATGTCGGTAATTAGGGTAAATTGGAGCGGTTCTTCTGCTTGACTTTAGGCGCTTTAAGACTAACATCCCTCGTTTTTTTTATGGAGATTTAAATGGATTACGGCAAAACACTCAATCTTCCTCAAACCGATTTCCCGATGAAGGCCAACCTGCCTGTCAAGGAGGTCGAGCTTCTCAAAAAATGGAATGAAATGGGCATTTACTTTAAAATTATTGAGCAAAATGCTGATAAACCCTCGTTCGTGCTTCACGACGGGCCGCCCTACGCAAACGGCAGCCTTCACAACGGTCACGTCCTCAACAAGACGCTGAAGGACTTTGTCATCAAGTTCAAAAACATGACGGGGTATCTCACGAAGCTCACTCCCGGCTGGGACTGCCACGGTCTCCCGATCGAGCTCAAGACTGCTGAAAAGCTCGGCTCGAAGCGCAAGGAGATGTCGAAGAGCGACTTCCTCGAGGAGTGCAAAAAGTTCGCGATGGCATCAGTAAACACCCAGCGTGAGGAGTTCAAGAGGCTCGGTATTTTTGCAGACTGGGACAATCCGTACGTCACGCTCGATCCGAAGTACGAGGGGACAATAGCCCACCAGTTCGCGAAGATCATCGAAACGGGCGCGCTCTTCAAGGCGAAAAAGCCGGTCTACTGGTGCACGAGCTGCGAAACGGCTCTGGCTGAGGCTGAGATCGAGTACGACATGCACGATTCGCCTTCGATCTACGTCAAGTTCCCGCTTGTCGACAAGCTCCCCGAGCTCGAGGGCGAAAAGGTGAACTTCGTTATCTGGACGACGACTCCGTGGACGCTTCCGGCAAACCTTGCGATCGCGCTCCATCCGGAATTCAAATACACGGCCGTAAAGTACAACGGCGAGGTGTTTATCGTCGCGACATATCTCCGCGACAGTTTCGTAAAGGCCGTCAAGGCTGAAAATCCTGTCGATCTCTGCGAATTCGAGGCAAAGCGTTTCGAGGGGATGAAGGCGAGACACCCCTTCATGGACCGCGATTCTATCATCGTTTACGCCGACTACGTCACTGCCGATGCCGGTACGGGCTGCGTCCACACGGCTCCGGGACACGGTGCTGACGACTATCTGACCGGCTTGAAATACGGTCTCAAACCGTACGCTCCGGTCAACGCCAGCGGAATCATCGACGCCGAGATCCCGGTCATCGGCGGGATGCACGTCTTCAAGGCTAACCCTGTCATCGTCGAACATCTCTACAACACCGGATACCTTCTCAACAAGCCCGGAGAGCTCATCAACCACAGCTATCCGCACTGCTGGAGATGCCATAAGCCGGTTATCTTCAGAGCGACGGAACAGTGGTTCATCTCGATGGACGACACTGGGCTCCGCAGGAAGTGCCTCGACGAGATCTCGAAGGTCAAACTCGTTCCGGAGTGGGGTAGGAAGAGGATCACGCCGATGCTCGAAAAGGCTCCGAACTGGTGCATTTCGAGGCAGAGGAACTGGGGCGTTCCGATCATCGCCTTCACCTGCGACGACTGCGGTGAAAAGATCGTCGATGCTAAGATCGCTCACAAGGTCGCGGACGAGATCTCAGTCCACGGGATCAAGGTCTGGCAGGAAAAAACGGCTGCCGGCTTCCTTCCCGAGGGCTTCAAGTGCCCGAAGTGCGGCGGCACGCACATCAGCAAGGAGAACGACATCCTCGACGTCTGGTTCGACAGCGGCGTAAGCTGGGCTTACGTCCTGAACGGCGAAAAGGGCCGTGAATTCCCGGCTGATCTCTATCTCGAGGGCAGCGACCAGCACAGAGGATGGTTCCAGTCCTCGCTGAAACTCTCGACGCTCATCACCGGAAGGGCCCCCTACAGGCAGGTCCTGACTCACGGATTCATCGTTGACGAAAAGGGCGAGAAGATCTCGAAGAGCAAGGGCAACTTCGTCGATCCGAAGGTCTACATCAATAAGTACGGTGCCGAGATCCTGAGGCTCTGGGTCGCTTTCGAGGACTACAGCGATGACAACAGCATCGGAAATTCGATCATCGAGAGCTGCGCGACGGCTTACAGAAAAATCAGGAACACGATCCGCTTCATGTTCGGATTCGTCAACGATTTCGACCCCGATACGATGAGCATCGATCCGAAAGAGCTGAAATCGGTCGACAAGTGGGCTTATCTCATCTGGCAGGCAAGGCTGAAAAGTATCCGCGAATACTACGAAAATTACGAATTCTACCGCGTCTACCACGAGATGCTCGACTTCTTCACGATCCCGATGAGCGCATTCTACCTCGACATAATCAAGGACCGCTACACGATGAAGGCTGACGACCCGCGCAGAAGGATGTCGCAGTCCGCGGTCTATTCGATCCTGAGTGACGTCGTAAAGGCGCTTGCTCCGATCCTGAGCTTCACCTGCGAAGAGGCCTATTCGTACCTGAAGGGTCACAGGAAGGAGAGCGTATTCCTCGAGCAGTTCCCGGAAGCTCTCTTCACGGCGGAGGATGAGAAGTTCCTTGCGGACTGGGAGCAGCTCCTTAAGGCGAGAGAGGCTGTCCAGAAGAGGCTCGAACCTCTGCGCGCTGACAAGACGATCGGCCACTCTCTTGACGCAAGCGTTGAACTTTATTTTGAAAATATGCCGGTGATCGACGGCGAGTTCAACAATCTGGAGTCGATTTTCATCGTTTCCGAAGTCAAGCGTGCGGCATCGAAGGATGGCCTTGAAAAGGCGGAAGATATGGATCTCTGGATCGGCGTTAAGGCTGCCGGAGGCGAGAAGTGCCAGCGCTGCTGGAAGAGACGTCCGCTCAAGGATTATTCCGACGAAATCACCGGTATCTGCGAAAGCTGCTACGAGGCGATAAAGTCTTAATTTTCTCCGTTTCCCGCGAAAAAAAAAGCATAAATTCCCAAAAAACAGCCTGTTTTTCAGCTCGATATTTCACTCAGAGTGGATTTTAAGTTATTTTTGTATATGATTTACCGTTTATTTTTCGGCTTTTTTTCCAATTTTGAATCGGAGGTAAGTTATGAAAAAACTTATTCTGGCTCTGATTATCTGTATGGTGTTTGCTGCATGCGGCTCGTCGAAACCGGATGATATCTACGAGTATCCGGACGAAAACGCGACGCATGACAAGGACAACCCCCTTTCAGACGGAGATCAGACTGATGTTCCGGAACTTCCGGATACCGGCGATACGGAACTTCCGGATACCGGCGATACGGAACTGCCTGACACGGGCGACAGCCAGCATACGGATACCGGTGACAGCCAGCCCGACGGCGGCGATACGGGCGACTCTCAGCCTGACGGCGGCGATACGGGCGACTCTCAGCCTGACGGCGGCGACACGGGCGACTCTCAGCCCGACGGCGGCGACACGGGCGACTCTCAGCCTGACGGTGACACGGGTGATTCTCAGCCTGACGGTGACACGGGTGACAGCCAGCCTGACGGTGACACGGGTGACAGCCAGCCTGACGGCGGCGACACGGGTGACAGCCAGCCTGACGGCGGCGACACGGGTGACAGCCAGCCCGACGGCGACACCGGCGATACCTCGGTCGAACCTCAGGAACCTGTCTGCGGCAACGGTATCGCAGAGGACGGCGAAAACTGTGACGAAGGTGCGCTCAACGGTCAGTACGGCCACTGCAGCGCGGACTGCAAAACGAAGCTCCGCTGCGGAGATAAGATCGTGACAGAGCCTCAGGAGGTCTGCGACGACGGTTCTGCCAAAAACGGATACTACGGCCACTGCAAATCGGACTGCTCCGGTCCCGGCGAACGCTGCGGTGACGGAATCGTCCAGGTCGAGGACTGCATCTGCACTCAGGAAAAGATCGATGCCGGGCGCTGTACGACGGTCGGCGACTATCTTTCACGCTGCATCGCGGTCAGCGAGACCTGCGATAACGGTGCCGAGAACGGTACCTGGAACAAGTGCAACGAGACCTGCACGGCGGTCCTTACATGCGGCGACGGTATCGTTACTTCGCCGGAAGCCTGCGACGACGGACCTTTCAACGGCTACTATAACCACTGCAAGAGCGACTGTTCCGGTATCGGGGCGACTTGCGGTGACGGTGTGATACAAAACGAGACATGCGGATCGATTACGGGATGCGTAACGATGTCCGGAGCTCACGAGGAGTGCGACGCCGGTGCGCTCAACGGCACCGATGCAGGTCACTGCACGACGGTCTGCACCGATCCTGGCTGCCTTGAAAGCTGCGTTCCGTCGGTAACTTCTGACGGCTGGCTCTCCGCGATGGCTTCCGAGTCTCCGAACTACTGCGACGGCCTCGACAACGACCACGACGGCGTGATCGACGAGGGCTGCGACTGTACTCCGGGTGCGACCCAGGCATGTTTCTCCGGCGCTCCGAACAGGCGCGGAGTCGGTCTCTGCCAGGACGGAACCCAGAGCTGCGTCTATGATTCGGCTAGCAAGAAGGGAAAGTGGGGCGAGTGCGTCAACGAGATCCTGCCTTCCGAGGATGTCTGCGACAACGCAGACAACCTCTGCATGGGCTGCGCGGACTACGGTCTCTGCTGCGACGCGGCGATCGACTGCTCGTACGATATCGGCTACGCGATCCCGTTCAATGACAAGATCATAAAGGGAACCAACTTCTACAAGCGCAGCGACTACGCTTCGGCGACCTGGACCTGGACACTCACGAAGGGTCCCTGCGACGAGCTCCTCGGCAACACGACCTTCACGGTCAAGGGGGCAACGAGCGAGTCAGGCCTCTCCGGCAGCGGCACCGCGACGACTCAGGTCTCCGGCGTCGGTCTGAGCTGGTTCAAGGTCAACTTCCAGCTCTCCGGCAGCTATAAACTCCACGTCAAGGTACAGCGCCAGAACGGCGAGGTCCACGAGTGCGAATGGATCATCCGCGTCAAATCGAACGGTCTCAGAGTCGAGCTCTGCTGGGATACGACTGGCGACGTCGATCTTGACCTCCACCTTGCGAAGGTCGGAACGACGACGGCTTGGGAAGGTTACAACTCCGGAGACTATTCGGCTTGTTACTATGCAGACTGCAAAAACTCCGGATCTCCGTCGTACAGCCTGACAGGCTGGGGATATCCGAACACGAGCAACGGTTACAACCCGCGTCTCGATATTGACAACATCGATACAGTCGGAGTCCCTGAGAACATCAACATCGACAACCCGAACAGCGGAGACAAGTTCAGAGTAGGCGTAAACTTCTACGGCGGAACTGATTACGGCGGCTGTGACGAGTACCTTTACAAGGAGACGAAACCGCTTGTCAATGTTTACTGCGGCGGGACACTGGTCGCTACCTACGGAAAGACACCGCAGCTTTCAGGTTTCGACTATCCGGATGAGTTCTGGAAGGTCGTCGAGATCCAGTGGGTCGGCGGCTACGATTCAGACAGCTGCGTCCTGACGCCTAAATTCAACACTTCGACGGGTGCTTATACAGTCGGCAGTGTATATACGTACGATTGGTAAAGGGAGGGAGAAATGAAAAAGAATATATTTAATATGTTGCTCTCTTCACTTCTGGTCCTGCTTATGGCGGCTGCCTGCGGCGGAGGCAAAAACGACGAACCGGCATCCCCCGATGCCGATGTCTTCACTCCGACCGACACTGGCGACACGGAGCTCCCGGATACGGGTGATACCGAGCTCCCGGATACCGGCGATTCCGGCGATTCCCAGCCTGACGGTGACACTGGCGACACCCAGCCGGTAACCGGAGAGTGCACTCCCGGCAAGGAGCAGAAGTGCGACTACAACGGTCCTGAAGGCACGGAAGACAACGGTATCTGCAAGGCTGCCGTCCGTACCTGCAAAGAGGATAAAAAGTGGGGACCGTGCGTCGGCGAAGTCCTTCCGGTGGCGGAAAAGGGCGAGCTCTGCAGCGACGGCCTCGACAACGACTGCGACGGTCAGACCGATATCGGCGGATCGTGCGGCGGCGGTGATACCGGCGATTCCGGGCCTGACGGAGATCCATCCGACACGGGCGACACCGATTATTTCAACAGCGGTGAGACCGGCGGCTACATTGACGCATACAAGCTCCCGGAAGACGAGGATATCTGCACCACGACGTGCGACACGCTGGTCCTCGCAGCCTGCATGGCTCCGATAGAATCAGAGTCCGAAGCCGGTCTCTGCAACGGCCTTGACGACGACTGCGACGGCGTAGTCGACGAGGGCTGCAGCTGCAAGGCGGGGCAGACCCAGCCCTGTTTCATGGGACCTCCGAACTACTTCGGGATGGGCTCGTGCACGGCGAAGGGCGTTCAGACCTGCGTCGTAAACCTGAAGGACGGCAAGGCTGTAAGCGGCAAGTGGGGCGAGTGCGTAGGCGGTTCCAGACCCGGTCAGGATGTCTGCGACAACTCCGACAACAACTGCAACGGCTGTGTTGACGACGGGCTCTGCTGCACGCCTCCGATCGACTGCTCATTCGATATCGGCACGGCAAAACCCTTCACTGACAAGATCATCAACGGTCTCAACTTCTACGGCGGTCCGGATCCGGAGATCGCAGCCCAGAAGGCGGCGGAATCCGAGTGGACCTGGACGCTCTCGAAGGGCCCCTGCGACCTCGTTCTGAACAAGACGAGCTTCACCGTCAAGGGCGCTTCGACGGTTGAGGGGCTTGAAGGCGAAGGTGAGGCGGAGACAGAGGTCTCCGGTCTCGGGCTCAGCCAGTTCAAGGTCAACTTCCAGCTCTCCGGCAGCTACACGCTCCACGTTTCGATCAAGACGCCGGACGGCAAGGTCGTCGAGTGTTCGTGGATCATCAAGGTCGTCTCCGAGGGTCTCAGAGTCGAACTCTGCTGGGACAAGACCGGCGCCGTCGACCTCGACCTGCACCTCCAGAAGGTAGGTCACTTCACGGGCTGGAGCAACGATTCGACCTGCTACTACAACACGTGCAGGATGACCGGCTACCAGGCGAACTACACGGTCAACTGGGGTTATACCGATACGGTCAACGATGATGAGACCACCTCGAAAAACCCGCGTCTCGACATCGACAACATCAACACGGTCGGCAAGCCGGAGAACGTCAACCTCGACAATCCGGCTGACGGCGACAGGTTCAGGATCGGCGTCAACTACTTCGACGAGGATACGATGATCGAGACCCATCCTGTCGTAAACGTCTACTGCGGCGGCACGCTGAGGGCAACCTACGGAGTCTCACCGCAGGTCTTCCCGTTCGACGAAACAGGTATCCTCTGGAAGGTCGCCGAGGTCACCTGGTTCGGTGATGCCGAATCGGACGAGTGCGTTCTCGAGGCTCCCTACGACGACATGAACGGCTACATTCTCGGTCTTATCGACGATCCGGGCTGGTAACAGTCGCATAAAATCCCGCTCTTTCTGCCTAATTTCCTGAAATCCCTGCTGCTTTTTTCTGCTATCACTAAATTTGATATTTTAAAGCCTTCTTCTTGAATAATTGATGTTTTTTTATATAATACATGGTTAAATTTTATCTCTTAGGAGGATATCGATGTTAAAAAAGCTCATTTTTTTGGCGGTTGTTGCGACGATCGCGCTTTTTGTGGTTGCCTGCGGAGGTGAATCCGAAGGCGGCGAATCTGTAGCCGGGAACTGCGAATCGCGTTCGGATTGTCCGCTTGGATACGAATGTAATCTTATCAAGCATCAGTGCTACAAACCAGGGTCTGGCGGAGACAGCGGCGGTGAGGATCTTCCCGATACCGGCACTCTTCCGGATTCCGGTGCAGACTCAGGCGACACGCACGATAATCCGGATACTGGTGACACTCCGGATACCGGCGAAACTCCGACGGATGTTACCGGCAACTGTACTCCCGGTGACACGCAGAAATGCGAATACGAAGGTCCGGCAGGAACAGAAGGCGTAGGCGAATGCAAGGCTGCAAGAAGAACATGCAAGGAAAACGAGACCTGGGGCCCGTGTGTAGGCGCGGTCCTTCCGGTGATCGAAAGCGGTGCACTCTGCAGCGACGGTCTTGACAACGACTGCGACGGTCTGACCGACAAGGGCGGATACTGCGGCGACGCAGGTGATTCCGGCCCCGGCGGCGATCCTGACAGCGGCAACCACGGCAGCGGCAACACCGGCGGATACAGCGACCAGTACGAGATCCCGCAGGGCGAAGGCAACCCTGAAGGCTGCGTCGACGAGTGCGTACCGATCCAGGCTGAATGTCTTCCTGAAATGGCATCCGAGGCTGCTGCAGGTCTCTGCGACCAGCTTGACAATGACTGCGACGGCCAGGTCGACGAGGGTTGTACGTGCTCGCCTGGACAGACTCAGCCCTGCTTCATGGGACCGCCCAACTACAGAAATATCGGTGCCTGTGTTGACGGCGTCCAGACCTGCGTCGTAAACCTCAAGGACGGAAAGGCTGTAAGTGGCAAATGGGGCGAGTGCGTAGGCGGCATAATGCCAAAGATCGATGTCTGCGACAATGCAGACAACAACTGCAACGGCTGCGTCGACGACCAGCTCTGCTGCAGACCTCCGATCGACTGCGCTTACGATATCGGCACCGCTAAACCGTTTAACGACAAGATCATCGACGGAAGCCAGTTCTACGGTCTTACCGACGGCGATCAGGCGACATGGACCTGGACGCTCACGAAAGGTCCCTGCGACACGGTTCTGAACAAGACAAGCTTCGCAGTCAAGGGCGGCAAAACCGAAGCCGAAGTCTCGGGAACGGGTTCTTCGACGACATCAGTATCGGGAATCGGAATGAAGTTCTTCAAGGTCAACTTCACGCTCTCCGGCAGCTACACCCTGAATGTAAAGATCACCGGTACCGACGGGCAGACAAGAGAGTGCTCATGGGTAATCCGTGTCGTTTCCGAGGGCTTCAGAGTCGAGCTCTGCTGGGATAAGACCGGTTCGCTCGATATCGACCTGCACCTTGCAAAGGTAGGAACTACAACCGGATGGACGAGCGGCGCGTGTTATTACGGCAACTGCAAGAATACCGGCAACCCTGACTGGGGCTATCCGACAACGATCAACTCTATTTTAAACCAGAGCACTTTGGAGTTCGAGCATAACAAGACGGCTTACAACCCGCGTCTTGACCTTGATAACATCTCAAAAGTCGGAATCCCTGAGAACATCAACCTCGACAACCCGAACGACGGTGATACCTTCAGGATCGGAGTCAACTACTACAGCAGTTCATCAACTACGACTCACCCGGTAATCAATATCTACTGCGGCGGAACATTGAAATCGACCTTCGGTGTCGAGCCTCAGGTCAGCGGCTTCAACGGAAAGAGCAAGCTCTGGAAGGTCGCAGAGGTCAAGTGGGTAGGAAACTACACTTCAGATGCCTGCACAATAACTCCTAAATTCACCGATTCAGGTTATGTTGTAGGCACGTTAGGAACCTACGACTGGTAAAAATCGTCTCTTTTCATCCTGACTCTCACCGAAAATCATTCATTTATACATAAAACATCGCCTCTGACGCTCACTTTTTCCTATTTTTTCAATGTAAAATATGTATAATTGCGCGTTTTTTTGTTTCTGAAATGGTTTAGTAGGAGAAAAGTATGTCTTTCATATCAAAGTTTTCAGCATCTCTTTTCATCGCAGTATTCATGTTTTTGCAGCTTCATGCCGAGGAAAACAAGGTGGAGGAACCGGCGGCCAGCGAAGCTCAACCTGCTGAAAATACTGAAAAAAGTGCAGAAGATGAGAAAAAGCCCGAGGATAAGGACGGCAAACGCGGGTTCGTCTTCGGATCGTACGGCAGAGTCCAGCCGGCGACCGATCTCCGCGGCGGCTCGCCCAAGTGGCTCAATGTCGTAGGTCACGGCAGCAGGCTTGAGCAGGAGAGTTACGTCGAGCTCGATTTCGTATACCTCTTCAAAAGACCCGGCGAGAAGGGGCCGCTCTTTGATTTTGTCTCAACGCTCGCATTTTCGGAGAGCCTTTTCCACAATTCGGGCAAGTGGATCGCGCTCAACACCGTCAGAAACCTCTTCGTCCGTGCGGAAAACGTCATCTGGAAGCCGCTCGGTTTCTGGATCGGAAGCAGGATGTACCGCGGGAACGACATCTACCTTCTGGACTACTGGCCGCTTGACGAGGACAACATGTACGGCGGCGGTTTCGGGCTCCACTTCGACGATTTTTCGGTCGATTACTACATCGGTTTCAACCGTCTCGAGGTCGACTGGCAGTATCAGTCGATCCAGGTCGTATCGGATACATTCGGTGCGGAAAGCGTAACATGGATGGATCGCCAGCGCCTGGTCACCGGTCTTAAATATGAACAGAAACACATGTTTAACGATAAGCTCGGTATGCGCTGGAAGCTTCTCGGCGAGTTCCAGAGGATCGGTTCGGGCAAGCAGAGCAACGACCCGGTAGATGCTGAAAACACGATCGTCTTCCCCGAGGATTTCGGCTGGTCGATCGGCGGCGAGCTCGGCTTCTTCGGCTACGCGAAGAACAGCTTCACGAATATTTTCCTCAAATACTCCGGCGGACTTGCGGCTTACGGGCTTCTTACCGTTCCGTGGGGCTTCGACACGAAATATAAAACGAGGGACGCGCAGGAGCTTCTCTTTGCCGTCAACTCGAATCTTGAGATCGGAAAATTCGGAGCGATTTTCGGCGCTTACGTCCGTTCGTTCCGCGATGCTGACGGCAATAAATATGACAACGACGATTTCGTCGAATACATCTTCGCGCTCCGTCCGCACGTCTTTATCCACGAATATTTTTACCTTGCCTTCGAGATCTCGCACCAGCTCAAGAACACGAACGGCCTCACGAAGCTGAGCAACGGCGTCGAGAAGAATGCTCTTCCGCAGGTGACAAAGCTTTCGGTTATCCCGATAGTCACTTACGGCAGCGGCAACTACGGAAGGCCGCAGCTCCGTCTGGTATACACCGTGGCTTTCCAGAACGACGATGCGAGATACTCCTACAACGAGGAGGATTTCAGGTCGAAGCATACGGTCCATCACTATTTCGGTCTGAGCGCCGAATGGTGGTTCCACACCGAGCACCGCTGATATGGATAATTATTTGAAAACGGTTATAATTCCGCGTTCTTTTTTGAGGTGAAAAATGAAGATATTCAAGAAGCTTTTCCTTATGTTGGTTTTTTTGGCGATCGCCTTCGTGATATCCTATTTCGCACATTCCAACGAAAAGTACGTAACCATCGATTTCCTTGTCTTCAAGGTCAACGAGATCCAGGTATGGCTGCTCTCGATCCTCTGTTTTATCGCCGGGATGATCACGATGATCCTCTTTGTCGCCCTTGACGTCATAAAGGCTTCGAGGCACTCGAAGAAACTGGAGGCCGAAAATGCCAGACTGAAATCGGAGCTCTCCTCTATACGCAGCGAAAAGCTCTCCGATATCGATGAGAAATCGCTTGCGGTCGCTGAACCCAAAGAAGAGGAAGCGTAGGGGAGGCGGGCTTGTTTTCACTTTTTTCTTTTTTCAAAAAAAGGTCGGGCGGCGACATCTCCTCGTACAAGTTCAAGCCGGATCAGCAGGATCTTTTCGACGCTCTGTGCAGCTGTCATCTCGGAGACCGCAGCCGTTACTTCACGAAGCTGAAGAAGCTTGCCGAGACCTTTTCCGAGGAGCCGCTCTTCTTCCTCTTCGCCGGGGATATCGTGCGCGACTCAAATAAGGACAAGGCTTTGGAAATACACAGGGAGATCCTTTTCAGGCCCAACACTTCTGGGGCTCTCAGGGCCCGTGTGCTCGAGCATATCGGACGCGACTATATCGCGATGAATCAGCCGAAAAAGGCGATCTCCGTCCTCAAGGAGGCCGTGAAGCTTGCCGACCTTCCGAATGCTGATCTGATGCTTTCCGAAATCTACGAGGGTGAGGCTAACTTCGACGAGGCGCTCTCTGAGCTTGAAAAGTACCAGAACCTTACGAAGGGCGCGAGCCCGCATCAGGTCCAGCGCCTCTGTGCGAGGGTCGTGAACTTCCTGCTCCTCGCCGAGACGAAGCAGCAGAAAGAGGTTGTCCGCTGGCTTGAGATCTTTTCAAAAAAGTCCGGCGATCCGAATCAGTCCATGGCTGCCGAGATGATGACCGCCGTCACCAACGGCAAAACGGCTAAGGTGCAGTCGGCGCTCGAAAATCTCGTCAGGATCGATGACGGATTCGAGATCCTGGGGAGGACGATGCTTTTGAACTATGCTGACGGAGCCGATATAAACTACGGCGTCGAGGGGCGCTACAAGGAGGTCTTCCATCTTCTTTTCAACAAAAATCTCAAGGCGTCGAACCAGCTTGAGAACGTAAGCCCGAATGCGCTCGTCTCGTACAAGCTGCTGCTTAGAAACAAGGCGGAAGGCGGGCTGGAACTGCTCGACAAGGCTATTCCGGACCAGTCGCTCTTCGTCTGCCGCGAGTGCGGTAAGCCTGTAAGCCTTCTGAGTCCGGTTTGTCCGGCGTGTCAGAAGATCACCGGCAGAAAATTCACCATTATGAAATAAATTGGAGTTTGGAATGAAAAAATTATTCATTTTGATCACCGTTTTTTTGCTTTTTGTCTCATGCGGCGGTTCGTCGAATGAAAACGGCGAAGATCAGAACCAGCTCAACGTCGAGAACTTTTTCTCGCGCTATCTCACGACTCTCTGCACTGCGGCTTCGACCTGCACGTCGGGCCTGGTCAATCAGTCCAATCTGGCTAACTGCCCGAGTCTGCTGAAAAATTCGACCGCTCCTTTCGCCGGTTTCAACAACGGTGAGATGGTCATTTTCGAGCATAAGTACCAGATGCTGAAGAGCGCAGAGGAGATGGGCTGGGTCAAGGTCGATATGACTCAGGCTGAGATCTGTTTCCTCAAAATCGAAGAGTTGCAGCCGTGCGACCCCTTTGCGTTCCATCTGCTCGATGTCGCAGAGTGCGCGGCGGTATTCATCGGCACGAAGCCCCTCAAACAGGACTGCACGCAGAACGAAGTTTGCAGCAACGGCTGGTGCAAAATGAGCGGTTCCTCCTGCAACGGAAGCTGCTCCGAATACAAACAGGCCGGCCAGCCCTGCAAATCGAACGACAGATGCGCTCCCGGCTACGAGTGCAGCTCGACAGGCTGCGTTCAGAAGACGCTCAGCGGCCCGAACGAGCCCTGCATTTCCAACAGCAACTGCAAAAGTACGCTTTTCTGCTATATCGAAAGCGGGGACGCCTACGGGACATGTCTCAACAGGAAGGGTCTGAACTCGACCTGCACGATGGACGACGAATGTGCTCTCGGTCTCGGCTGCATCGCTAACGTCTGCTCGGGATCCAAGGTGCGCAACAGCGCCGGCGAGTCCTGCGGTCTTCAGCCGAAGCTTGACGAAAACGAGGAGGATGTCGTCATCGAGTGCAACAGGTTCTCGAAGCTCGAGTGCAATTCGAGCAACTACTGCGCGCCGCTTCCGACCTACAACATGGAGTGCGCTTCCGACTGTGACGATACCGCGAACCTCTTCTGCAACGAGACCTACCACCGCTGCGACTGGCAGCTCGACGCCGGTTCTCCCTGCACCTCGAACAAGCAGTGCAAGACGCTCTACTGCGCAAGGGTTACGAACCCCGACGGGACTCTCACCGATGTCTCCGTCTGCCGTGTACCTGAATGTCTGACAGTCGTAAATGAATAGATTCCTTCCTATTTTCCTGTTACCGCTTTTTTTCATCTCCTGCGCCTCGGCGGAGCCTTCTGCACCCTCCGGGCCGGATCAGACCGGGCCCGATCAGCGTGAGGTCGTTCCGCTTGAGATCGTAAAAAAGCCGCAGAATGACCTTCTTGAAAAGATAATCGTCCGCGATACATATTCAGGTGAGGAGTATCCGCTCAGCCGTATAGCCCAGAGCCCGGCGGTCTATATCGAGCTCTCCGCAAGCTGGTGCGAGGCGTGTCCCGAGATGAAGGCGACTACCGCGAAGCTTGTACCTTACTTCAGGGGTAGGGTCTTCTTCATCAGACTTTTCAAGCCGGACGATACGATCCCGGAAGCCGGAGATGACGGTGTCGCTGAGATGGTAATCGTCTCTTCGCCGCCTGAGCTCGACCTTGAAAATACGGGCGTGATGCCGCGTGTCGTCATCATTGCCAACCACGGCGAAGAGGTCGTTCTTGACTCGACGGGGCTCTATCCGAATCTTTACTATTACGGTGTTCTGTCGGAAATTTAGCTATTTCAGATTTTCAAAATCCTTCTCGAAGCCGACTTTTTTTAGGAGCCTCTCCTTGTCGAACCACTTCTCCTCGACCCTGACGAAGAGGTTGAGACCGACCTTGCAGTCGTAGATCTCTTCAAGCTCCCTGCGTGCCAAGGTGCCGATTTTTTTGAGAGTTTCTCCCTTGTGCCCGACGACGATGCCCTTCTGGCTGTCTCTTGCGACGTGTATCGTGGCCTCGATAGAAAAGAGGTTTTTAGGCTGGTTGTAACGGACTCTTTCGACTGTTACGACGATAGAATAGGGAAGTTCCTGGGTAAGCTCGTTGAAGAGCTTTTCGCGGATGATCTCGGAGATGAGGAATTCATCATCCTGATCGGTCGCAGTATCCTCCGGGAAGTACTGCGGTCCGGGCTTGCAGTACTGCTTGACGCCGTCGATGAGCTCCCGGATCCCTTCACCGTTCTGCGCCGAGATCGCGTAGCTCGCAGCAAAGTCGAACCTCTTTCTGTAGACGGCGATAGTGTCGTCTACGCGCATCGGCTTTACGGCATCGATCTTGTTTGCGACGAGTATCGTCGGGATCTTCGGATCCAGATTTTTGAGGATGTGCGCCTCCTCTTCGCCGATACCGAGTTCGGGGTGCTGCTTCGAAACATCGACGAAAAAGAGCGTCAGATCGGCATCCTTCGCAGCCGAAAAGCTGTACTTGTTCATCCAGCTGTTCAGGAGTTTTCCGAAGTCGCCAGAGGTGATCCCCGGCGTGTCGGTGAAGATTATCTGTGAATCCTCGTCGGTGTAGATCCCGCGGATCTTGTTTCTCGTCGTCTGGGCTTTCGGCGTGACGATCGAGATCTTCGATTCGACGACGCGGTTTATGAAGGTCGATTTTCCGGAGTTCGGTACGCCAATTATCGCGGCAAAACCTACATGTTTCAGGGTCTCTCCGAGCATCTAGTTCTCCTTTTCGCCGGCACAGTTCGCCGACATGAACTCTTTGATTTCGCTGATCTTTTTATATCTTCCGAGAGCTATCATCATCTTGACGAGCGTCGCCTCCCTGGTCATGTCTACGGCACTGATGAGACCGTAGAATTTCGCCTTTGCGGCAGCTTCGTAGAGCGAAAGGTCGATCTTTCCGACAGGCGACTGGCTGCATACGGCTATCGGTATCTCGTTCGCCGCCGCGTCACTGAAAAGCTGGTCGAGACCGGTGTTGTCGCTCGGGATGTTTCCGCTTCCGTAGGCCTCGATGATGAGCGCGTGGACCCTCTTTTCGTTGACCATCAGCGTGAAGGCCGAGAAATCGATCCCGGGGAAGAAGGGGATCACGATGACTGAATCGTCGAAGCGCGTGTCGATTTCGAATTTTCCGGTCGGCATGGGCGCGATGCGGTACTGCTTGCGCTCTATCCCGATCCCGAGTTTGAGCAGCGGGCCGTAGTTCGGAGCGTAAAAGGCGTCGAAATCCCATGCGTTCTTCTTTTTGGTGCGGTTCCCTCTGAAGACCGTGTGGTTGAAGAGCAGCATGACTTCGGGGATATCGCTGTGCTGCGCGACTTCGATGGCGTCGACCAGGTTCATGAAGGCGTCGCTCCTGCGGTCGATGAGCGGCAGCTGGGCGCCCGTCAGAACGACCGGCTTGCACAGGTTCTTGAGCATGAACGAGAGCGCCGAGGCCGTGTAGGCCATCGTGTCCGTTCCGTGGATCACGACGAAGCCGTCATAGTTTTCGTAGTTTTCCGCGATGTGCTCGGCTATTTTGACCCAGTGGACAGGCCTGAAGAGCGATGAATCGAGGTTAAAGAGCTGATGCTGGTCGATCTTCGCGCTGAAAAGCGGCTTGATGTGCTTTGAAATGTAGTTGATAGCGTAATCTCCCGGCGTGAGCTGACCCTGCTCGTTCGACTCCATGACGAACGTCCCGCCGGTGTGAATGATCAAAATGTTTTTTTCTGTCACCGTTGCCTCCAAAAAAATGCGTACTATTTTACTCAAACCGCACTATTTGTAAAAAGTGATTTGACTAAGTTTGAGCCAAAAAATAAAATAAACGCGCTTTTATTTATTTAATGAAGGAAGGGCTATGGCAAAGTCATCAGTTGAATATGTTTACGGGATAAATTCCTGCTTCGAGGTGGTCCGCGGCGGCCGCAGGAAGATCTATCAGGGTTACCTCAACGAAAAGCAGCAGAACAACCAGCGGATAAAGAAACTCGCGGAATTCCTCACGAAAAAGTCGATACCGTTCGACTGGGTCTCGCGCGAAAGGCTCAACCAGCTCTCGGGTTCGACTGAAAACCAGGGCGCTGTCATGCGGACTTCGCTCTTCAGGTACTCCGAACTTTCGGATATCGTCGATTCAAAGCGCGTCCTGCTTTTCGACAACGTCGAGGATCCCCACAACGTCGGAGCTATCCTCAGAAGTGCCGAGATCTTCGGTTTCGACTCGATCCTGATGCCGGTCCGCGGTGTTCCGGAGATCTATCCCTCAGTCATCAAGGTTAGTGCCGGAGCCAGCGAGCACCTGAAGATCGTAAGAGAGTCGAGCTCGAATGTCTATGTAAAGAAACTTCAGGAAAATCACGGTTTTACCGTTGTTTCGCTTGACGGAGCCGGCAAGACTTCGCTTGAAGAGGTCAGGGCGCTGAAGCCCGAAAAGATCCTTCTTGTCATCGGCGGCGAGGACAAGGCTGTCGGCCAGTATATCATCAACTCGTCCGATTTTGTCGTTTCGATCCCTCAGTTCGGGAAGATAAATTCGCTCAACGCCGCCGTAGCGGCGAGCATCGCAATGTTTGTTTTGGGAGGAAAGTAGGATGTTGCTAGAAAGTTACGTCGCCGATCTCGAGGCGAAGCTGAAATATAAATTCGTCGATATGGGGCTGCTTGAGGAGGCTTTCACCCATCCGAGTGCCGATTTTGTCGGAAAAAACTACCAGCGTCTCGAATTCCTGGGTGACGAAGTCGTCAATCTCGGCGTCTCCCAGCTGCTTTTCAGGACCTTCCCGGATGCCGAGGAGGGCAAGCTCTCCAAGGCGAGGAGCAACCTGATCGACGAGCAGGGACTCGCCTTCAATGCGAAAAATCTCGATCTCGGGCCGATGATCGTTCTCGGGAAGGGGGAGGAGAAGATGGACGGCAGGGACAAGGATTCGATCCTTTCCGACGTTTTCGAGGCTATGATGGCGGTCATTTTTCTCGAGGCTGGCTGGATGACGGTCTACAGGATCATCACCGAGATCTTCACTCCGCTGATCTGCGCGTCGCCTGACATCGACGATCTTCTGGACCACATCAACCGCGACTACAAATCGAGGCTCCAGGAGATCGCTCAGGATCTCGAACTGCCGCTCCCGCTCTACACGATGGTCGAAAAGGTAGGCCCCGAACACTTCCTGAAGTTCGTCGTCGAATGCAGCACGATGGGCTACGTTTCACGCGGTATCGGAAAAAACAAGAAGGCCGCCGAGCAGGATGCCGCCTACAAAATTTTGAAAGAGATGCACGTTTTATAAGGATGGATCAATGAAAAAAATTGAAAATATCAGGAATTTTTCGATCGTCGCACACATCGACCACGGCAAATCGACGCTCTCCGACAGACTTCTGGAGTACACCGGGAGCCTCAGCGAGCGCGAACAGACCGACCAGTTTCTGGATGACATGGAGCTCGAAAAGGAGCGCGGGATCACGATCAAGGCGCGTGCCGTTACGGTTTTTCACGAATATCAGGGCAAAACCTACGAACTGAACTTCATCGACACTCCGGGGCACGTCGATTTTTCCTACGAGGTCAGCCGTGCGCTCACGAGCTGCGAGGGTGCGCTGCTCGTCGTCGATGCGACTCAGGGCGTCGAGGCCCAGACGCTGGCTAACGTCTACATGGCTATCGACAACGACCTGGCGATCGTCCCTGTCGTCAACAAGATCGACCTTCCGAGTGCCGATGTCGAAAAGACGAAGACCGAGATCACCGACATCATCGGTATCGACGCGACCGACGCAGCTCTGGTCTCGGCCAAGACGGGTGTCGGCGTAAGGGAGCTTCTTGACCGGATAGTCACGGAGATTCCGTGTCCGGAGACCGACCCGGCGATGAAGACCCGCGCTCTGATCTTCGACAGCTGGTTCGACGCCTACGTCGGTGTCAGGATGCTCGTCAGGGTCTTCGACGGCGGCATCAAGACCGGCGACATGATCTATCTCATGCACTCCGAGGCTGCTTACGAGGTGATCGAGATCGCCAAATATATGCCTTTCCTCAAGAAGGTCGATTCCGTTTCGGCCGGAGAGGTCGCGGTCATCGCGGCAGGGATCAAGACGATCCACGACGTAAAGATCGGCGAGACGATCACCCTTGCCGACGATATGACGAGCGAGCCGCTTCCAGGCTTCAAGCCGATGAAGCAGATGGTCTACTGCGGTATCTTCCCCGTCGAGACATCGAAATACGAAGAGGTAAAACGCGCTGTCGAGAAGCTTGCCCTGAACGATTCGAGCTTCTCCTTCGAGCCTGAAAACTCGTCGGCGCTCGGTTTCGGCTTCCGCTGCGGCTTCCTCGGTATGCTCCACCTCGAGATCGTCAAGGAGCGTCTTGAACGCGAATTCGACCTCGAACTCATTACGACAGCTCCGAGCGTAGCCTATCAGGTCGTGCTGACGAACAAGGAGGTCGTGATGGTCGAAAACCCGGACAAACTGCCCAAACAGCAGTATATCGACCACATCCAGGAGCCGATCGTCAACGTCTCGATCTTCACCCCGGCCGAGTTCATCGGCGGGCTCGTCAAACTCTGTCTCGACAAGCGCGGAAGACAGAAGAACATGACGTACCAGACTAGCGACCGCGTCATCCTTGAATACGAAATGCCGCTCAGCGAGATCGTCTACGACTTTTATGACAAACTGAAGTCCATCTCACGCGGCTTCGCATCGCTCGACTACGAATTTTCGCACTATGAAAAGTCGCAGCTCGTCAAGATGGATATCCTTATCAACGGCGAACCCGTCGATGCTCTGGCCGTCATCGTCCACCGCGAAAAGGCATATCAGGTCGGCAGGTCGCTCGTCATGAAGATGCGCCGCGTCATCCCGCGCCAGATGTACGATGTCGCGATCCAGGCGGCACTCGGCTCGACGATAATTTCGCGTGAGACAGTCAAGGCTTACCGCAAGGATGTCACTGCAAAGTGCTACGGCGGCGATGTCTCGAGAAAGCGCAAACTCCTTGAAAAACAGAAGGAGGGCAAGAAAAAGATGAAGCAGCTCGGCAACGTCGAGATCCCGCAGGAGGCCTTCCTCGTCGTCCTCGATACCACAGCCGAGGAGTGATCTTTAATTTTCAGGGGAATAGGGCAAAATTATGTGTTCCTGCATTTTTGCGTAGGCATCGAAAATCTGCCCTTTGAAGAAGATTCCCTGCCTGTATTCGATTTTGTATCCTAATTGTACCGAATTCGATACAATTAAACTTTTAGATACTTGAAAAGGGCAGAAACAACGAAAGTCAGTTCGGATTACGTGATGACTATAAAATCTGTGTAGTTATCAGGTGTTATTACGCTGAAAGGAACATCCGGATAGTTGTTCGA
>Ga0310690_10002404_pt1 | contig 30539 bp, 24 predicted proteins | sample AusTroGonzalo_MG_2_FD_207661 | JGI IMG/M metagenome (GOLD analysis project Ga0310690, IMG submission 207661) | Bovine rumen microbial communities from tropical cattle in Woodstock, Queensland, Australia - Gonzalo_04 (v2) (version 2) | ecosystem: Host-associated > Mammals > Digestive system >...
AAGACCGATCCAAACGGTATAATAACTATCGAAAAAAGCAATGGTTCCATAAAAATCAAACCAGTTGCCATTGGAACAGCGTATGTTTATGCCAGATATTCCTATCAAGGAGATGCTTGGACCGCAAATCCTTTTAAGGTGGAAGTAAAAAATCCGGAGGCAGCTTCCGTGGATTTACTGATTAACGGTTCTTCCGTAAATACCATTTCAATAGTCCCTGGCGGAACATCGTCAGATGTGACTGTTGTAATCAAAGATAAGGATGGGAATACGTTAAATAACACAGAGTGGTCAATAAAGAGTACTTCTGATTATTCAAAAGAGATAAGTTTAACCAAAAATGGCAATGTGGTAAAATTTACTTCATTGAATAAGGATTCAGAAGATAAATCATATTCTTATAGCGTGTATGTAAAAGACAAAAAAGTAAAGGATTTTACCGTCAAGGTTGTCAATACATATTACATCCAAAAGGTCACTCCGGTAGTTACAGCAGATGAGCCAGAAAAAGAAGGTTGGAAATTTTATTGTACGTGGGTTGCAACATTCACCGATGGAAGAACACTAAATCTTGATATGGCGTCGGGGAAAGGGGTTTTCAACGATATGATTCCATATGAATATACAGCTATTTTGGAATATGTCGTTGGCTCTGGAAGCAATTGGCAAGAATGGACTGGCGGAATGACGATTTCAGATAGCGATTTCATGGGCCGTACTGATGCCGGCACTGCAGTTCGTGTACGTGCTCGTATTACCGTTAAGGCCAAGCAATATTATAACAACAGAGTTGTCAACGATACGGTTACGTACTATTCCGATGTTTATAATTATATCTCCCATTTCGAATAATGGATAGACATGAAACAATCCAATTTTAACAATATGAAACGAATCACGAAAATTTTTATTTACCTGACGATCCTGACGGGGCTTCTGACGGCCTGCCAGGATGAGTTCTCGAAGTCGCAGGCCATCGTTGAAAACGAGGTCCGCAGCGGCGGCCGCAAGGTGCGGTCCGAGATATCCATCGTTCCGATGGAAAATCAGCCCGCCACTAAGAGCGTATACGCAGGCAGCGAGACGGAGGTCCGCAACTGGACGCTCCTGCAGTTTGACGGCGAGCTGCCGGGCGGCGAAGGACGCCTCGTGGCGGCCTATTACCAGAATTCGAGCAGCAACATCTCGAACATCGTTATGCGCCCGGATCACAAGTATAACTTCTATGCCGTGGCAAATCTTGGCAACATTTCTACGGCCTTTACCGTAGGAAAAGACAACGGTACCAGAGAAAGCGCCATGGTTACATGGGAGGCCCGCGATTATTCGGATGACAGCCCGAAGGGAATCACCATGGATAACGTTACGGCGCTACCAATGTCATGGCATGCCGCAGGCATCAAGTTTACCGCGGCCCAGATTAGAGAAGGAGCGCGGTTGGATGTAAGCATGACGCGCCTTGTTGGCCGTTATGACATCGTCGTCAACCAATCCTCCCTTTCGAAATGGTCGTTTAGAACTACGTCTTTAAATCTATATACCCCGTCGCGTGTCGTCCCATTTTCCACGAACGGTGCCGTAAAGATGGTCCGTGTTGCCGGTGACCGCGCGTCTTCGGCGGATTTGACCGCCATGAACCAGGGCGAAGCCGTACATTTCTATCCGTTGGAAAACTGTTATGGCAACCTACTTCCTTCCGGTACGGCAACGAACCAGAAAACGGAGGAGGCTGTCGTCGCGGCCGACGCCACTGCGACGCCGACGTATATCGAAGTAGGTGGCGTGTTGACGCTTACTGACGGCAGCGACCAAACGAAGGGCGTGACATACCGTTTCTATCTTGGTGACGGCGACGCCGCCGCAACGAGGAACTTTGACGTCATACGAAACAAGCAACACACTGTGACGCTTATGTTGACGGACGCAGCAGCCGACGGCGACCCTTACTGGAAAGTGGAGCCGGAGCCGTTCAGCGATACTCGTCATATCCAGTTCGAAGGGCACGTCGCGGGTTCGGATTATGTGATACCGGTGGAGTCCGGGTCGCAAAAGGCACAGGGCGTCATCCGCACCGTTGGTGCAAGCCCCAATGAGCAGCCTTCGAACTTCCAGTATTTGATTGAGCTGGCGCAGAACCTGAAAGATGCCGGAGTGAAGGTGCAGGTCGGTGGTTCCGATTATGTATATGGCACACCGACGGACGTGTCGACGCTTACGATTGTCGCTCCTGCGGGTCTGTCCTTTATGACAGGCAACATCCGAATTAAGACGCTGGATGGCGCTAAATACGATGATGCCACGGTGTCGGTGGGCAAGGGGCTTCTTTCCGTAAAGGTCTTCCCTGTTATGGATATTGAATCGTCGGCGAACAACTATCCCGGCCTTGACAGGAGCGTACTGATGTATAACGACGCATCCTTCGCTTCCGGACTCTCCGTCGATGCGGCAACGGATGTAACGTTCTACCGGAGGTCCCGCTCATCGATAAACACTCTCGTAGGAATGGGCTTCCGCATTTTTGCGTTCTATACGGACGGTACCTATGAAGAGATCACTGATGTCTATGGCGAGCTCTCCGGCACGGGCACGACGAAAACGTCGACCGTGTCCGGCAATACGCTCTCCGTGTCGGTAGCGACCGGGTCTAGCGAGGGATTTGTTGTGGAAAATATAGACAACACCAGGACGACCACAAGTGGCGTGTCGTACTACAAGTTTGTGGAGACTGCCGCGTATTCGGGGTCCTATAAATATCACGTTGGTGCAGTCACGGTGGCGGCGACTTTTACGAAGGATGGCACAACAAAGACGGGGAGCACCATCTTTACATTTGCCAATACGGTCCTCAACTTTAATATCGTCACCCCGGTAGCTATCCGCAGGGATGCGGCACAGAATGAGCCGTGGCTTCTGTATCATGATGGCTCCGCCGGTCAGATGACGGCTATCGCAACGATGTTTGACGGAACCGAGGCGGACATTACGTCCGACGTCGAATGGTCGCTTGACAATACGACTTATGCGCACCAAATCTTCACCTTCGACAATACGACACCCGGCAAACTTCATGTCACAGGCCTGCTCACCAACAGGTCAAGTGGCAGCGAGAGTGATAACCAGACCATTTATGCGACCCTGAGGAAGGAGTCCGCTCTTCTCGCCCCGGGACTCAATACGTCGGATATCATGACGAATATTAATGGACATGTATATGTCCGTACGAACGGGATACGCGTTGAGCCGGAGACAATCAACCTTGATGAATTTTATCAAAAGGGCCATGATGTCAGGGTGATCGTCTATGGCGAATTCTCGGACGGCCTCGATCAGCCCGTTGTGGTGACGAGGGTCGAAGACCTGAGTCGCGTAGCTCTGCCGCGTGATGTGAATAGCGTCTATGTCTATGGTTTGGAATATGAGGACGACTTTGACGAGGGCGTGTATTTCCGTTCCGCGCGCAGATATGATTCGTCTGCCGGTTCGTGGGATATGACAAGGACGCATACGGACCTCGAGTTTTTCCGTAACGTCACGGAAGGATACTACTCTGCCGAGTCGGAAGACGATTTGAGATACAGCATTCCCAAGGAGCTCAAAAACTCGCTGACCCCGCCGCGCGCCATGGCAAGGTTTGTATATAAAGATGGCTTTGATGTTGAGCATACCGCGGATCTTACCGGAACGGTGCGTGTCCTGGACCACATAACCATCGACCCTGTAGAAAAATATCTGCCGGGATTTGCCTGGGTGGATGCTGCAACTGTATCTCCTTCCGGTAATGGTGATGCATATCGCGTGTTCGCCTATTTCACTGATGGTACATCTTCTGAAATTTCGTTGGATCCCGCCGTGACCTGGACAACACAACAGGCATCCTTTAAACATGACGGTAAAAACTTTAGGGCCAACGCCGATCGGTTTGATGTTGTCAATTATCCAAACCGCGTTAAACATAAACGTTGGCAAGTTTCAGACGACGTCTCCAGCCGCTCGGACTATGCTGGTAACGCCGATGATCCTTCCACCTGGGTTGACAGAGAGATTCTCGTGGTGTCATATACTCTTGCTGGGGTGATAAAGGACGCTTCGGTCATGGGTACATTGCGAGAGATCCTTCCTGTAAGCAATATAAGTGTCCGTCCAAATCCCGCGAACGTATACGCCGGAAACATATATGACCATTTCGATGCCACGGCTTCATACAGCAACTCTTTATTGACAAAGGACGTCACTAATGAGGCGACATGCGTGTGGAGTTGTGGAAGTCTGGCAACAAGCCAGGGCGGCGGGCGGTTCCTTGCCGGATGGACGGCGGGCACAGAAACCGTAACGGCAACATACACGTCGGCCGGCGAGACAAAGTCCGGCTCGGCGACGCTGAATATCATTGGCGCTCAGTCCATGGAACTGCAATACAAGAACGACGCCGATGAATGGGTTACGGGAGACCAGACTACATTTAAGGGTCGTGTTCAGCAATATCGCATCCGCGTGAAATATACTGATGGTCATTTCGTCAATTTCACGGATGGTTTTACGTTGACGAGCTCCAATCCTGGTGTGCTCTTTGTCCGTGGTGTGGGCACCGAGGCTGTAGCCCCGGGTACGTCCACTATCACCGCCTCGATGGGCGGCCAAACAACGAACGGCATCAAGTTTACCGTTTTGGACAACGCGTTTACCTATGCCATCGTCATCGATCCGGAAGGCAACGATCGAACCACAACCCAATCGTCTTCATATGGCTGGGACGAACGATTTAAAGCCGTCCTTTGGACACTGGATAAATATTACGAAACACGACAGGATCACCCCGTCAAGGTGTATAAGATGCGATATGACAATGGTGTTCTCGATGTGAGTTATGGTAATGGAGGCCGGGTTGACGTGTCGTCGTCGTGCACGTGGAATATTAGTTGGGACAATCTGTCGGGTGTCACGCAAACGTACCAATGGTCAAACGCTTCGCACGTATTTACTATATATAAGGATGACCGCTATGCCAATCGCTATCTTCATCCTACGGCTATCGTTACGGCATCCTTCATTGGTGACGCTGACGTTGATGCACAGACATTGGGTCTCAATATTGCGGTTTCTATCGTAGATACGACGCCTTCTGAAGATGGCTATCGTGTTGTGGTTTATGTCAATGGCAAGAGCAACGTAGACGAGGATCCTGTTGTAGTGTCTAGAAACTCTTCGGACAATTCATTGACCGCAAGACTAGAATATGGCTCCGGCAGCAGTTGGGGTGACCGCGGTGATGTAACGAACAACGTGACGTTCAATGTGGACGGTGCTGGCTGGAGCGTCAGCGGTACGACACTGACGGCGCCGAACGCCGACGCCAACGCCTCCGTCGGCGGTACATATTCCGGTAGCTATAGCGTAAATGCCGTTATCCCCGCAAACGTGTCGACAGTTGGCGGAGGCCAGTATTATCCTTGGATATTTGACGGCCTGCGTATCATTAACGGAAATGGTGTTGACGTGACAGGAGAGACCATCGAGCATGAATATGATGGTGGAGACACCTATACCGTTCAGTTTGGCTATCATACGGACGCTGTCCCCACAACAAACTGGATGAACGTGACGGGTGGTGGAGGTCATGGTTGGAGTGTTTCTCCGTCGGGATACTGCACTTACGGAACGGAAATTCCTTCCACTAACGTTACCAACAAGAACTCTTCGGACCATGATCAGGACGTGACGTTGACCGCCAGTATCGCCCAACACAACATGACGAACATCCAGATCCCGGCAGGTTCTGTGTCCGTAACACTGAGGTTGAAGAAGAACAGTTCCGTTACACCTCCGTCCAAGTATATTAATCTCAGCCCCGCCTCATATGAATGGAACTGGGATGAGACCGATGAGCGGACGATAACGGTACAGTCGAACACGTCATGGACGCTGTCTGTGCCAAGTGGATTTACGGCATCAAAGACATCGGGAACCGGTGACGATACGTTTACCATTAGACCTACTGGTCAGAACTCTAGTGCTACCGACATTCAGGTCACCCTATTTGCAGCCGCCACCGACGACAGCAGTATCAGCGACAACGTTTCTTTAACGCATTTGCACAAGCCTGTCGCAACATATACCTATCGCCTGCAGGCATACGTCAATCCTTCCACCATTTCTATTGGTGGGACATCCTCGCTGTCCGCGAAGTTGTTTACGACGACATTCCTCGATGGTGTAAGTCAAGGTGAGGATGCAGGTCAGGACGTGTCGGCTTCGTTCTCATCTGGGAATACAAGCTACGTCACCATAAACAATTCGAGCGCAATGGCGACAGGTGTGGCGGCTGGTTCCAGCGTCATCTCCGCTTCATACTCTGGGACGGAGACGGGAGAAACGACGGTTAACAGCACCAATAATCCGTCTATTACGGTAATGGAGAAAACTATTGTTTCAATAGACGTAACCGGAGGTGGACTTATTGTTCCGAGCGCATCATCGTCGACGACGGAGCAGTTTACGGCTATCGTACACTTCTCTGACAATACGACGGAAACGAGCACGTCATCGTCCAACTTCACATGGTCCGTAAGCTCTTCTGCCTACGCAGGCAACTATTCGATCAACAGCAGTACAGGCCTATTGACTGTCATTGCGTTGCCGTCGAGAGAATCTGGTACTGTTACCTGCGCCTATTCTTCGACATATGGCAGTATCTCCGGAACGGCGAACTTCGATATTGATGACCCGATTGTCAGTATTGAAAACCTGACGGAAGCAACTGACGATGTTGAATACTGGCACGTTGACCCTAGATTTAAGGTAACGTTTACTTCTGGGCAAACGGAAACGGTTTATGTTCAGAGAACAAACAATGCCTTTACAACCATCTCAGTAAATGTTTTGAGGCCTGGAACGAATTCTTGTAACATTTACGCGCAGATTCAGCACAACGTGGAGACAACAGTCTATCCGTTGGCACCTGGGGCTTCTCCTACATATACGGGATGGACTGAGTGTACGGTAGGAGCACAGGATGATTCCTATCATTCAATTCAAGTCGGCAACGCTATTCAAATCAGGGTGAATTGCCAGGCTGATTGGGGTGGAATTACAGTTACCGAATGGACTAGCTATAACTATACGTCACACCTCGGACTTCCGAGACCAGACTAGGCTTTATAAATTGAGTGATAGCCCTACTCTTTGTAAAAACAAAAAGATTGTTATATGAAAAAACTATTTGTATTGATCTGCCTGTCGTTATCTCTCGCAGGGACGACGTACGCCCAGGATGGCGGGTATGCCCAGGCTGACACGTTGTCGTCGCGGATCTACTTTCGCACGGGATCGGCAAAGCTGGATACGGCATATGCCGGGAATGCAGAAACGCTGAAGGCCTTCGTTGCGGACGTGAATGCCCTGATGAAGGACCCGGAGATCATTCTGCATTCCATCCTCGTGGAGACGGGTGCGAGCCCGGAAGGCGGCGTGGAATACAATGAACGCCTGGCCATGGACCGCGCGCGCAGCGTGCGGTCCTGGCTGCTGGCTTCACTGCCGCTGAACGCCTCCCAGGTGAAGGCCTATTCCGTGGGTGCCGACTGGGAGGGCCTGTGGCGCGAGGTGTGGGATTCCAACTGCCCGTGGCGCAAGGAAATCCTTGACGTCATCACTGAGACGGGCGTGCGCAACGCTCCGTCCGACGAGGCAAAACGCCTGTGCCAGCAGCGCTTGAAAGCCATCGACGGCGGGAAGGCGTGGGCATGGATGATGGAGAACCTGTTCCCTACCCTCAGGGCCGGAGCAGGGACCCTGCACTGCCTCGTGTCGAGGCCGGGAGTGGACCGCGTACGAGACACCCTCGTGGTGATCCATGAATACGAAGGCCCAGATGCCGACTGGTATCTCGGTCTGGCGGCGCTCCGTGCGACGGATGCCGCTACGGCGAACGTCAAGGAGGCCTTCCGTAAAAAACCGAAGGGCTTCCGCCGTGACAGCCTGTGGCTGGATCCCGTGGCCGCCTTGCGCATGAACCTTCTGCTGCCTGCTATGAACGTAGGCCTGGAAATCCCTATCGGCAACCGCTGGAGCATCGCTGCGGACTGGTATTTTCCGTGGGTGTGGCGCCAATGGGGCAACCGCGTGTATGAGCCGCAGAAGTATTGCTTTGAGGGCCTAGGTGGCTATCTCGAAGGCCGCTACTGGTTCGGCAACAACCACCTGCGTGGGCGTGAATGTCGCAAGTACCGTCTCAGCGGGCATTCGTTGGGCCTTATCGTGGCCGGCGGCTATTATGACCTGCAGTGGGATTGGAAGGGCCGCCAGGGCGAATATGGGGCCGTAGGCATCGGCTATATGTATGGCCTGCCGCTTGGCAAGAAAGGCGGCGTGCACCTGGAATTCGAGATCGCCTTCGGCTATATGACGACGGCGTACCGCGGTTACGAGGTCCACGAAACCGGCGGACGACTAATTGGCGACTGGAAGGATGGCTCATGGAAGGGCCCCGTGCCGCTGAAGGCCGGGTTCAACCTTGTCGTACCGTTCTTCGACCGCGGAATTATCAAACCTGCAAAATAGGAGGACATTGACCATGAAAAAATCATTTATCAACGCCATCCTGGCGGCAGGTATCATCGCCGTGCTCATGCTTCTTTCATCGTGCCAGCGGGAGGAGATTGTCTATCCGACGAGCAACTATTATCTGGCCATCACCGTCGAACCGGACGTCCAGCAGAAAGACTACGTGAAACCCACGATCTTCGTGGCGAGCTTCTATGACGTCGAAACGGGGAAACTGGCATACAGCACCTTCGTGCGCTCGGAGAGCCACCCGATGGGGCTCCCTGCGGGTGGCTTTGTCACGGGCATCACGCCGGGTGACTACGACCTTGTCATCTATAACTTCGACACGCACGTGACGAGCGTCGAGGAGAAGGGATGGTATGACCGCATCTACGCCTTTGCGGAGGTCGCTGGTCGCAGTAAGGACGTTCCTATTACTTATGCGCCGGACCATCTGTACTGGCATAAGGAGCGCGTGCATGTGCCGTATATCACGGAACATGACGGCGTCCATATCATCCGCGCCGCCTTGCACACCGTTCTTGAATCATGGACCGTCGTCGTTGACGGCGTCAAGAATGCGAACCTCGCGACGGGCGTCGTGTTCTATGTATCCGGACAGGCCATCGGCCGGTACCTTGGAAAGGATGAGCTTGTTGGCCAGCGCAGCATCGTGATGTTCGCGGGAAGGCCGGAGGCCGTCGACGTGATGCCCGTAGATCCTGACGTCGTGGAGACGAAAGCCGAAGGTGATGAACCGTACGTCATTGTCGGCGACTACACCACCTTCGGACGCCTGGACGGCGTGGACCGCATCCTGCTGACGATGCAGATAGCAGGCCCCAACGGTTCGGTATACACCGCGCAGGAAGACGTGACCGCGCAGGTCATCGACCCTGCAAACACGGAGCGCGTCATCCGTGCTACCATGGACATTGAAATACAGGAACGCCCCGACGGCGGTTTCAACCCAGAGGCCACGCCATGGGAGCCTGACGTTACGAAAATTATTCTCGAATAGAATACTTTTTTAATCAACCTATTTACTAACCTCTTTAAAAAACAAAAAGCAAGATGAAAAAAATCTTTGTTTTCGCAGCCATGGCTGCAATGGTTTTCACCGCCTGCAACAACAACCAGATCGCCAACGTCGACGAGCTTGAACTCGGCCCGGAGATCTCGATGTCGATTGCAAACCTCTCCACCAAGGGTTACGTCGAAGGTTCCGACTTTGTCGACACCCCGTACGACGCCCTTCACCCCAGCACTCCGGCCAACCCGCGCAAGATGATGCTGTCGGCGTACCTCACTCCTCAGAGTGGTGCTTCCGCCAACTACTTCGTGGGCCAGGAGTTCGCAAAGAACGCCAATGGCGAAACGGACGACAAGTGGCACCACAACCCGAAGGTCTACTGGCCGATGGGCGGTACCCTGAGCTTCCTCGCCTACTCTTCGACCATTCCGTTCGCCGGCACCGCCGTGTTCTGGGATGAGGACAACGCCGCCAATAAAGTGGTCCTCGGTGTCTCCGAAGAGTATCTGCAGGACGATATCCTGTTCTCCGCCATCCCGACCCGTGGCAGCCAGGCCGGCCCTGCCGCCGGTGCCGCCGACGTGGCTCTGACGTTCAACCACACCCAGGCCTGGATCCAGTTCCAGATCAAGTCCGAGTCTGCCAACCTCGTGAAGATCAACGAAATCATCATCGAAGATCTCTACTCCCGTGGTGAGCTGACCCTGACCGGTGGTGCCACCCCGAAAGCTGAGTGGAACTTCCGTCGTGAGACTGCTTCCGACCGTGCCATGGACGACACCTATGCGATCCTCGCTCCGGCGTACATCCCCGTCGAGACCGCGTACATGGACATGCTTGTTCCTGAACAGCGTCAGACCGCGTTCGTGCTCCACTACACCCTCGAAGGCCAGGACAACATTCTCGAGTATCGTTACGACCTGTCCACCGAGCAGTGGCTCATGGGCAAGAAGTACGTCTACGAGATCACCTTCAAGCCGTACGAGATCGTCGTCGTGCCGACCGTCACCGCATTCACCGCTGGTGCCGTCCCCGCAGACTTCCCGAGCGAACTTGAATAGTGAGAGGACACAGACGGCCCGGCGTTGCTGAAAGGATTTTCGGGTCGCTTAACGAAAATCGGCCACTCCGGGTTCGACTCCCGGAGTGGTTCCAAAAAAAAGACCGGAAACGATATCTTGAATAATGGGGACGGTCCCCGCGGATATAGCAAAGGTCAAGGATAATAAAAACTAAACGAAGCATATATGTTTAGGAACCCGAAAAAAACTATTCTGCTTGCCGTCGTAATGGCCATGGCGGTATCGGTCTCCTGCTCGGAGGTCCGCTATACGGATCCCGTGGAGATGGGCATAACGCCATATTCCGATATGCCGACAAAGGGATACGTGCCGGGGACCACGATGTGGGATACGCAGGCGACAAGCCTGCATGGTCTTGCCGTGGAGTCGCCGCGAAAAATCTGGCTTACGACATGGCACTATGAGGCTACGGGCGGAGAGAGCGAATACTTTCGTGAAGAGGAATTCGATTATGACCCTGCCCTTACCCCCGCCGACGGCACCAAATGCTGGCGTCGCACGCCGCCGGTATACTGGCCCATTGGCGGGCGCATCGACTTTGTGGGCTACAGCGTGACGCTGCCGTTTGCGGAGAACCAAGTGTCGTGGGGCCTGGGCCGCAGCACTGACGAGTTGGTCATCGACGTAAGCCGCCCGTATACCCAGGATGACATTCTCTTTGGTGCGGCCATCGGAAAACGCCATGCGGATTCCACGCCGGGCGTGGCCATGGTGTTCGACCATGCGCAGGCATGGCTGCAGTTCGTTCTTACGTCTACGGACGTTGCTTCCGGCGTGGTGACGCTGGACCGTATTATGGTGGAGGATATCTATACGACGGGACGCTTTACCGTAACCCATGACTTCGGCTTCGCCGAGGGCGACTGGACGTTCCTCTATGACACGCGCAACGATACAGACGTTGACGACATTCATGGCGTATACGGCACGAAGATGCTGCCGTCGGCGAAATACTGTGACATGCTTATCCCGGAGCAGAAGATGAAAAAGAATATCGGGGAGGAGGCGCATATCGTGGTCTTCTATCATCTGTCGGGATCCGACGTGGAGATGCAGTACGCATATGTTCTTCCTAACGCCACCTGGCAGATGGGCCGCAAATACGTTTATGAAATTCAGTTCAACCCGCACGGCATCGAACTGCTGCCTTCGGTGACAAACTGGCAGGGAGTTCCCATTGCAACGCCCATTTCCGACGAACCTTAATTTATGATAACAAAAAACAACGATACGACATGAAAAAAACTATTCTTCTTTTTGCTGCGACCTTCGCCTTCCTGGCCGTCGGATGTTCTGAAATCAATGAGGTGTCCACTGTATCCGAACAGGACCCCGTAGAAATCATGCCGTTGAATGGCCCCTCTACGCGTGCAGCCATCGACGGAACGACGTTCCCGGAAGCGCGTACCCTCATTGTCAGCGCCTATTACAACGCCGTGCGCGGTGACAGTCAGAATTACTTCGCGAATTCCACGTTCTCCCGCAACGCCTCCGGCAAATGGTCGTGTAGCGGCGGTGCCAAATATTGGCCGCTGCGCGGTACGCTCGACCTGTTTGCCTATTCTATCGACGGCCTCTCGCAGTCAAACCAGGCATACCTTTCAAACAATGCACAAGGCGTAAGTTTCAATATTTCCAATAATGGTACCCAGCAAACAGACATCCTGTACGGCCGCGTGACGGCCGCCTCGCGTGTTGCCGCCGGCAATCCCATGACAATGAAGCATGCACAGGCGCTTATCGTGTTTACGGCGCAGAGCAATGTTGCCTATAACGCGACGAACAACTATGGCATTACTATTACGAGCATCGTCCTGGAGAACGCCTATTACTCCGGCAAGCTGGCCATCGACGGCAGCGCCGCCGCCGGTGCGCAGTGCACGTGGTCCAGTCTTGGCAATCAGCAGAACAAGACGCTGCCGACGGTATCGTCGGGCGATACGAAAATCCCGTACAACGTCCCGGCATCGGCTCCGGCCATTACGGCGTCGGGCTGGCACATGGGCATCGGGGGATACGGCATTCTCGTACCGGAGCAGAACCAGACACGGTTCTATATTACCTATGTCCTGCATAACGGCAAGGATAACTCTGGCAACAACGTCGACAATACGCTTACATACCAGTATGATTGCTCGGGCACCTGGGATGAAGGCAAGAAATATATCTACGCCATTTCGTTTACGCTGAACGAGATCATTGTGGTCCCGAGCGTCACCGACTGGACCGCCAGCACCGTTGCAACCAACATTTAATCTTCATCAATCGAAACTATGTACAGACTTTTCATCATAACATCTGCCGTCCTGCTGCTCTTTGCCGTATCGTGCGTCGAGGCCCCTCAGGCCGTGGAGGTGTCGTGTTCCGAGATGACGTTTGCTGTCACCGGGGACGCCGAGACGAAGGGCCTGGTCACGGGAACGGCGCTTGTCGATGCGGCCACGGGGAACCGTCCGCTTGTGATATCGTCATACCTTACGCCTCAGAGCGGCACCCCCGGAAACTATTTCGTCGGAGAGACGTTCACGAAGGCTGCCGACGGATACTGGCATCACGATCCTGCGCTGTATTGGCCCATGGAAGGACGGCTCGATATCCTGACCTATTCCGTTTCAACGCCGTTTCAGGAGGCAGACGTAACGTGGGGCCCCGCCTCGGCGGCCTCCAGCGTGCGCCTCGTCGTCGACGAGAGCCGCACGCAGGACGACGTCCTTTACGGCTCCGCCTGGCGCGACGGCTTTGGCGCGACGACGTCCTTGTCGATGAAACATTCGCAGGCATGGATCGACGTGCGTGTGAAAAAGGCCTCCGGTGTGACGAAGGTGGTGAAGGTAATCTCCGTCGTGTTGAAAGACACGTATATCGGCGGCGACCTGACCATCGAGAACAACTATGGCGTTCCGCGTGCGGAATGGAACTTTCGCCGGTTTACGGCCCGTGACGTTGTCGTCGACGACCTTAGTGGCGTATATGGCGCCGCCCTGAACACGACGGAACGATCCGTGGGGATGCTTGTCCCCGTGCAGGAGCAGAAGGCTATCGTCGTGACGTATACCGTGGACGGCGTCCAAAAGACCGCGGAAAGGGCACTGCCGCACACCAGTTGGCTGGCAGGGCAGCAATACGTCTATTCCTTCGTATTCAACCCTTCATAAGATCCGAATGCAACATGCGAACCCACATTTTGATCTTGATAATGATTTTTACATGCGCCTGTACGGACATGGCCCCGCAGCGGCAGGAACTCTCTGTTGTCCCGGCTGCCGGCACCAAGGGTGTCGTCCCGGCGGAGACACTCGTCGACGACGCTACCGGTGACCGTCCGTTGACGCTTTCCGGGTGGATGGTCGGGAACGGCGGCCAGGAAGGAAACTTCTTCGTGGGCTACGAGTTCCGTCGTGACGGCACGTCGCAGCGGTGGCGCCATACGCCGCCGGTGTACCTGCCGATGGAAAGCCGCCTGGACCTCCTTGGATATTCGTCGTCGGCGCCGTTCGACGATGCGGACGTTACCTGGGGCTGGCCGAACAGCGCGGAGCGCTTCCGCCTCGTCTTCGGCCCGGAGCGCCTTGATGACGACGTCCTCTTCGGCGCCTCTTATGGCGTCACCTCCGCTACGGGACTGGCGCAGATGCGGATGGAACATTCGCAGGCGCTTATCGAAGTGCGCTTCGTTCGTGACGCCGCAGCACACGACACCCCTGTTTATATCAGAGCGATAACCCTCGAAGAGGTGTTTACCTCCGGGGAGCTCACCGTAGAGGCCAATTCCGGGCTCCCGTATGGCACCTGGAAGACGCGGCGCTTCGTCGCCGAAGACCTTGTGATGCCGGATGGTGGGCTGGTATACGGCCATAACGTCACGACGTCGCTCTCGTCGCTGAGGGTGCTGCTGCCGGAACAGGCGCAGACCGCCATCGTCATCGACTATGACGTGGATGGAGAACAGAAGACATGGCGGTACGCCCTGCCCCATACGGACTGGGTGATGGGCCGCCATTATATATATGACATTATATTCGACCCCGTGCAGGCCGGCAACGTGTCGCTGACCGTGACTGTCGCGGACTGGAATTCAGGAGGGCCGTTCAACGAAAGCATCTAAGGCCATGAAAAGGATTTTTACATATTTCGTTTTTGCCTTTGTTGTGTTGATGGTTCTTTCGGGGTGCTTCCGCAAGGAGCTGCTTGTCGAGAACACCCGCGTAAACGTATCGCTGAAGGTGGATAACGATATTCCCATTCTCGGTTCCGTCGATCCCGGGCAGATCTATCGCGGCGTCGTCTGGGATATGGAGAAGGGCGGCCAGCGCTCGTCGTCGTTCGTCTCGCCGACGGGCGGCATAGTGGAGATTCCCGCAGGTCCCGCAGGCTTGACGCTTCACACCTTTGGCTGTGAAACGACGGTCCTCCAGGATGAAGAAGACTATATGAAGGTATGGGCGACGACCAACGAGGCCGACGCCATCACGCTGCAGCTATGGCACTCCGTCCTGACCAGCGGGTTGGTGTTTACGGTGGACGTGGCGCGCCTCGAGGGCGTGACCGTCAACTGGGAACCCGACAGGATGTGGGGTGCAGCCGCCACGGCGGACGTCCCGCTGCGTGGCGAGGACGACACGTTCTCCATGGATCTGGAAGCACGGCCGCTGTTCGAGATACACCGTGTGGTCCTTAAAAACGTGCGCGGCATAGAGTATCTCGCTGCTGCGGAGATGTTTGTTACGGGCGTGGCTGCAGGACGCCGCATCGTGGACTACAAGCCCGTCGGAGAATGCGCGATCCGCGTGCCGCTGTACCGCCTCGACGAAAAGACGCTCGTGGCGCAGTATTACAGCTTCGGTGATGCGCCGGAGGGCCTTAAGCGACTGTTCGTGATGCTGACCGACACCGCCGGACGGCGGTTCCTGTCGATATTCGACATGACGGGGGCCTACGATGAGGATCCCCAGGCGGATATCACGACAAACATCATCATCGAGGTCCCGCCGGAAGTGGAAGGCGGAGGCCTCGACCCGACAATCCAGGACTGGAACAACGTTGTCACACCAGTTGACATTTAATATATCGATATACGGAAAAAATTAACGATAAACAGTAAACAACAATGAAACGAACTATTCTTTTTGGTTTTGCAGCGATGGCGGCACTTCTCCTGTCCGCATGTTCCGAACTGAACTATGACGGTCCGAAGACGGAGATCGAGCTGGATGCCCTGATTAATATGATGACCAAGGCGTCAAGTGCCGGGCCTATTAACAACACCACCTTTGCCACTGGACGCACGATCTTATTGTCGGCATACTACAACGACCCCAACGGCACGAGCCACAGCCAGAACTACTTTACGGACATCCCGTTTACCTATTACAGCAGTAAATGGGCCGGCGGCACGTCGACCGCCACGAACCCCAAATACTGGCCGCACCAAGGCACGTTGAACTTTATCGGCCTGAGCAAAGAGGGCTTCTCCAGCGGTACGGTGACGCACGGCGGCGCCACGGTGGCCACGTCGGTGACCTTCGCCATGCCGGACAACAGTACGAACCAGGATGACGTGATGATTGCATATGCAGGTGGCAAGGCAAAGCCTTCCGACGGCAAGGTAGCCCTGTCATTCAAGCACTGCCAGGCGCAGATCGCCGTGACGGCAAAAGCGGGCGTTAATGACGCAACGAACAACTACGGTATCTCCATCCGCAGCATGACCCTCCGTAAGGCCCGCTATTCGGGTACCGTGACGGGAACGGCATCGGGCACCGACGGCGTGACCATCTCGTGGGCGAACGTCGCCTCGGGCACGCAGGCCAACAGGGCCTTCGGCTCCACCACCACGCGCCTTACGACGACGGCCGCGGCATATGGCAGCGGCATTCTTGTTCCGAACCAGAGCCCTACGGGCGTCGCAGCGAACATCGACATCCTGGTTGAATATACCATCCATAACGGAAAGGATGCCAGCGGCAGCCCTCTCAGTACAAACCTCAGTTACGTATATACCGTTCCGGCCACCGACTGGACAGCCGGCAACAAATATACCTATGCCTTTACCATCGGGCTGACGGAGATCACCTGCACGCCGAGCGTAGCGGCATGGGGCTCCGGCACCGGTGCAAGCCCGTCCATTTAAACGTATGAACCAGAAGAAAACCCGAACGATGAAAAAGATGATGATAATACTGGTTACGCTGCTGCTGTCTCTTGCTCCTTCACTGGCGCAGGAGGCGGCGGATGTGGCGCCGGTAAAACAATACGACAGAACCTGGCGCGTCGCCGTGCGGACAAACCTTTTTGTTCCGCTGTTGAACGTTGGCGCGGAGGTGGCCATGGGGCCGAAGGGCCGCGCGGTCATAGGAGCAGATTATTATTACCCCTGGTTACGGCCTTTCGATAAGGGCAAGGACTGGTGTTGTGAGGCACAGGCCGCGAACCTGGACTTTCGCTGGTACTTCTGTGACGGCACCAACCCGGAGCGACGTGCAACGGGCCCCTATGTGGGCGTCGCCGGAGCCGCGACATATTATGACCTATGCTGGAAAGGCCGCGGCATGGCCGGCGAGGCGTTCGCCGCGTCGGTCATCGCTGGATGGACGTGGAAGGTAGGGTCCTGTCGGCTGGGCCTTGGCGTAGGCGGCGGATGGATGCATACGGGGTTCCGTGAATACCGCATCGCGGAGAACGGATTGCCGTACCGTCCAGGCAACTTCAGCGCGGTGTTTAATTGGTGGGGCCCGACATGGGCGGAGTTCATGTTGAAGGTGCCCATCTGGACGAAAAACAAGAACAAGGATTGACGGGAAGGGGTGGCGAAAGCGGGACCTTTATTTTTTCGGGTTCGCTTCAGTCCCGGCTCGCCACTCCGACCCATATTATAGCAGAAAACGATAGATAAAAAACAGATATATGATAACGTTGTTCAACAAGAGAAAGAAAGACGATATGTTCTCGGGCATGGATACGGCAGAAGGCCGCAAGATGCTGTGCCTGGGCATCAAGATGCATATGGTGCAGCGCGCCCTCGCCTCCGGGCGCCAGAACTGTTCCTACGAGGGCATCCTGTCGTTCGATGCCGTGCCGCTGCATATGCAAAAAGGTTATGTCTGCGACGGTGTCGCCGTGGCGCTCCCCGCAAAGCCGCAGGAGCTGTGCCGGGCATTGGACGGCCACGGGACGTTCTCGTCCGGATTGTTCGTCCATCTGGGTGTTGGTGGCCGCCATATGGCGTGGGCGCATATCGACAACCTTACCGACGACGACATCGTCGCCATCGGCCGCGTCGTAGACGCCGCGCCGTCTTTCATTCCATCAATGAAACGATAAAAAACCGACAACCATGAAATACCCGAAAATGATAATCAGCGCCTGGTGGCGAACCGCGCTTCTCGTGATGGCGGTAGCGGCACTTGCTGCATGCAATGACCTTATCCCGAAGGAAGATTATGTTTCCATCGGCAACGTGACCATGGAGGAGTTCGTCGTGGCCTCGCGTACGAAGGCGGCCCCGGCAACGGCGCTTCCCAGTACGTTTTTTTGCTGGGCACAAGCATATAGCTCTTCCTCCGGGAATCAACTTTGGATGTCAAATGAAACTTTTAATAAACAAGGAAGTACGTCAACTTATAAATCTTCTAATAAATATGGCACAATTCCGTCAGGATACAGTATTAAATATTGGGCTATAGCGATATCAAACACTGCATATATATATCCGACATATAGCTCTACGGATGGCTTTGTAATGAATGCACAAACTGACAATAACGCCAATAATCAAGAAGATATTTTGGTTGCTTCTTCGGCAACAGTAAGTGGATCTTCAGCATCGGCCTCGTTGTCTTTTGAGCATGTTTTGTGCCAGGTTAAAATTAATACTGCTTTTGATAATGTTTTGGCTGGCACAGTAACAGAAGTGACATTGACAAATGTTAAAAAAGTAGGTGCATATTTTTTTAATAGCGGAACTTGGACTACTAGCGGCACTGCTGGTTCTGTTACTTTTGGTACAAGTCAAGTTATTTCCACGACAAGTGAGAATGTACAATTGGGAACTGATGCGAAGGCATTTATGTTAATTCCACAAACATTACCATCAACAAGTAAACTACGAGTTGCAATTAATGGGATGACCGTAGAAACATCAATGTCAGGAGTTGTTTTAACAAAAGGCCGTTGTGTAACACTTCGAATTAAATTTTCTTCAGACAGTGTTTCAACGGGAAACGATACAGACGCTGCTGTGGTTTCGCCAATGTCGGCGCCTTACAAAATGTTTGTAGAAATCGAGGAAGACGATATTGAAGACAAAACCTTCGTCCCCAACAAAAATTTTTAAAATATGATACGTCTCTTCTTGCAGGTTATCGGGATGGACTCCCTCTATGTTACCGACAGTATTGCGGATGCTGATGTAGGGCGTCGTTTCCTTATGATGGACGACTTCGATCCGAACATGCTAGCTCCGCACAAGTCATTTGGAGAGTCCATCTACGAATGGTTCTATATCGACCACTTCGGCGTGCTCCTGGCGGCGGTGGGTATCATTGCCCTTGTGGGCATCGTCGGCTGTATCGAGATGCTGCGCCTCTCCCGCCGGATCGACTGCCTGGAAAACGATTGCGCTTTCGTGGATTTGCCCATGTTGGACAAAAATGAAAAAGAAAACGAGACGGGAAGCGAGGAAGAGGGAGAAGAGATCGTCCCCGGGCTTCGTTTACCACTGAAAATGGGGAAGTTTGGGCTCGTGGATAAAAAGAAAAAGAGCATTGTGTGCATTATCGGCTTTCCGGATAGCTACAACGAGAGAATCCTCGGTCTTGTCAACGGCACGAGAACGGATTATTTTGAAGAAGCGCAGCTTAAAGGAAGCATAATCTCGGTGAAAGACGCCAAAATGTTTGTTGAAGATTATATTGACGAAAACCTTGAAAACAGAAAGGATGAGATAACGGCATTCATTTATGAAAGGATTGCCGGGAAGAAGGCCAACGTCGAGGATAAAAAACAGTAGCCGATGGAAGCTCTTGCCGTTATAGCGTCAATCATCATCCTGTTGGGAGCCGTAGCGCTGTTGGTCACAACGGACGCATAAACCATAATCAGATAACAAAAAACAAAAGATATTCACCATGAAGTACGCAACCCGAATCTTTTTGTTTATGGCGGTTACGATGGCAATTTTGTCATGTACCGACAATATCGACACGCCTTCGCTTGTCTCAACGGAGGAAGTCTCCATTTCCAGCGCCACGTTCGTAAGGCAGGCCGATGATGATACCTATACGAAGGCACCTCTTGCCGCGGCGGCATTGCCGGACTCCAGGAAACTTATCCTCTCGGCGAGCCATACGCCCAGCGGCGGCTCGTCGTCGACATATTTTACGGGGATCACGTTCACGAAGCCCAGCGGGGCCACGGTGTGGTCCGCCGCCTCGAAAAAGTATTATCCGATCAACGGCACGCTGGATTTCCTGGCATATAGCGTCGACGACACCTATGCGTCGGCGCCGGGCTTCGGTGTGACATGGAATTCCAATTCTGCGTCGTCGTTCACAATGACGGCGCCTGACAACAGCTCGACGCAGTGCGACATCGTCGTCGGTGCAAAAGCCGGGCAGTCGAAAAGCTCCAGCGCATTCGCCTTGTCGATGTCCCATGCGCAGGCTCTGCTGAGCTTCACGGCGAAGGCGGACGTAGCGTACAACTCGTCGACGAACGTCGGCGTCTCCATTACGAGCATCGTAGTGAACAATGCGTATTTCAGCGGCACGCTGACGGCGACGCGTTCCGGCAGCACCGTGTCATGTGCATGGTCGTCGCTGGGCAGCAAGAAGACGACGCTGTCGGTGCCCGGCGCCTCTGCGGACCTTGGTACGACGGCCGCCGCTGTGGGCTCTGGGCTCATGCTGCCTGGACAGACCAAGACGACGATAACGGTCAATTATACGTTGCATAACGGTTCGGCAGGAGACATCCCATTGTCCTATACATTCACTCCTTCCGCGAACTGGGTGGCGGGGAGTAATTATACATACGCCATTTCATTCAGCATGGGCGAGATCTCCGTGTCGACGTCGCTGTCGGCATGGACGAATGCCTCGCAGGGATGGTTCTATGCTACGGGAAACGCCACGTCGTTCGTAGGGGCCAACTTCCCGTTTACGGCAGCCAGCCTTTCAAACATGTGGTGGCGCCTTTCGGGGTCCGACTCTTACGAACCGCTGACCTATGTCGAAGGTACCTGGGGCAGCAGCGTGAAACTTGAGGCCACAAGCTATTATGTCACGGTGACAAAGAGTGGGAGTTCGTATACGGTGAGTTATGAGACGAAGAGGGCCCTGCATCATCTGGAGCTGCGCATGGGTACGGAGGCGTTCAGTCCCGACAGGCCCGTCGACACCATCTTCGTATCATGCAACCTGGGTACCAGCGACGGCGGCGCCGTGCGATTGGGTTACTATAGCATGTATGCGGTATATTCCGATAATTCGGAGGTGCTGCTGAAGAACAACGAATATACGACGACATGTGTCACGACCAGCGGCACGAACCCGACCCAGGACTATTCATATTCGTCGACGGGGACGACACAGGGCCAGGTGATGAGCAAGACGGGAACGTACACCTATACGTTCTCCTATACGGACAATGTCACCAAGACGCTGACAGCGACCGTGGGCACGTACATCGGCCACGCCACCCCGGACCACTGGAGCGGCCGGTCGAACGACGTGAAAATCCTCGATACGTTGCGCAAGAGCGTGGCTACGGATCTGAGGTATATCGCTACGTGGAACAATAGCACGACGACCAACCTTGCCAGTTCCTTTACGTCGGCGACGACAAGTTACGGCACACTGTCGACAAGCGGAAGCAACAAGCGGTTTACGGCAAACAAATATGCCAAATACACGACGAATTTCCTCTCTTGGGGATCCCTTTCATGGAAGAATGTTTTCGGCAACAAGGCGGGTGGCGCCTACAACGGCGGATACTCGGGGTGCTGGATTTTGCCGTCGAAGTATATTACGGCTGTTGTACTGGAATCATATACATGGACGGGAGACCCTAATGGTGTAACGGCAAAAGGTTATATCAATTTAGTGACGGCACCTGGAGGTGTTAATGCCCATACCATAAATACGAGTAATCAGCAAATTAGTCTATATGCTAATTCTTATAACGTTGTTTTGAAGTTTTATTATGCAGACGGTTCTTCTGTTTCCGTATCGGGGTCAAGTGACTTATCCGGACTGGAAAACAGAATCTATATCCTTGAGACTTATCCGGCGGTTGGATATGGTTATGACGTGGGAGACCATAAAGGGTATACTGCGTTTACTTCGGGTATATCTCAATATGCTTCGCAATTTAAGATAGGAATGAATAGAGCGGAAATAACTTCCGGCGGAAGGTATTCTTCATGGCTCATATCTCAGCAAAATGGTTATACGCCGAACTATGTTACGCCGGCCTCCGTTGCGACGGTATGGCTCCCGTCCAATACAACCACTTATGGAACAATGTTGACGGGCGTCATACAAGAGGCCGTCTATGATGGATCAACCCTTATTTCCTATTTGCCGAAGGTACCGTTTGTCGTAATGTGTGGAACAACCGGGCAGCGCCCGTCATATGTCGTTCTGCCAAAAATAAAATACTATTATCAAGGCGAATTTAATGACGAATATTATGACTTTGATTTAAGTTGTTGGGATTCTGATTATTCGTATCAGGCTTATCTTTATGCTTATCCGATGGATAGTAATGGAAAAATCGACTATTCGTCCGAAACAAGCACCTCGATTTCTCCGCAGGCATCGTGGAGTGAAAACTATCGTTCGAATAATTCCGACGCGCCTGTTAATACAGCATCTTCTTTCCCGTGGGGGAATCCATATGTACAGGCAGATTATTCATATCAATGTAGCCAGCAGGCAAGCGTGATGCTTTATTGTGGATTTAGTTCGAATGTCGTGTATGTCCAACTTGAGACGAAATAATTAATCCTCCCGCAGTCGCCTCCCCCTTTTTTACGGCTGCGGGACCCGGGGAGAGGGCGCGACGGAGCTCTGCTTGTCCGCGCCGGAAGCGCCCCTCCCCTTTTTAAGACAAACAAAAAAACGAAACGATATGTCAAAAGAACTTTTTACCATTGACCCCTATAAGGGGGAACCCCTCGACGAGTTCGCCATCAAGGCGGACTCCCGGCATGACATCGCCGGATCCTGGCTGGAGAAAATGGATATGGCGGTAAAGGCGGGTGACCATGCCGCATGGATCTTTGCTGCACTGTGCCGCATGCGCCGCATGCGCGGAAAATGCACGCCGGAAGACGGCTTCGACTGCGTCATCGCCTTCTCCGCTCCCGTTCCCATCGTGGACAAGGGCCTTGAAAAAGGCGAGATCCTCGCCGTCGGCTTCGACGATCCGAACCTCGGTGCCCGTGACAGCGTGCGCCTCCTTTGGGAGAACACGCGCCGGGAGCGCCAATGGACGGCCGTCGGCGATTTCGACGTGGCGGAGCTCTCCATGCTCGAAAAAGAACTGCAGGCATCCTTCGACAACGGATTCTGATGATGCGCCCCATAAGATATCTTCCTCTCATCGTGGTTTTCCTGGCGGCCTTGTCATGCGGCCGGAAAGAGAGCCCTGCGCTTCCGGCGGCAGATAATGTCCATAACTTGCTGGTGCAGGAGGATGTGCTGCCGGTTGATGACCAGGCAGGGGCACCAATGGCTGCAAGCGAAGATTCTCTGCGGTTGGCCTCGCCGGCCCCGGAGGAAGGTTTGCTGCAGTATGATGAAGGCCGTGATTCCTTGGTGTCACGTTTTGTGGGTATCGAGGAGGATGTTGCAGTGAAGACGTCTGACAACATGGATGACCCGCTGGCAGGACTGTTTGATGCACCGACAGACACAACGGCAGCTGCTATGCAAAACGTCACAAACGACGTCAATGAGGATCGGTATGAACCAACTGCTGATACGACAGTTGTTTCAAGCATAAATATGGCCCTCGCCCGGGAAGAGCAAAAAAATAGACAGGATTCCGTCTCTATAAAGTCGGCCGATACTGTCATGGCAGACCCGCTGCCGTTACCGGACAGCGCTGCTATAGACCGGCAGACGGATTCCGCATCAATGAAAGATGACGTTTTCGAAGATATCTTTGCTGTGGCGGATACGGCGGTCTATGTGAAGTTGCCTGTCCACAAGGACATCAACCAGCAGTTCAACGAAGGGTCCGTCATTGACTCCACGGCGGACGTCCTGCCGGAAGAAGCCGTGCCTTCGGCGACGCGCCATCACGTCGTGACGAAGAATACGCTGAGGACGGTGTTGATGTTCCTGCTGGGCCTCACGGCAGTCGTGTTCGTCGTCATGGCCGTCAAGTTGATGATGCCCGACAAAAAGGCCATCGTCGACAAGGCCTCTGTGCTTAAGGAAAAGGTCTCTGCCTTTAGCATCACAAAAAAAGGCGCCGCGAAGGGCGCCGAAACAGCGAATGCTGCTAGCGATACCGACGAATCCAACCCTGAAAACAAAACCAGTATATGATAACAACGAGTTTCATAACAAAGGAATCCGTCCAACAGAACGTCGACATTGTAGACTGTTTGTATCGTAGTTATTTGCGCTATACAGGCCCCTATGTAGGGTTCCCTGAGAAACAGGATCTTCTGCGTACGCTGTGGTCCGAAGCGGAGGCCGGCGGTGGCGAGACGCCGGCCTCCTATCGGACGTTCCTCGTGGCGGCGGAAGATAGCGTATCCCCGTTCTGCTTTGTCGGCGGGGTGTGGTATCCGGCCTCCGGCGCGGCTTTCGTGGAATGTGTATGCCGCAAAAAGCCCGTGGTATATGCAAAACAAGGGGCGACGTTGCTGGCAAAAGCCATGGAGAGGCTCTCTTCCGTTGGCGTAAAAGAATTCTATATGCCTGTCCCCGACCCGGATGACAAGGCGGTACGGTCGCCGCTTCCATCGATGCCTGCAGAGCGGCTTCTTGAATGGGTCACCGGCATGGGGTTTCATCCGCTGTCCTTTGATTTCAGGACGCCGCCGATGGATGCCAAGGGGCGCCTCCATGAAGGATACTTGTTGCTGCGCCATGGCGGGAGTACGGCGTCGTTCTCTTCCGTGGTGCGCTGCCTTGGGGAGGAATACCGCCGCCTCGGCGCCAACCCGCTGATGGCCGCGGAGACCATATATAAAACCGCCAATTTTGACCACACGAGAATCTACTAGCACCATGAAACGATACTTCCTTGTACTGATATTTATCTTTCCGCTGTTGTTGGCGCAGGAGGCGTCCGCCCAGAAGGTGCGCTTCGACGGCGTCGCCATCCGCGGCGATGCGATGTCGTTCGTCAGCAAGCTGCGGGAGAAGGGATGGACGGCCTCCGAGGCGCGGGACCATGTCGTAGTCCTCACGGGAACGTGGAACGGTTATGACAACGTGACACTGACGGTACTGGAGGATGAGGACGGCAAAAGGATCACGGACCTGGGCGTTCTCGTGCCGTGCCAGGCGGACTGGGAAAACATCACAACGACATGGCAGTCCGTCGTCGACCTCCTGTCGGCGGACTGGGGCCGCCCGAACCAGACCGTGACACGGTTCAACGCGCAGGGCGCCATGGATGAGGCCACGAAATTGATCCTCATTCAGAGGGGAAAGTGCGATTGGAAGGCATTCTGGGAACTGCGGAATGCGGAAGTGGTAACTTCCGTCGCATTTGTACAATATGGATATTACATCCTGACGACGATTTCGTTAAAATAAGCCGGCCATGGAGAAGCAGTCCAATATGTTCCAGATATATGCGATGGCCTGGGTGTCCGCCATGCGCACGGCGGCGAAGGCCGTCGCCAGCAAGCCGGTGCTTCCGGCACTGGAAAACATCCTCGTGTCCATAAAGGGCGGCGAGATGCAGGTCGAGGCCGGTGATACGGAGACGACGATATGCGTACAGCGGGAGCTTATCCAGGGCGGATACGAGGGACGGTTTCTCGTGCCTGCGAAGTTCGCGTCGGGGCCGCTCTCGGAGCTCGGAAGCACGATCGTGCAGTTCTCCGTGAGCGAAGGTTCATGCCTGACGGCCTCCTGGGCGGGCGGCATGGTGCGTATCCCTATCTTCGATACGGCGGACTGGCCGGAAAATGAATCGCCGAAGGCGCTCTATTCTGCGACCATGAATTCCGACGACCTCCAAAAAGCAATCGCCATGACGGATTACGCCATGGCGAAAGACGAGGCAAGGCCGGTGATTAACGGCCTTCTGTTTGACTTTCTTGGATCGGACTGCGGGTACAACGTCGTGGCCACGGACGCACACCGCCTCGTGAAGACGGCCGTCGAGAAGGGGTCCTCGGACATGGCGTTCCAGGTCGTCGTGCCGCGGCATACCGCGCAGGTCATGAAGTCGTTGCTCGCCGCGGGCGAGGCCGTCAGCGTCCATGCGGATGACAAGAAGGTGACGTTCGTGCTGCGGGAGGACGGGGCGTTGTCCGTGTCGGGGCGCCTCCTTGAAGGGAAATATCCGGCGTGGCAGTCGGTGTTGCCCGCATCGTGGGAACATGAGGCGGAGATCCGGGTGTCGGACCTCCTGCCGGCCATCGGGCGGGCGGCGGCCTGCATCGAAAACAACGGTCATTTCAGGCTGTCGTTCTCTCCGGGCGGCTTTCTCATGCTGTCGGCGCAGGACCTGGGATATCAGACGTACGGCGAGATGGAGATCCCCTGCACGCACAATTTTTTTGAGTCCTTCGACTTTGGCGTCAGGGCGGCGTTCCTGGCGGACGTCATAACGAAGATGCCGGGCGACGTGTTGAGATTCGGGTTCGGGGAGCCGACCAAGGCGATGGTCGTCCTGGATACGAACGAGGACTCGGCCGTCAGGGTGAAGTCCTTGGTGTCGCCGGTGCTGCTGTAAGCGCTTCCCCTCAGGGACAAAAATAGAAAAGCCCCCCTGCCTTTCGGCAGGGGGGGCTTAGCGTTATAGGGGATATTGTTACATGAATGCAAACGGGTTGATATCGATAAGGCCGCCGAAGTTAGCGTCGTAACGTGCATGTTCAAGGGATACTTCAACGACTGTTCCGGTTTTGAGATTAGCGGTGAAGCTTTCCATGAACGAATCGCGAGCCAGGTCGTTAACCAAAATCTTGATGTTTTTACCATCAACGTCCAACGTAATGGTCACGAATTTCTCGGACAGATTGGTCGGGCACTGTTCATCGGAAAGAGACGGCATAGCTCCACGATCGTAGAAATATTGCGGATTGACCGAATATTTAACAATCGGATATGAGTCGGTCTCGATGGACCCAACGGATACGACTTTACCAAGAAGATATTTCTGGTCGTTGAAATCCAGTTTGTCGTTGAACGAAGTAATTTCGTCGGCCGAAATATACTGCGTATGGCTACCATACTGACGAATTCGAACCGGATAGGTATAATAGCCGTAATCACGATATTTCGTCCGGGTGGCCGGTGCAAGGTAAACGGTAAGGTCACGGGTGAGGGTCACTTCTTTCTTTTCACCGTTAATTTCCTTTTCGATAGGGGCAATATCCTGAAGCGTATAACTAAAGGCTCCGTCGGTGTTGGTAATCGTGATACATCCAGATGCCGAATAGACGTTCATGGGGACGTCTGCGGTGTATGATACGTTACCGGTAGCTCCGGTAGCTTCAGCTACAATGAAGTTAGTGCACTGGGTCGAAGGGACCTTGGTGCTGACAGCAGTTTCTCCGTCATAATTGAGAACGTTGTCGTTTGCGATGTCACAAGAAGTGATACTTGCGATAATGGCGATAATAATCGCAATGTTGAAAAGTTTCGTTTTCATGGTTGTTTTCCTCCAGTTGTTTTGATTGGTTATTGATTGTTTTTTTGTTGTTGTAATACGATGTGAACAGGTGGAACCTTACAGGGTTGTATTTTTTATGGAATATGTTTTTCTCCGGGCTTTCGGCAACCGCCTCCGCCCTCACCCGAGCGTGGGGCGGGCGGATTGCTGAAAGATTGGAAAAAATTTTGTCTATTTCACGAAGACGGCGAAGGGATCGACGTTGATGATGCCTCCGAAGTCATTGTCATAGTTGGCGTGCATCAGTGAAATTTCAATGGTGTCGCCGCTTTTGATCTTACTGCGGAGCGTGTCGAGGAAGTTATCCCGAGCCAGATCGTTGACCAGGAACTTGACGTTTTCTCCGTCAATGGAGACGGTGACAGTCATGAATTTCTCGGAGAGGTTTGCAGGGCACTCGGTGTCGGAGATGCCGGGCATGGCGCCACGGTCGTACAGGTACTGCGGGTTCACGTTGTACTTCGTGACCGGGTAGCTGTCGGTTTCGATCTCGGAGACGCTTGCGACGGTACCGATGGCATAATACTGGTCGTCCTTGTCCTTCTTGTCGTTGAAGGATTTGAGTTCCTTTGGCGTGACATACTGGGTGTAGCTACCATACTGGCGCACCTTGATCGGGTAGTTGAAATATCCGTAGTTCATGTACTTGACGTTGACGGATTTCAGCCAGACGAAGACGTCGCGCGTCAGCGTCACCTTTACGGTTTCTCCGTTGATGTTCTTTTCGGTTTCCTTGATTGCGTCGAGGGTATAGGCGACGTTGTTGCCCGTAGCGGCGATATTGCTGAAGAAGTTATATCCGCCGAAGGCCATGAGGCTGGTGGTCGAGATGTAACTGATGTTTCCGTTGACCAGATTGTCGCTGTTGACGACACTCCATTGTTCGGCATTGACGTCAGGGGTTGTCATTTCGATGGCGGTCGTACCGTCATAAGAGAGAACGTTGTCGTTTGCGAGATTGTTGCAGGAAACTGCGAACAGCGAGACGATGGCGATAATGAAGAAGAGTTTCGTTTTCATGTTGTTTCCTCCTATTTTAAAATTGTTAATCAGTTTCTTGAATTTTCGAAGACGTAATACGGAAGAGGTTTTTGAAATCTTACAGGCGTCTTTTATATTTTGTTTCCGCCCGGCTTTTCCAGCAACCGCCCCCCGCCTTCACTCTCGAGTGGGGCGGGGCGAGTTGCGAAAAGACTGGAGGAAACGATTTTTCTCATTTCTTTTTCCAGCCTGGAATTTCCCAGTCGCTGCGCGTGACGTAGCTTTTCAGAGCCTGCAGCTCGTTTGGCGAGACGGGAACCTTGTTGAAGAACTGGTGGCCGACGATGGTCTCCAGGCCGATGACGGGGAACATGTACCGGTCGATCTCCTGGTTGACGCCAAGGTTCGGGAAGATGAATGCCGCCATCGTCCACCGGCCGTCCACCTGCATGCATACGCATTTGTAGAAGGCGTCCGGGACGGAGACGTGATTCGCTCCGATGGGCTTGTTGTGGCCCGTGGTGTAGAGGGGGCCGCAGACGATCCACACGCGGTCATATTTCTTGGCCCAGTAGCGGCACTTCTGCTCGAGCTCCAGCCACAGGCCGGCGTTGAGGTCGCGGTCCTGCGGGCAGATATTCGTCATATAGAAGCTTTCTACCATGGCGTCACGGTCCCATTTCATGTCGGCGGCCGCCGCCATGTGGCCGCGGTCGAAGCCGCTGTTGGAGTAGTCGCGCGTGTCGGCCTGGCGGCTGCGGACATCAGGGTCCGGCAGGAACTCGTCCGTACGGGAGATGTCGGTCGCCGAGGCCTCCTCGGAGGTGAGCTCGTAGGATACCCAGTTGGGGTTGAGGAGGATGTCGTTGTACGACACCGTGAACCCCTTGTGGCGGATGAGCTGCTCGTTCGTGGCGCCGGAGATGACGCTCTCGATGTCGAGCTGCTGTCGCTGCGCCTTCTTGGCATTGCGGCGGAACGCGGGCTGCGCACCTGCGGCAACGACCAGGAAGATGAGTGTCAGTGTGAGGAGATATCTTTTCATTGTTTTTTCTTTTTTTTGTTTTCCGCCCTCCTTCCGAGGCGGGGCGGCCGCCTTCACCCAAAGGGCGGGCGGCGCCCCCGCCGGATGGAGGGTGGATTATTGTTCCTGTTGTTCTGCGATTTTTTTCTGGTATTCCTTGTGGAGGACGTCGAGGGCGATGTCGGTGCGGATGACGATAGTGCGCTCGGCCTGGCTGATGGCGGGGTCGAAGATTCCGCTCTTCTTCATGCGCATGGCGGTCGCCGTGCTGACATTGAGGAGGCGCGCCAGCCCGTCGATGCCGTAGACGAGCGGCGGAATCTGAGGCGAGGGCTGCTGCTGTTGCGTGCGGACGAGAGAGAGCAGTTCTTCGCCCGTCATGTCGATAACGCGGGTCTTGAGGAGCTCGGCCATGGGCCGTGCGGAGGGTTTGTTCGGAGAGTTTCGTTCCATGTTATTTGATTTATTTGTTCGTGGTTTCTGGAAAGAGGACCATGCGGTTGCTGTCGACGAACATGGCGGCGACGAGCGCGGGCAGATATTCGCGCGTCTCGCGCGGGAGGTTGGCGTAGAGGTTTTCGTAGGTCAGGTCGTCGCCGCACGCCGCGATGGCCTTGTCCATGCGGCCGGGGCCGCAGTTGTAGGCCATGACGGCTATGCCCCAGTCGCCGAAGCGGCGGTAGTTGTCGCGAAGGATGCGGGCGGCGGCGTCCGTGGCGCGGGCGACGTCGAGGCGTTCGTCCGTCGTTGCATTGACGCGCAACCCGTACTGCGTGGCGGCTCCCGGCATGATCTGCCACATGCCGACGGCGCCGGCGTGGGAGACGGCCTTGGCGTTGACGGCGCTCTCGATGATGGCGAGGGCCGTGAAGTCGCGGGGCACGCCGTATTTGGCGAACGTACGCTCGAACTGCGCACGGTAGCGGTCGTAGCGCCGCAGGATGCTGACCATGTTCTTGCTGCGCGCCACCGTATATATATCAATATATCGGTTGAGGGCTTCGTC